>Ga0209780_1004056_pt1 | contig 11181 bp, 9 predicted proteins | sample WorMetexBAHAMAS2_FD_187384 | JGI IMG/M metagenome (GOLD analysis project Ga0209780, IMG submission 187384) | Marine gutless worms symbiont microbial communities from Max Planck institute for Marine Microbiology, Germany - Inanidrilus exumae... | ecosystem: Host-associated > Annelida > Digestive...
CATTACTCTGCATGAGCGTAGTGAGGAGATGAGGTGGTATGAATTAATAGGCGCCTACCCAACTAGGACGGGTGCGGTCGTTGTCGGTGCGGTTAATCTTTAACGGTTTTTTTCTCGTTCTGCCTTACGTAGCTGTCTTTTACCGAACGTAACACATCATTTTTTCTATTAACACTGTACATTTATTTATAAGAAAATACACTCTCATCCGACGTCGCTCGACGCGCCGTCCTCCCCAGCGTCCGTCGCCACTCGCTATCTCAAGTCAAGTGTCGCATTCGTTCATGCGCTATACTATTTCGCGTGGCTCCGCCCACTCCAGCTTCTCACTGGACGTCGGCGTCGCCGCTACCTCAATTCCACATTCAAATCCAATTTCCCTTTACACAACAATTGGTACTTTTAAATCTCGACTTAAAACCGATCTGTTTACGTCAGCATATATCACCAAGGACGGTTCAGCGCTATCACAGCGCTTCCGATTCGCATGCGACTATAGGGCGCTACAGAAATTTGTATTGGCATTGTCATTGACATTGTTACCACGTGAGGATGTGCCTTATGGCGGTCACGTTGATGTTGCTTTCTATTTAACGGTCAAATCCCCGAAAATACAAAAAAGGTGTAAATAGGAGCGTTCCGACCGATAATGGTCTGTCATGACGATGTTGTGTCAGCTAGTTGCTGGCTGACGTGCAACGTGACAATATCACCCGGCTTGCGTCAAAATGGGTGACAGTATCGCTGCAATGATACAGGCATTAATTACGACGGATGGATGAGTTTGTCATCTGTGCCGAACTGAACTGGTGCAGCTACGTTCTGTTAAAACGGATATTCTTGAAATGGTTGGGACTGTTAAGGAGGAGTTGAAGCAGCTTCGGATAGATTTCGTATGTTACCAAACGGCTCATCCGACGTCAGTTTCATCACCAGTTCCGCTTTGGGCTTTGGCCTCAGCCCTCTCGGGTGTCTGCGACAGCACCTACTGCTACCAACTCTGTTTACAGTGCTGGCACTACAGCTATGTTAGCCTAGGTGCACCGCGAATTTTTGGAGAAGAAGAAATGTAAACAAAACGTCGGCCTAGTTGTTTCTGGGTTAAAAGAACAGGACAATATATACTGATGATGCAAATGCTTGTCTTAATTTATGCGAAGAATATTTACCAGTCAAGTCGCTAGTCGTTCGTGAACGAAGTCGTCGGCTTGAGCGGAAGTTAATTGGAAAGACTAGACCTCTGTTGATCACCTTGTCGAGTGTACGTGACTAGTGCGTTACAGCAGCTGCCCATCAGTCAACGAATCACATAAGCTCTGCGTGCTGAATGCTGATGTATGCTGCACACAGTGGAAACAGTCCGGCGTATATCTCAGACATCGTACAGAGTCAGCGATCAGCATCACACCGACCCGGACTACGCTCTGCTGACTTCAATGACTACGTCAAGCCGCGACTCAACACAAAGTTCGGAGAACGATCATTCTCGTACGCCGGACCACTAGCATGGAACCAACTGCCGTCGTCCGTACGCTCCGCTCATAATATGAACAGTTTTAAACGACTTTTAAAGACACATCTTTTCCGCATCAGTTTCGGCTAATCTGTTTATGTAACTTTCTGTGTTGTATGTTGGACGGTCTCTATGTACCTATTGACTATTGTAATGCGCCGATGGCCACTTTATTGTAATTAGCGCACTATAAGTATTTATATGATGATGATGATGATGATGCAGAATTGTTGCAGTGTTGCAGTGTGCTCGTCTCCTTTATCAGTCAACACCGCTGACAGTGTATACATCAATGCTGAACTTACACCGGCAGAATCGCTCGCAGCATTCCAGGAACGGGAATGTCAACGAGCTCGGCGATCCACTCAACATAATTCCGGATTAGCCAACCCTATCAAAGAGCTGGTAGCGGCGGCGAAGGTAGACAGCTTGTAATTGATATCGGCCGTGGTTGCCGCTGTCTCAGCTACCTGAAGTAGCCATGTAACCGATATGACAAACAGCAGTGCCAGTCTCACGGACCAGCCGTCCACAGGAGCTGCCATGTCTGGTCTCATCAGTAGGCTAATGAGTCTGGACTGGAGAATACAGTCATAGATGCCAGCCACGAGACACATGTTCTCCGTATTACTGTCTACTGAAGTCGACATGCAAGACTCATGCTGTATACAACATTTGACACTTGAAATGTCACAGTATAATACTAATATTGGATTTATTGTTGGAAATGGTTTAATCGTGGTGATAGTGACTCCCTTTTTCATATTGAAGGATATAGGTTATTTCGTCGCGACAGAATATGTCATGTTTGCAAACGCGGTGGTGGAATTTGTGCCTATGTTAATTTGACACACACTGTAAACCGAACCCGGTCGTCGACGTCCAGCTAGTGAAGCTCTAGTGGCCGGAGCTGATCGCACTTGCTGGTGTTAGAGACGATTCGGGCCGCAGCACTGAGAACACGCGGCAGATTTCGATCACCTTCTTAGCGCACTGATCAAGACAGTTGTGCCCCTGTGTGGATCACGTGTACGCCAGCCGTGTGTCTGGCAATATCCCAATCACAAAATGCTACGATTGTGGGTTACGGGCGCCGTACGATGTGAAAATGGTCAAATTCGCACGGTGCCCGTACGGTCGCCGTGAATTTTTTTTCGACATTTTTTACACATCGTACGATGAATCGTAGCTTTTAACGCTTAGTTATATTCCTACGATTCGCCGTAGGCATCGTAGCCTGCAAATCCGTCGTAGGCAGCATCGTACGGGCGCCGCACGGAGACCGCACGATTGCCGTACCGGTACTGTGGCAGTACGGTTGCCTTACCGTACGATTTTGTACTATTTTTGCATCCAAAAAAATGCCCGTGCGATTTCTACGATCACTGTAAGGGGTACCTCACGATGTTCGCGTACTAAACATTAGGATTATCGTTTCGCGATTGTTTATAATTTATGCCCGAAATGCAGCCAACAGTCGATGACGTGCGTCGTGCCAATGTTTGTTCTGTATACACCGACGCGACCGAGAGCTTGTTTGTTAGCGATCCGGAATCTGCTACAGATTGCAGGCCTGGCAGACGGTCAACGTCGATATCGTGAGAGCTCGGCGTCAATAACGCGCACGCAATTAAGAGATTCATCCGGTGCTGTTAGTAGTAGGCCCTATAATTATGCACATTTCGCACGAACAATGCAGGCGTCTCTGCAACGTCGTCAGCAACCGTCCAACAAGTGTTATTCAATAAACCTCGGTGCAATTTTTTTTACCGCGCTACGCTATCCGAGACCGGTGTATGCTGTCGTCGTGTCTCTCCGTCCATCTGCCTTTCCTTCACAAGTCGAAATTCTACCAAGACGGCTAAATGTAGGATCACGAAAACAACGCCTTACTATAGCTCTGGATGTCTAGTTTTCCGATGCGAAAGATCTAGGTGATATTCCAATGTGATTATCCCCAACAAGGGCGCCAAATACAGGTGGGATAGGTTAAAATCAGTGATTTGAAACCAATATCTCGCTATATCTCAGAAACGGTGCAAGATAAGGACATATAGTTACTATGCAAAGCTAAGAGAAACTGTTATGCGTTCTATCGAATGGTGCTATTTCCAGTGACCTTAAGTGACCTTTAATTACCCCAAACTACCCCATTTTTCACACTTTGTATTGTCTTTCAGGCTTTTATCTTCGAAATGGATAGGGATAGCGAATTCATATTTGGTAATTGAGTAACTTGGGTTGACCGTGGATTCCGTCTTGTCATATCAAAGCAACAACTGCTTACAGTTGGATAACAATGACGTAATGTCTGCATCGTTCATATCTATGCCAGCTGTTCTAGCCTCCATGATGTAGGGCAAGGAAATGGAAACATTTTGCAGCACTTGTAGTCAGGTCGTCGATCTGGCACTAGCACTAAACCTTTCTTAAACCTACTGATTCAATGCTGTTTAAATGACGTGACAAATCTTCACCAGTTAACTTTGCACAGTACGACGTCATGCCTTACATCACGGAGATCGTATCGTGAACATAAATTACTGTGACATCGCTTCACCCTATTTATAAGCCTATTCTTCGTGAATAGTGCGTGTGCCATTTATAAGCTGCACGAATTATTGCAGAATGCAATAGCCAATATACGATGTAAATGAGCAAACAACTGTTGCCAGTCTTTTATAGCTTGCCTGCTCGAAACGATTACATCTGCAGTCAGACTTAAGTCAAATCGAGCTTATCTCAACCGCGTAATCTCGACATTACTGCAAGCGTTGAACACACATTATATGCCACGTGGCAATGCTTCTAAAAGCTGTTAGCTGATTCGTCTGTGAGCTCCTTCTTCTCATAAAACCATACATGGACTTCTGCATAGTAATTGTCGGCGGCAGTAACACGAAATGCTGCGTAGACCTGTTTTCCAATTCAAGCGCTGCAGTACGACTTGCCGGAAGCCGCTTGAGTGACGTTTTGTAGGCGATATTAAATAACATCGAGTGCTTCACAGTAGCATATTGTTTACGCCGTCCTGAGTCCATATGAACCGCGAACAGGACAGGCCAGTGAACATTAACACGAAACCTATATTTAGTTTAGATAACAAAACAAATTGCCGGAAGTTGCCGCAACACGATGACAACTAGCGGAAATGAGTCATACGTGATAAGACGGCTAATCTTAACAGTGGCGTTTCTACGGAGGGGGCGCATGGGGGTCATGTCCCCAGAATTTGGGCTTGCTTCCAGATCGCCCCCACTTTTCATAGACTAGGTCTATAACGTGACATTATACTACAGGGGTAGTTGCTGCACAAGTCGTGTAAATTAACTACAGTAAAACTGCTCAATTGCACACACCTCAAGTATTTGCCTACAACATTTACATTGGCCCCAAAATAGCCCCCACTTTTCGAGTGCTAGAAACGATACTGAATCTCAACCGAATCGCAAAAACTACAATGAAACGACTTTGGACATTATTTCTCGATAATGATGGAAATTTCACCGGAATTGTCGGGAAATTGTAATAAGTAAGAAATCGCGATTTCAACATACAATAGTTTTTACCTGCGAGTTCTAAAATTGCAAAACTAGACATTCATGGACTGGACAGTGACGGACCGACTTTGCCTGCTACGAGATGAGCCTATAAGCAACAGAAGCCTACTGACATCGAACATTAATACATCAAAGGAGTTTATATGTTTTGATGGCACTAAGAAATTTATGTCTCCCTCTAGCTCTTAGAAGGTTCACCGGTCCAAACACTTTCCGTCATCGCATTAAGAGTCACTATTTCCAGCAGGCTTACTAGCCCATTTAGCGTCTTTCTTGTTGCGCCTTAGATTCGGCTTTTGCCGACCATTATGCGCGTTTATAAAGTACATTTACGTACTTAATAACTGACAATTATTCCAAGTTTTCAAAATGCAGACAAGAACTCATCAGGAGATAAGATAGCGAACGTGAACTTTTTACGAAAATATCTCACACGTACTTCAAAATACCAAAAAAAGAAAAATTAGTTCGTTCTACAAATTAGACGATAGCTAGGCTAGTACTGCGCATTAAGTCTTGATCTTATGAGTTTGCTACAAAATTTCCACGTTGCTGTTATGGAATATTTATACCGCTGGCGTCGCGCGGTCAATCTGCAGACGTTTACTACTAGACATAGTAATCGTAAATTGTCCATAGTTATGGCTTTGTCAACCACTTTTACGCAATGCGCCCCAGAAACTACCAAATTCGGAAAAATAACGCAAAATAAGGGCCATTTCGCCGTTCACGGTCATTCAAGGTCACCGATTTTGGTACCAATCGAAAGCTCATAATTATACGACTTCCTGTCAGTGATTAATACTAACTTACCTGCTATCTTGCACCGTTTGCGAGATATAGTCTTCTAAACGTCAAAAATCGCTATATTTGGCTACCCCTCTTGCGTTTAAACCCCCCGACGGAGGGGTTCACCTAGGACGATCTCCGTAAAATTTTCAGTGAATGTCAACGGATTGCCAAGGTACCAAACGGCGTAGAAATATTGCCGAAAATTTCATCCGGTTGAGTAGGGCGCACAAACGTTACAGACAGACAGAAACGACGAACGACACACGAACGGACGATAGCATATAGCGAACGTGAACGTGAGTTCACGTTCGCTATAAACTAGGTGCTTTAGGCTACATTTCTGTCGCAGAAAGTTCAGGTATATTTTCAATCACTTTTACGCAATGCACCCCGAAAGCTACCGAATTCGGTGAAATAACGCATAATATGGACCATTTCGCCGTTCAAGGTCATTCAAGGTCACCAACTTTGGTACCAATCGAAAGCGCATATACGACTTACTATCAGTGATTAGTACTAGCTTAACTTCTATCTTGCACCGTTTCTAAGAAATGGCCTCTAAAAGCTAAAAAGTTGCAATATTTGGCTACCCCTTTTGCGTTTAAACCCCAAACGGAAGGGTTCCCTGGGACGATCTCCGTAAAATTTTCCGTGGATGGCCAAGGTACCAAACGGCAAGAAAAATTGCCGAAAATTTCAACCGCTGAGTAGGGCTCACGAACGTTACAGACAGACGACAGACAGACGGACGACCGACAGCATATAGCGAACGTTCGCTAAAAACCGGTTTAAAAATTTCAATAGCAGTTTGTGAGTTACCACAGTTTACGTAGCACAGAAAGATCTAAGATGTACTGGACTAAAGTTCACAAAATTTTTACAGGACTTAGAGGGTTCATTGGGGGTGAAAGTCTCGTCCGTTTTGCGATCTTCCCAAGCACTGTTCATGCCAGCTCTGTTGGTTAGTATCTATTAGATATCTAGTTGCTTTTATTGTTCGTTCCTGCCACTTCTCCTGCTTATTTGATAACGCTAAAAATAGTCAAGTTCACTATGTTAACATAGTGAACGTCTTGTTCAAAATTTTTGGAGATTAACAAATCTATACAATTTTGGAATCACCAGAGTATAGGGTATCCAAAAATAAATGTTGGCATTTGCGCAGACACCGTGAAGGCTGCCATTTTGGATTTTCAAAATAGCCGCCATAAAATACTATTTTGCGATATCTCTACTTCTAGTCAACTTAAAAACTTAAATAAATATGCTAATCCTGTGTTTTCTAGGCCACGGAATTCAACAGTGGTATCAAAATAGCGCTCAGAATCATTAAAAGACAAAGAATTGGCTAAGTGTTCAATCAAAAATACAAAGATAGTTTCCAACTAGACGGGTTGCAGTCTATCTAGAGACACACTGCAATATAGGCTCGAAGAGAGCGTTTCCCACCAGCGTACTCGACAGGTGACACAACTGTTTACTTATTTACTAACGCACAACCTGTTTAGTTCCTGCATTCGACGATACCTAGTGTCACGTGCCTGTGACTGAGTGATGCCAGCGTTGTCTGCAGTGTAACTTATATTCAGTTTTCGACTCAGTTTGCTTCTGTTCAATTCACTTAAGCCGCATCAGCACTGCAACGTAATATTGGTTTCAGTAGGCTACGCAATATCAGACATCGGTCAACGCCAAAAATTTGGGTAGGTACCTTTCTTGTGCGCAGCGTACATCCCAGGGAGAAACTTTAAATTGATTCTAACTTTAAAAATGAAAACTAAACATCTTTTGAAGTGAATTTTCGGCGATCTGTAATCATTGCGGAGTTATGACTGCCTGAAGTCGCAAGACCTGGAAATTTTTAAAGCAATTGTTGCGTTTTTTAAACGACCCCTTATAGTCAATTTTTCAAAATAATTCTATTTCGAAAGTTTACATGCCGACGCCGATTGACGTTGGTTGTTGTGTTCAAATGTCGTAAAATTTGTTAGACGGGAAATCGGTGAATTCGTGCGTTATTTACCGGACAAAAAGCCCACAAAATTTAAGCTCCCTCTCAAACTGTCATTATCGCGCGGATCGCGCCCAAAATCTGCCAGGGCCAGTCCCCAACATTTGGCTTACATTGTGCCAGATTTCATCCAAATCGGTTCACTTTCAGTGGAGTTATAGCCGAACGCGCGAAGGCCGTTCTTTTGCCCCATAGAGTATTTTATGATAGGCTCTTCGAGCCTATAACTATCGTATTCACTTAACTTCGTTATAACTGCGATAACTGCGATTATACTACTGCATGTCACATAATACATTATAGTGCAAGAATCCTTTGATGTTTAGGTGTGGTTTTATAAAGCAAGAGAACAGACCTGCCAGATGATAGAAAAGTTATCGCAGCACTGATAAAACTAACAGAAGAAGGTGACGTAACACCAAACGTGAAGGATGCATCGGCTAAATTTGTGTGCTTACTGTACTGTTCAAAGGGCATGCATATAACACGTATTCCTGACCTAAGGTGGCATCTGTTTTGCAAACATCTGGCAGAAAGCACCAAACTGCCTCACACGGCTGGTTTCCTTGTTCAGTATATCGAACGTGTACACGCACATGCTAGGGTGTGGTAGCAAGACATGGTGATGCGGCAGCATTTTTTGGACCCACTAAAACATGGTTATTATTAGGATGACCATGGCTATATACTACCTACCACCACGAAGGTTCCGCCTGTACCGCAGGCTATTGTAGAGTTGATCAGATGTCAGTGTAAAGCCCACTGTACAAGCCAAAGGTATTTATGCCAGAGACACAACTTGGCTTGCACAGTCCTCTGTTTGTGTGGAACGGACTGTGAAAATGACGCAGAATGTAACGTCAAATATGACAGTCAGAACAGTGATAAAGACTTATGGAAATATTCCTTCTAAATAATATAGATCTAGTAGATCCTATGTATATGACTTATACTGTAATCTGGTAACTGGCAGGTTTGTTCATTTGCTTTATAGAACCATACGTAAAACATCAAAAGATTCTTGCAGTGTAATGTATTATGTGTCATGCAGTCATATCTCGCAGTTACAATGCAGTTATGTGAATACAATTGATTCCAATTACCTGTGTAGTTTTTAGCGAACGTGAGCGTTCGCTATATGCTATCGCCGTTGCGTCTGTCTGTCGTCTGTCTGTAAAGTTGGTGCACCCTACTCAGCCGGCCGGTTAAAATTTTTGGCAATTTTTCTTCGCCATCTGGTACTTTGGCCATCCATTGACATTCATTGAAAATTTTGCGGAGATCGTCCCAGGGGAACCCCTCCGTCGGGGATTTAAACGCAAGAGGGGTAGTGAAATATAGCGATTTTGACATTTGGAATGCTATAACTTCGAAACGGTGCAAGATAGGGGGTAAGTTAGTATTAATCACCAATAGGAAGTCGTATATGGGCTATCAATTGGTTCCAAAATTGACCTTGAATGACCTTGGACGGCGAAATCTGCCCCGTCACATTGTGCTGTTACATGGCATCTCTTTTCTATTCTGTCTTGTGTTTGTTTTTATTATTTTGTACTACCTCTCTAGGTGAATAAAGTTGTTCAAGATGAAGACGGGTATGTCAAGTTTCGCCGACATGCGCCGCAAATCGGTTACCATAGTAACTTCCCTTAAGCGAGCCGTTGCAATTTGAATATGCTACTATAAAGCCCACTAATCGCTCTATATTTGTTGAATGTTTGGTGAAGATCAGTTTATAGACTGTGGTGAAAACAATGCAAACGTGCGTATTTTTGCATGCGTGCATCCACCCACCTCACCCCCCTGCAAACTGGCCACAACATCTCAAGGATTTATTGCGCTAATGCTCACGAAATGTTTTAAAGATGTAGACGATTTATCAGGAGTTTAAGCATGGGTGTACATCCTGCGATCTTCCTAGCCGTTGTGGAATGCCAGCGCACAAAATGAAGACGGGGCGTGTCAATTTTCGCCGACATGCGCCGCAAATCGGTTACCATAGCAACGTCTTTTGAGCAAGGCGTCGCAATTGGAATGTTTTGTTGTGAAGCCGACTTAACCCTCTATATTTGTTGAAAGTTTGGCGAAGATCAATCCGAGCACTCTGCTGGAAACAACGCAAACGTGCGGTGCCTAATTTTGCATGTGTGCATCCACCCACTTCCTGCAAACTCACCACAACATCACAGAGATGTACTGCCTAAAAGTTTACACAATTTTTGCAAGATGTAGAGGGTTCATCGGGGGTCTCGGTGTATGTATAAGTTTTCCGATCTTCTCAACCGTTGTAAATGCCAGCACAGACAATGAAGGCGTTGAATGGCAACTTGTCGCCGCCTCGGTGGACAAAATCGGTTGCCATGGCAACATCCCTTGGCCGAAGTTCACCAAATTTTTAGCCGCAGTAATTTTTTCATCGACGGTGTTAACGCAATGCGATCTGTTCACCCGTTGTCGAATGAAAAGGGCGACATTAAAAAGAAAATCGTCGGTATAACGTAAGCCCGCCGGCGGCATCGCGTCGGCCGGTCTAATTAACAAGAAGCTCAGCTATCCCCGAGAGACCCGCGCGACGCTCTGTATCGGTTGAAATGTTACTCTACTGTTGTACGAATAACGCAACCAGATCGCGTGTCAGCCTGAGGAGCACTTTCAGCAACTGCCACGTTTTATTCTGCAATCTGCGTAGTTTATACTTTTGTACACGAATCGTTGCAGTAGGCACAACTATCGCACAGCAATCATGCAAAAAGACGTGCGTGTCATCAAGAGACTTCCAAGATAAATGGAAACATTTTTGGAAACGGTCCAGTACAAACTGATAATCTCCTGTCAGACTAAGCCCTGTAACAATAGCGTCGCGCAGGTAAAAACTGCAGTTTATACATAATGTTAACGGTGACTGATCAAAAAACCGCAAAAATCTGAAAAGGTGAGACTACTCATCATCCCATTGCCTGAATGTCCATGCGATGTTTTTCATGACTTTTAATGCTTACATTTGCAGTTTTATTACCAGATTTGAGTACATTGTCATTCTACATCGTGTCCGGAAAGTGACTGAAATTGTGGTAATTTGGCAACATTCAGATCCATGCTCGGCGAAATTTTCACCGTGCATGCGCAGAAATGGTGGCATTTCTACTTGCTTCTTTCTCAGTGGCGTAAATTTTACGGACATGGATAAAAATTTTGGCGCTTAGTCAACATATCAGGTAGCTTTTTCACTGCACATGCGAGAAGCGGCTACTATGGGTCAGACCTCTAAAGGTGTTTCCGAGAAAAAGGTATATATATATATATAT
>Ga0209780_1004057_pt1 | contig 11181 bp, 5 predicted proteins | sample WorMetexBAHAMAS2_FD_187384 | JGI IMG/M metagenome (GOLD analysis project Ga0209780, IMG submission 187384) | Marine gutless worms symbiont microbial communities from Max Planck institute for Marine Microbiology, Germany - Inanidrilus exumae... | ecosystem: Host-associated > Annelida > Digestive...
TTTCGCTATATCTCAGAAACGGTGCAAGATAGGGACATAGTTACTATGCAGCAAAACTAACAGGAACTCTAGGCACTGTATCGAATGGTGCTATTTCCAGTGACCTTGAGTGACCCCTTAACTATACGATACGATACGATACGATACGGTAGATTTACGTGCGCTCAAAAGCTGACGAGATGGCCAGCTTAATCTAGCGCACGGCCAAGAAACGAAAAATAAGGGGAAAAATAAAATAAAAAACCGAGTAGCTCAGAAGAAACGGTGCAGGCCGTGGAGGCAGTCCGGGAAGAAGAAGTGAAACTACGGGAGGGGGTAGGATTTGTGAAAGAGGTAGGTTTTAAGCCGGGGGTGAAAGACAGATGTAGTTATATATGTACAAAGCGGTGAATCAGAAAAGGAAGAAGTGATGGGTGAAGGAGTAGGGTAGTAGGAAATGGAGGAACTGGTGCCAGAATGAGGTTTACGAAGAGACAAAGGGAGCTGATTCCAGAGACAAGGTGAAGCATAACGGAAGGAGCGATCAGTTGCTTTTAAAGAGGATGATGAAGGTGGCCGAGCAAGAGTAACGACGGATGAAGAGCGAGTACTGCGAGGACGTTGAATGGAGATGAGGTTATGAAGGTACGGAGGTTGGGTAGTTGTGAGAACTTTGTAGGTAAGTGAGAGGAGCTTGTATCTGATGCGTTCAGTGATCCTGAGCCAGTGAAGAGAGCATAGGATAGGAGTCATATGACATGACTTGGGAGCTTTCATGACAGTACGAGCATGAGCAAACCACCCCATTTTCGCTATTTTTATCGCCTTTCGTATATTCGTAGTGGGTAGAGGTAAAGACTTCAAATTTCGTAGATATGTTGATCGTAGCAAGTGCTAGCCAACAGATGGCAAACTATCCCTGAAAGAGGCGTGGTCAGGTCACGTGATCCATTTAAATTTTAGTGGGCAGCAACCATATCTCCTTAACTGCTGAAGCAGGGCCGCATTAAGGCTAGTGCGGGCCCGGGTGCTGTGCCAAATGCAGGCCCCTTACAGACCTATAACCAGCTTACCACTCCCACCAATTGCGGGCCCCCAACACTGCGGGCCCGGGTGCTGCAGCACCCCTAGCACCCCCCTTAATGCGGCACTGTGCTGAAGCTAGAATCGTCAAATTTTGCGTGCAGGTAGAGTAGACTGTATCAAATCCTAGCCTACGGTGACAAACAACCCCTAAATGGGGCATGATCAGAGTCACGTGACCCGTTTTTTAATTTTGCCCCAATGATATCTTTGAGATTGGTGAAGCTAGGCACTTTAAATTTCGTGTACTGATTGATACAGAGGAGTAGGAGTGCATGTATGATATATTACTCCCAAACGGGGTGTGTTCAGAGTCACGTGACCTCTTTAAATTTTGGGAAATAAGACTGATAATATCTCAGAAACGGTGAAAGATAGACTTAGTTGCAATTGAAGACTAATTGGTAATCGTATGTAGCCTATTGAATGGCACCATTACCAGTGTCCTTGAATGACCTTGAAGGTCACTTTTTCTGTTTGAAACTTTTATAACCCCATAGCTCGTGAAACATAGCGCGTCGCACGGTCTCCCTGCGGTAGCTGAGCTTCTTGTTATATGTTTACGAACAGCAGCATGTATAAACAAATTGTTTGTATTGCATAATACTAGCAACAAGTCTTCGTTGCCGCTGACAGACCCGCGCGACGCGGTGCCTCTCGCCGACCATACTGTACACAGATGTCGACGGTCAGTGTGATACACTGGTGACCGATGACCGTCACCAGTTTATCACATTGACCATCCACCTGGGTTGACAGCACCTAACGATTGGTCGCATATCGTCCGTGTCTCAGCTTGATGTGAAATGCATGACGCCAATTCGCGCCAAAATCGGTTACCGTGGCAACGTCCCTTGAGCGATCGCGAATAGGTCGCACTGATCATGCCCACCCATATATGTACTTATCCTGAAAAGATCGGTCCAGTACATTCTGAGATTATTGGTCTCCAAGGGGACCGTTAAAAAAGACGATGATGAAGATGAAAGAAAGTAACATCAGTAGAACATTTGTTTTCGTCATGCGATGCCGGGTGGGCCAAGAAAAACCAGCTTTGTTGGCATGTTTTGGCACGATATGTTGAGAAACCAGTAACGGCTGACTTTTGTATTGGCCAACCATGTACGACACGTATATACTGAACACCCGCTCGACGGAAGGCACTATAGAGGAACTCTACAACGCAGACACGCCGGCTGCGGCTGCTGCTGCTGGCACTGATAGACCGCCAATGCCGCATCCTTCCAACAGCATAGTCGCGAGTCGATTAGATTACGTGTGGTAGTGGTGCGGCAGTCCCGCGCGGCGCCGTGTGAAGCCGGTCGTGCGGCCGACGAGTAGTAACCGTGGCCTTGCGATGAGGTTGCCGACGAACGCTTGCCGATAGACGGACGGCTTTGAACAAGTCAATGATGCCAGATCGTCGTGTCCGTATATCCGAGTACAGTGCAACGCATAAATCGAATCTGCACCACGCTGCTTTCTCAATTTCTCTCATCTTAAACATTGTTCTTGGCTGCCTCCTGGGTTGGATGGACGGAAAGTTTGCAGCCAAGAACAGACTTCTTTAATCACTAATAGTTTTTAATGATTTTGCTTTGATCATCCAGTTCCAGCATAAACGCCGTTAAACTGTACTTAAATTCTTATCCCTATCTTGCACCGTTTCTGAGATATAGCGAGATGTTGATCGAAAATTGCCAATTTGAAATTCCCCACCCCCTATTTGGCGCCCCCGTAGGAGGTGACCCCGTTGGAAGTTCGCCGAGATTTTTGGCACCAAAATACTAGAGTTCCTAAGCTATCTTAGGCGTTGTTTGTGTGATCTATGTTTAGCCGTTTTGGTACAGTGCCGGCTTGTGACAGACGGACAGACAGATGGACAGACACACGACGACAGCATATACCGCGCTGGCATAGCGTCACGCGGTAAAAATCAAGTACATAATACAACACAGCACTTAAATATATAAACACTAAAACATACAAGTATACGCCTACCTAAGGATTTACTAACTATAGTCTAACACAAATACTGTGTGATATTTTATTTTACTCCCCGTGACGATCGACGGAGATAAATCGAGACATTTTCTATGACTACAGACCTATATACAGGTGGTCTTATATATTTCGTTTCAGTTTCGGTTACTTAAAATATCGCTTTCACGCGTTAGCCGTCTGCACATGCAGCGGTGGATTTGTCGCCTTATCAGATAAATGTGAGACGGCCATTTCGCCGTTGCTTACTATATTTCCGGCGGCGGCATCTGGGTATAATTCATATACATACGCCATTACGCGGCGGCGGCGGTGAAAGTGCGATTGGCGATGGCCGCTTCCGCTAGCAAATTTATAACGGCATGGAAAGCTCTTAACCGAGCCGGCGAGACGTGTAACAGCGCAGACAGCCCCCGACTTTTCGGAGGCGGCGTTGTGGACTGCAGCCATGACGGGATCTAGCGGAACACCCGTCGGCCATTAAATGAAGTCGGCGTCCGTACAGAAATGTCGGCGCGCAATTGCGGTCGTCTAATGGAAGCAGGAGCCAACGACGCCGACACCATCCAGCCACTTACCTCTCTGTATTCATCGGCCACTGAGACTCAACGACGTGGGTCCGTGCGCGTCTGGATGGCTGTAATGGCCGCAGTGTGCATTAAGGAGACAGAGAGAGATATAACTCACGATTCGGCCTCAGACACGCAAAAATACACGCCGCATAATCAGTCACCTTGTCATTGTCGGAGGCCGCGACGACGTCAACGATGCTGTCAATATTAGTTTAGATATCGTCGGACGAGGTTGGCTTGGCTTCTGCCTGTTGCGCGTCTTACGTATAGCCTCTTCGTTTTTTCCACGACCCATCTGCGTCGGAGCATCGAAAAATCATCACTTCGCACCTGGAAAGAGTGCGAAGTACTGCGAGCAGTGCGTCGCGATGTCCGTCTGTATGTCTGTCCGCTCGCACATCTCAACAATCGCATTCACGTCCAAACTGCACGGAATTTTCTGTACATGTCACCGTGGCGGTGGCTCGGTTCTCTAACAACAACGCAACGTCTTACATTCGACATACTGTTCTGGAAGTTATGTAAGCATATTTATAAATTTGTAGGCGAACTGTCCAGTAACCACCATGAAAGTTGGTTCAATGACCACCGCCCAGTTTCCTTTTCGCTGTACCCATATACCAGCTTCATATCGTACTCGAGGTGGCACCCAGCCACCGACCACTTTAGTGGTCCCAGTAGAGCAATCTGTCCAGTGTATTGTGTGTGTCTGCCGCGTGTACGGACAAAAACATCTAAACGAAATGACCACTGACCTAGATATCTGGCATGGTTCAGCGTGACCGCTCGTGTCAAGTTCAAAGGTCAAGGTCATAGGCCAAACTTCACGGCGGTCATGGGATGAAAAATGTTCCTTCGTTGTGCTAAAGTGGTCGGTGTGACCTCGAGTGAGGTCAGTGGAGAGTTAAGCGAGAAGGCGGGCGGGCCAGGCGCTGCAGCATTCGTGTCTCGTCACTCCATTTTCGACGTTGTAATGACTTGCCGCCGTCCGCCGCGTCGCTTATTTGCACATTTCTTGACGCGAAGCCGCGCACTCGTAGTCTCGTGCTGCACTTGAGCGCCTTCGTGCAGGCGCTGGCGTTTGTTTCTGCGGCGGTGTTGCTCGTACGCCGTGCCGGGACACCGTGGTAGCCCCGCCAACCAGTATTCGAGGGGCGGTAAACCGGGATATATGATTACCTCCAGTTCCCGCCATCACGGACGGGATAAACACCCGTGATTGCTTCCTGTATTCCCGGGGTCCTGCGTGACAGAGCATTGATTACTTTGGATTTTGTATAAAATATCCAGTAAGCTTGAGTAAGGAGACATGGGGAGAGGGTTCAGACGGCCGGGAGCATGGGTTCAAAGTGGCATATAGGTAGCGAACTTAGCCGTTGGCGCCGCATGCAAGCAGGGTCGTCGCCACGGGGTGGACTGTGCTTGACATTGACCCCATTGTCAGAAGGCGTCCCTGAGATTGATGCCCAAAACTGATTCCGCAGTGGCTGTTGGTTGACTTGTGGCAGTTGTCGGTACAATTTTCCCGTCCATATACTCTATTAAGGAACGAGGAAAACCCTTCCCATACCTATCGCCACTCGACTCCGCATATTGTCCATCCCACGGTTTACGCCACAACGTATTTCATAAGATGCAGGCTGTTGCTACAGACTGAGTAGCGTGGTCCGTCTGCCTGTCTGTCTGTCTGTCGGTCACGTTTGTGAGCCCTGCAAAAACGACTAAACCGATCGAGACGCCGTTTTGGGGGCGGGTGCAATGTAAGTAAGTAAGTAAGAAGATTTATACACGACGCTACTAACTAAGCGTCACCAAGCGCCGCGGTCCCAAGAACCAAACAGATGACTCTTGAGCAACCGTTCGAACTGTTCAAGACTGTCACACAGCCATAGACGAATTGGCAGCATGTTCCACAAACGTAGTCCAGCAGCCACAAAACATGTACCATGTATCAGAAGAGCTCAAGATCGGACGAATCCATTCGCAGCCGGGAGGGTGACAAGTCGGCGATGCGGCCTTTCGTCTATTCCGTGACCACTTGTTATAGACCTGTGGCAACAATCCTGCTTACAAGTGAGTGATCAGGGATTAACTTCACTACCACGGCCGTTTATCTTCCACGAAAAAAAAACAATTATTCTTGCAGAGTTCACAGCAGAATACGAAATGGGGAGCTGTCTCGAGAGTTTGTCGTTCACTTAAATGGCCACTGTTCCTCCCTACCTCCCAGCCTCTAAAAAGAAAGCATGCACCAGTGACCAGTGCCACTGCCAGCAGTCCACTCCTGCCTTAACGTCAACATAATGTCACATCGGAGACGAGTCTTTCAAGGCAATCAGCTGCACTGGCGCTGCGGCGAGACTTTTCGGAAAGTACGTAAGTAAGTAATTGATTTATCTAGTGCTGCCGTAGTCGAATATAAATAAGGTCGCGCTGCTGCGTTTGTCGATGTGAGATAAAAGCCGAGTGCGCTTTTAGATGGTGCTTCGGCGTTTTCAGCGAATTGCGAATGTTGAGCAGTAATCTAATCAGTTCAGTTAATTGAAAGTTGAAATATTTCTGGAATGATCAAGAACTGAATTAGATAACGCCTTTATGGTTTCACATTGTTTTTAGTTGTTTTATTTATTTTTTAAAAATTGTCTCCAACCTGGAATTAAATATGTTGACATCAATGCATAGATTTACCCACATTCCGTCACCAAGCGTCTTACTTCGTGAGTTTTAAGTTTAATTTTTTAATTAACTTTGTTACGAATAATTAATTTAACGAAAATTTTAAAATTCGTAAACCGTTGATCACTCTCTGTAAGCATTCAGTCTATGATTATCCCTGTATTTATTAGTAGAATATGCAGTCCTGTCATAATAATAGTCGTCATCATCATTTAACACGCACTTAACAGCACAATTATTGTTTATAACGCATATGTTGAAGACTTCAGCGCTATTGTATACGGTCGAAGGGACGCAAAAAAGGTGCAGAGATTGTCGGTTTTTCCAGCCGAAAAACAAAATAATTCAGATCAAAATGCAAAATATGTCCTTTACAGCTCCTAAACTTCTGCAATGCAGCATGAAATTGGGTGCGCAAGTTAATTATCAGTACCACGATGTCCCAGTACAGTATAAAAAAGTACCAGTGTTTCTCCTGGTTGTCCTGGTAACGTTACGCCACGTGACGTACGCTCAGCGTCCAGTTTCATAGTTTCCTCGTTTCTCTTCTGTCCGTGCTTCTGTCAGTCTGAGTGTCCCGTCTTGAACGGCCGTCTGCTGAATCTTGGGAAGTCCCGAGTACCCACATGGTCCCGCCTTTACTTCGGCCCTGAATGACTGTTCTCCCTCGTAATAGCTTCGTTGTTTGTAGTAGAGCAGTTAATCGGAGAAAAATATTGACCGATTAATGGTGAAAATTTAAGCTGATTAATGGATTGATGAAGCAAACAACTAATCAGTACGAGATGAATTTCAGATCAGACCTTTATTTTCGTTTCTCACTTCAAACGAATAGGTCTAGGTGACGTAGCTTTAAGGTAAACAGTTATCAGAGTTAAGGTTTGTTCACACCGCATGCGTTGCGTTGCAGTGCGTGCGGCGCCGCACGTGCCGCGGCGCCGCAACGCTGCGCGTCTGGGACTCTGAGTGTGAACACTCTTAGCTTATTCAACGTGTTTGATTAGTGCGGTGCCACCGCAACGCAAATTCGGCGCATCCGATGTGAACCTTTAAGCTACTCGTAAAATGTAAAATGTAACGTAACATAATCTGCGGTGCAAAGAAACTCTTTAGACAGACGTAAATAACATAAGAAAATTAAAAAATCAATTAACGATTACTCAGTTAAAAAGTAATAAGAATAAAGAATCGTTATGATTTATCGGCGGAAAAATAATCGTTTTAACGATTAATCAAATTAAGTTAATTATTATTAAATGCACTAGGTGTAGCAATATTCGTCGGAACGCGTCCCTTAAGTGTATCACACAGGATAAGTAAGTAATTGATAGGCTACCTCTAGGTGTTTCGCCAGCTTGTAACTGCTATTACCGCTGCCGATTTGCCGAAATGGGTTTGGTAATGACGTTACTGGACCTTGAAGAAAGTATTTTCACTTGCGAAATTAAACGTTTTACTTTGTAGGAGCTGCATGCAAAATAAACTCAAAATCTGAATATGTGGTATAACCGTATTGTTGTTAGTATAGTTCTTACTGTAATTTTTGTTTTACTTGTCAATTCTTACTATAATTATTATTATCGTTGTTTTTTGCTGCTGCTGCTGCTGTTGTTGCAATATTTGTACAACGATATAGGTTCAAAGTAGAAAGAACCAGAACGTCATTACGACTTTCATGTCGCAGAAGGCCCAGGAGTGTTGTCCATCGCTTACGGCAAACTACTCATTTTATTTTGTCCTCGCGCAAGAAGTATCTAAACCGAAAGTGATGCATAAAACTGAGTTCTACATGCGAATAGTGACGTGTTTCGTCGTCAAACGTCAATGAATATCATAATTTAGGGACTGAATAGTCGTTATTTTGACAACAGTACTACTACTACTATAAATGTAAAAACTGCAGTTTATACGCACTGTTAACGGCGACGGATCGAAAACCGCCAAAAAATCATGTTAACCACACTAACATAGCCTGAATGTCAATGTTAGTGTGGTTAATACTGCGTCATCGTGCCAAATTTCATCGAAATGGCTCGAACCGCGGCCGAGATATGGCGATTTTTCGATTTTTACAAGATGGCGGCCATCCGCCATCTTGGATTTGTGATGCGTGTGTTCCGACCACCCACTATATATAAGGGCATATGATGGTCTTTATCACTGTGCAAAATTTGGTTGGAATCGATGCAGTAGTTTTGATAATATGCACGTTTTTTGATTTCGCGAGTTTGGCTTAAAAACGCCTATTCACGCCCCAAAATTGTTTTATGGGGGTTGACCCCTAAATGGGGAGCCATGTAAAATTGTAAACACATCTTTAAAAAGGCACATCCTTGCGCGAGTCCGCGTCGTTTGAGCTATCATGCGTGAAAATCCGTCGACGGGTCTGACCTGTAAGTGAGTTCTCAAAAAAAAGGCACAAATAAAAATAATTTTGGTTATATTTCACCCATGTGCCCAGAAGCCTCCCGTGGACGGATATGCACCTAATTTGGCACACCTGTAGAGGTCGCCCACGTAATCACCTGTGACAAGTTTTTTGGTGATCGGTTGAGGGGTGTCTATTCTGTCGGGGGTCGAAAATTGCCCTTTCCCATTGACAAAGCCAGTCGCCGTTACCACGCAGCCTGTGATTACTACGACTACGACGAGGACGTCGTGTTGACAAAAGCTGATACATGGAGCTATCGTTAATAACTTTGTGTCGTTTTCCTGGTTAATATTATAGTGAAAACGACGAATAACAGCAGCGATCGATATTTACGTTACTATAGCAGCATCTCGACATTACATCGACACAACGTTTCCATCGCGTTCAGCCCAATCGATTTTAAGCGAGTTTGGTGCAAGTAGGCTGGTCCGGGGGGATAAAAGAATGGTTAGTTAGGTATGACTCAGACCCCACTCGACAAATTGCTGGTCATTCTTTCTGCGACCAGCCGTTCGTAGTAGCCAGTGAAAAGGAAGAATGCATCGTTTTTGTGGTGGCTCTGCTTGTCACGGATGCCAGCTTCCTGGAAATCCGTTGAAGCATTCCTATTCTAATTGATGTTTTGAGGTTTACGTAAGATTAGAGATGGGCAATTTACGTATACGATACGATACGATTATTTGCGTGCGATCAAAAGCTGACGAAAAGCCGGCTTAACTTAATCTAGCGTACGTACCAAAAACGGAAAAATATCGCATCCATCATGTGCAGAAAACGTAATCAGGCATCAAAGGCCTCTGTATCCGAAACATAATAACAAAATAACACATTACTAATACACAAAATACTATAATACAGGCCTATTACTGCGGTTGCCGGTGTAATTGAGATCTGCTTCATAGTTATACAGCACTTTCTGATCTGACCAGAACTTATCTAAACGGTTTTTAAAAGTGTTAGTAGTTTCTGCAGTAAGGAAAAACGTTAAAAAACGAAAACGAATTGCCCAGAAGAAGCGGTCCGGAAAACGGTCCATGGAGGGGTTATAGAGGCGGAAGGGAAGAAGTTAATCTGTACGATTGGGAAGATTTATGAAAAGGTAGGTTTTATGCTGGGAGTGAATCGAATCGAATTGAATCGAGCGAATTCGCTTTGTAAATTTTTATTTGATTCATACTTGCACGTAATGTTCGTGCAGCCTGGACTACATCAACAAGATACTTGTAGGCCGTCTAACTATCTAGTTAGTGAAGTTGACAACATCATTGAACGTTCAGACCACGCTCATGGTAATGGTTCGGTTTATGCTGTACTTTGTGTGTCTGTCTGTGATGCCGGTGCATTGTGGGTAACGCCTAAACGAATCGGGTTGGATTTTGTTATGAGAGAGAACAACTACTATGTATTAGCCACATAGGCCTATAGCACTGGCCTCGAACTCAATGACACCTAGAGGACAAATTTTGGCGGCCTTGGCCTTGGCCTTAAAGATACTGTCCTCGAATACATATCCCTGGTACCAGCTGGCAGTCTGGCTCTGCCTGCGGAAATGGACAACTCGACGTAGTGAAAGCCTAAGTGTATATAGAATTGGCAAAAACGCTCCCGCTAAGCCACGGTCAGCGATCTCAGCACTTACTGGGCTGTTATTTTAATGTACTTGTCAGATTGTGAAGAAATAGTATAGCAAACGGGAGCAGAGAACGATAAAAATTCCACAGGGTCGTCCCACTCTGTAACATACAGAATGGCAGTTAGATCATTCACAGCAGAAAAGTGATACGTGTAAATGGATAAGATTACATAAAAATGTAGAAGGACAGCATCAGATAAATACAGGCCTGAAATATAGACTGTGGGCTATAGTACATACGGTCACGTCTTTTATATAATAAATATCCAATACAATTGTAACATATTTCTGTCTGATTGTCTTAGTTGCCGTGAATCTGCGTGTACATATAAACTTTTGTTTTTTGTGTGCAGTTTTTGTTCGTTATAATGTTTTTGTTAATTTCTGCTGTAGGCTAAAATAACATTTTTGATTTTTACTTTTGTTTTACTAAACTTTACTCTGTTTAATTTGTCACCAATCTTTGTGCGTATGTGATCATGTAATCATGTTTTACGAAGTATTTGTTTTTTTTAAGAGTTTCGTCTTTTTGTAACCACATCGTATCGAGTGAAAACGTTTTTATCAGAATAGCTCATCTCTAGAGCTTGACCCAGCCCGCTGGCGGAGACCGACACGGTCATCATTCAGGGAGACTGGATGTTAGCCGTGTTGCCGGGACACTACAGCGATGGAATGTGAATGTGATCGATTGTTGCTGGAGCGGTCCTGTTACGAATGGGGGATTTTCTAATTCCGGACGTCTGGCAGTTCGAGATTATATTTTGATGGCCACGTAGAGTGATCGATCCGCTATGTGTGTGTAT
>Ga0209780_1004058_pt1 | contig 11180 bp, 10 predicted proteins | sample WorMetexBAHAMAS2_FD_187384 | JGI IMG/M metagenome (GOLD analysis project Ga0209780, IMG submission 187384) | Marine gutless worms symbiont microbial communities from Max Planck institute for Marine Microbiology, Germany - Inanidrilus exumae... | ecosystem: Host-associated > Annelida > Digestive...
GTTGTAACTACTTCTAATGCGCTCAGACATGGATCACACAGTTTTACCTGCAAATTACGCCATGCCTGCCTTTACTCCCCAGCCGCAAAGCATCACAGCCCTTTGGCTGGTACTCATTTTACCGTCCCACGGCGGGTAGAAGGCTGAGTCGACCTGGGTGGTTGGTTACATACCGAAATAAAGTGCCGCCTCCGGGAATCGAACCGGGACACGGTCACCCATCCTAGTACCTAACCGGGCTCAGCGTAGGTTAACCTCGTTGATCTAGACCAACGTGTTACCACTACGCCAAACCACGTCAAACTAAATATCAACAAAGATAACAATCCGAAGACTGACTTGGTCTGTGACATGAAATCGTCGTAGAGAAATCGCTGGCGCTTTGAAAGACGGCACATGACGACGTGCTCGTATTTCTTCGGCATCTGCTTCTCAACATCTTGTTTCAGCCGACGCAGCAGGAACGGACGAAGCACCTAGCTCACAAGCCACAACATAGTCAGCTTCATCAGAAAAAAACACTGTGGTAACTGATATCTAGAAAGTGCCGATGCCACTGTCACAAGTACATTCATGCTAACATTAAAAATTCTACAATCCCAACACTGTGAACTTTCATGCAGCTGACATTAGTATTAAGATGAAACCAGATGACATCAGAATCACAGAACACATTATCCCTGTTCTTGACGTTCTCGTGCATCGTCGCCGGTATAAATCAGAACTCTGAAAACAGATATGTTTTAAGACGTCAGCCAAAACCAGGAATGCTATAAGAAAGGTCATATAGATGTTCTGGCAGAGTTCCACGCCAATTAGCCAGTCACAGAGAATGCATGACCGCCGTATGTGATCTGCTGATATGATAGCACTGTCGGTCGATGACTGGCAGCCAAATGAAGACGTTGTCATGATGTACTTAAGTAAGTAAGTAAGTTTAATGTTTCAATAGCAAGTTACGGAGATTCTGAGGAGCACACCATTCTGACATCGGCACATCATCATGGGTCTCTTTATCTTTCGCTAAAACCAAAGTCTAAAACATTAGTCTAATCGCAAAGCTTAGCTTAATCAGAACGGCTAAAACCTGGTTTTAGACCGAGTTCAGATTAAGCGAAAGATAAAGTGATTTGCTTTTAGACTAAGGTCTAAACTCTTAAGAGGTGAGTGATAACTGCCTATCTAAATACATTAGGACGGTTTGGTTTAAGACCGGATTGCTCAGATTAAGTTTGGTTTAAGACCAAACATTGGTCTTAAACTTTGGTTTAAGCGGTACGTTTGGTTATAAACTTTGGTCTCAGACCAAAGTTTAGCGTCACTTCACGTTCTGCATTAATTGGGTCTTAAACCAGACTTTTGGTCTTAGGTTTTAGACTTTGGTTTTAGCTAAAGATAAAGTGACCCAATAAAGACCGGCGGCGTGTAGTAGCTGCATATGACCACGGTCAAACTTCCGCGTGACACTGACCACATGGGCTGCGACATTCATCACTTGTTGGGAACACCAGCAAAGACAGCGTTACAGTAGTCTATAAGACTGGCCTGGTAACAGATTGGGCCTATTGTTACATCCCAGGGCTTGCACTGACAAAAGTCACCAAATCTAGGTTTGCTAAGCGAGACACCATTGCCTCAGCTACACTGCTACTGAAATGACACCTTTTCTACCTATAATAAGTCAAAGTAGCAGACTCTAACAGTTGCAGCCTCGACGGAGCCATCAGTAGTGAGCTTCACTTACCTTGTGGAGCCGCCGTATAAGACTCTCGTTGTACTCGCGGCTGCCCTCGATCATGCCGGTGAGCGGGTTGGCAAACCACTCCTTGAAGTCGCGGTGTGACTGGAAGACGTGCGGCATGAGGAAGTGCATCAGTGACCAGAGCTCCATCAGGCTGTTCTGCAGCGGCGTGCCGGTCAGCAAGAGCCGGCGCTGGCTGTGGAAGTTGAGCAGCGTCTGCCACCTCTGTGACTTGAAGTTCTTTATGTTCTGAGCCTGTTGGCACATTCGCCCGAACAGACTGAACGTAGACACGCAACGGATAATTTCACTTGCTGGCATGTATAAATACATTCCGACTCATTCACTGCCAAACTACATCTGTCGAGGGTCACAATAGTCCAGAAGCATTGGAGGATAACTAGCCGGCGGACGTTCCCAGTCTGCAGTAAAGTGAGTGCCAGCAAGGATACTGGCAAACAGGCATAACCTATAAGTGCAAAGGTGTTTTCAAGTAAGGCATTAACAAATGGGACTGAATAATAGTGATGATGAATAACAACCGCATTGGCAGAGGAACAGCTTTGAAAACAATGTCGTAAAATAGCAGTACTACTGTTTTAAAGGCCTTTTTCCATCTTACGCTGTCCGCTGGTTCCCTCTGGATTTTGTCCTTAAAGCTATATAAGCAGCATAGATGCCCTTCCCGTTACCCAACAAACGGTGTCAGAGTACTGGAGACAAGACAAAACGCTGACCCAGACTTGCATCACCATCTCTGTTACCGGTATGGTATGGTATTCAAGGGTTTAACGTACCACTCGACACATTATAGGTCATTTCAGAGCCGATTTTACAGGTCAGATGACCCACTCTACCAACAGTGTAATAGCACTGAAGGATGATAGTGGACTCATGAGGAAAGGAGATGGTGGATCCATTGTGCTGGCTATCTGACACCAATTCCACGCAAAATACAACGTGGCGCAAGCAAGAACCGGCAAAGAAACGCTGTCACGCCTCGATATCCAAGCAACAATAAAATTAGCCCAGTACGGGAACTGATGATCGACTCTTCACAACGGACGTTTGTGCCAAATTCAAAGTCATGTAAAACAAAAACTAGACCGAATATCAAAAATCCGGCCCGAACAAATTTAGATATTGTGCCCTAGTTTAAAAATCAGTGGTCAGTTGCCAGCTGCCATTGTAAATGATGGAGATAGCTTTTAAAAATGGGAGGATTTTCAACTTTGAAGGGCTCGTGACCTTGACCTTGCATCGGGTCATAATGCATACCGTCGTGCATCACTCATCGACCTCTACATACATGCGAAATTTCATTGAAATCAAAGGAACTTTTTGCGGACGGACGACGTATGCACGTATGTACGCATGGATGGACATTAGAGACCGGCTTTATTAGGAAGATTCTGTCGAAGAGTCGACCTAATAATACTGACAGCGTGCGAGAAAACTGTCCTACGCCACGTGATAATACCTCGTCAAGTATGAAATATTTCCACTTCTTGCGTCTGAAGGCATGATGGTCCTGAATAACCAGCTTGTAGGATGTGATGCAGATGTGGAATGCATTTGTTTTGGTCCACCCCTGTACATCAACACTCGACAGCTCACAGCTAATACAACAAGGTGTCGCCATAACGGGACGTAACACTACTGGCCCACCATGCAGTGTTACTGTGGAGCTATAATTAGACTGGAGGCAGCATGACGTCATCGCCTGGCCTGCATGGGTATAGTTACCTGCAGGCCCGCCGTGGAGTGTTACAGAGGACGACGACAGACGCCAGAGAGCAAAACAATACTGGCCCCCTTACACTATGTGTAGGCGAGCCAGAAACAATATCAGTAGTAGCATTGGCAACAGTACTGTAATAAAACATATTATAGCACTATGGGGCCCTGAAACACAAGAGGCCTTGGTGGCAGTACAGATGGACCAGACATGACTAAAGAAATGACGTGACCGATCACCACAAATATTGCAAGATGACATATATTTTACCTTGGAATTGTACCGGTAGGCCATTAAAATGTCGAATTTTTGAAAATACAACATTGCGGACGGCCGCTATTTTGCAAATCGTTAAATTGCCATATCGACACGACACACCGTTTATTATCATTAAAAAGTACAGATAAGAATGACAAAAATGTTGCTGGAGCATTTTACACAGTCCAAGAGATGGTTGGTATAATAAGCTAAGTCACTCAGTGGTTAACAAAGTTCAAATGCTACAAGAATGCCTTAAGTTCTCATCAGAAGCTGACAAGTGTTACTAAAGTTTGAACAGATGTTGGTAAACTGTTCCACACCTGTGAGATGACAACGGGAAATGCCCGGTCACACAACGCTGGCAGTCAGGCTGATATATAGACAGACACCAATACACAGCAAACATGCATTGCACTATTTATGTGTTAGTAGTAGTAGTAGTAGTAGAACGTACTGATTAACGTGGCATAAGCTAGGCAAAGTAGCTTCTAGGACAAGGTACACAAAATGTTGTGTGGCAAAAATGGGAAATAACGCGAAAAAAAATTATGAACCTGTCGTTTCATTTTGCGATCTTTAACGGAACCGTAATAGGTGAGGATTTTGAACGCTGGGCACCACTTCTTCAATTCCATCTCCCAGTTCAGCATCACGCTCGTCGGCACGACGATCAGATGCGGGCCCCAGATGCACTTCTCACATGCGAGGTACGCGAGCAGTGCGATCGTCTGGATGGTCTTCCCGAGTCCCATTTCGTCGGCGAGAATGCCGTTGAGCCGATGTTCGTACATCGTTGCTAGCCAGTCCAGCCCGACGTGCTGGTACTCGCGCAGCGTGTGCCGCAGTAGAAACGGCACCGACGTCTTCACCTGATGCAGTCACCAGAACGACCGAGTTATGACTAAGTTAAGACTTTATGTCCCACCCGACACAAAACACGTCATTTCGGAGACGCTCTTCGCAGCCAATCTCTTGGCTCAGTACCGAAAAACTATATCTAACACAACAAAATCAAACATGCATCTATAACAAAATATAACACAAAATAAACACAAAAACCCAAAGGCAAGTTTGGTTGCTTCTTGAGACCCCGGGCCTGGAGGATCAGGCCTATTCATACGTAAGATTCAGTCATCAGAATGACTGTTACGTGATACTTAGTACAGATTAACAACGACACCTATCCATCAAGCGCAACTGCTAATCTAGTGGCAGCTTGCCTTTGTGGCATGCTTTTGTATCAATGTAAATGAACGAACAGCACCCAAATGATGAGTCACTGCACAGGCACTTAATGGTCGTCATGGCAAGGACAGCGAAAAGAGGCAGGTCTTCAGACGTGCTCTGAACACTGGTCGGAGGCTGCCAAGCTGAGATGCTGAGACAGACCATTCGTTCCATATACTAGTGGTATACGTCGGAAATGCCCGGTAACGAATGAAACCAGATGACACCAGAATCACAGAACACATTATCCCTGTTCTTGACATTATGTAAAACACTGAATTTATCTCGTGCATCGTCGCCGGTATAAATCAGAACTCTGCAAACATATGTTTTAAGACGTCAGCCGAAAACAGTAATGCTATAAGAAAGGTCATATAGATGTTCTGGCAGAGTTCCACGCCAATTAGCCAGTCACTGGCAGCCAAATGAAGACTGGTATGGTGCGTGAAACCAACAATTAGTGATGATGATGTGGTTAATTATTGACGTTGTCCTAGTCAAGTTCAAAAAAGATGCTCTACGTCAAACTCAGACAATGCCACACAATTAGTTAAAAGTTTACATCTGCAGGTCAACTCAAGTCAGCTTGGTCTTCCCACTATGGAAATGAAAGGAAACAGGCAGCCATGATATCACTGCATAAACAGGGATTTGCACCTTTTCATGTGGTGTCTTGGGTCAGAAACTGAGAGACTTCATATTTACCAGACAATAATCTGTCGTACGAATTAGCATCAGTTTCGTGGCCAATCTAACTGAAACTTACATGGGCTGTTTCCAGCGTGTAGCCAGTTGGCTGAATGCTCAAAGCATCTGCGGTGATGTCGTTCATCTCGCGGCCAGGTCCACTCTCATCAAGTGGATCAGCCTCTGCATCCACACGCGACTTCCTGCGTCTGGTCGTTCCAACCGTCGAACTTGTTACCGGCTCCTCGGCAGCGGGCACTTTGTGATCCGTGTCTCCGAGAAGGAACTCGGTTCCAATTTCTTCCGTTTTCTCCAGCTTCTCTGGCGTTTTCAACAGCAATTCAGTTCCGGTTGTCGAGACCGTATTGTTATCGTCATTGTCATCAATCTTCCGAGACTCAGTGTCGTCTGTCACCGCGGATAATCCTTCGTCATCTACAGCAGTATTATGTTCAATAAACATTAAATCACGAGAACACATATTAGGCCACATCGCAGCATCAGCTAGCAATGGCAGCCTATTGCTACAAACAGAGTAGCGCGGTCGGTCTGTCTGTCAGTCACATCCGTGAGCCCTACAAAAATGGCTAAACTGATCAAGATGCAATTTGGGAGATAACTCACGTGGGCCCAAGGAAGCACATAGTAGATGGGGGTTAAGATCATATGAATCCATTTGTGACACGAGGGTGACAAGACCGGATGCAGCCTTTTGCCAAAAAATTCTTTGACCACTTGTTTTATTATCATTACTACCATCCCAGGTCGACTCAGCCTTCTACCCTCCGCGGGACGGTAAAATGAGTTCCAGCCAAAGGGCGGTGATGCTGTGGCTGGGGGAGTAAAAGCAGGTAACACTGTGTGTTGCCATACCTAAGCACTTTGAAAAATCCTATAGTATTTAAAGGTGCTTTACAAATGTCCAGGTTTACTTTACTTACTTACTTTACCAGCACCACAACCACTAGTACTATGATTATTACATATTTTACTACATACTTTCAGTTTTTTGTTCAATCAGCCTCCCTACTCTGCAGTAACCCCAGGTTGTACACTGTATCCCACAACAAAACTTCGGAATAACTGAAGCAGATTTTTACACAGCAGATTTCCTTTCAGTCATCAACCAGAAGCATCAAAACACCAAAGAGAAAGCAAAGTACAGGCTCCAACCAGGAACAATCATCCATCATCTTAACTACACTCAACTAACTCCCACACAACCTCTATATCGACCGTTCAACGCCAGTACCCACATGCATCCAACACGCACACATAACGTTACCCAACAAGAAGCTCAGCTACCTTCAAGGTTATTCAAGGGCATCGGCAATTGTGCCAATCGATAGGCCACATATGACTTCCTATTAGAATTCCATCGCAACCATGTCTCTATATTGCACGGTTTCCGAGATTTTATCACTATTGGGGTAATCTATCATTCAAGCACTAGTACACCTCTCTATAAATCAGCACACGACATTTGAAGTACCTAGTTTCACCGACTCCAAAGATATGTTTGGGAGCAAAATTTAAGAAAACAGGTCACGTGATCCTGACCATGCCCATTTGGCGGGGTAGTCTGTCATCCCAAGATGTGCTCACCTACAAGCGTTTTATTTCTTAAAGCAACGCAGTAATTTCCATTGGATGTCCTTACAACAACTCATCTTAGTTGTCTCGGCGTGCATTTAACCTCCTCGTCCGAGAAAGTAAATATCTACCATATGGTGAAAATTTGGTGAAAATCGGTCCAGTAGTTCCTGAAATAATTTGTCCGAAAAGTTTATTTTAAAAAGAAATGACGAGGTGTACATCTCTCTCCTTCGTAAACTCCGGAGTTACTGGACCGAAGTTCACCAAATTTACACACAATCTAGCCAGATCATCACAGACAAACATTTTATAACCACAATGGTCATATTGCTAGCGTTGTTACAGTGACAGGATTTGCAATAGATCATTACGGCTGTCCTGGAATGCGCTGATTGCTCACTGCATGCGACGGTAGGGAGTGCACTAAGTAAGACCGTCGTGACGGTCTTACTAAGTTCAGTGCCTAGACTGTCCCTGCTGTCCTGGCAGTCCTGTTGTTTACAAGTGGGGAAGCGGATGGGGACGTGTGGCGTAGGGCGGTCGGTGTCGCCGACCCGGACTCGACTCGCTGTTCACGCGGGATCAAATGGCGCGGCATTTAGAGGACTATCCCTGCTCTGCATAAGTGAAGGGCAGTTTTCAGAAAACAGCACCCAGAAAGACCGCCGAGATCACTGTAAAACACCGCGATGGCGGTGTTGGTTCGCTGGTAGCCAACCACCGCGATGGCGGTAAAAGTTTGGTGGTCATAATAACACTAGATATTGCAATCTGTTTCTAAATGCCAGGGCTACAAACAAAGGCGAATAGTCCGATTTTGCTAATTTTGACCCATTGCAACATCTCTTAAGCCATCGGAAAAAGGGGGTCAAATCGGCAATCTATGATCAAATACCTACCATATGGTGAAAACTGTTCCTGCAGATCCTGAGTTCTCTTTGCTCAAACGTAATTTTAAAATAAGAAATTAACGCAAGCAGAACATACAGCTCACGGGGCATGCATGCTACACGGGCTAAATTACTCAACATTGGACTAAAGAAAAACCCGATTCTAATATCAGAGGTTTCTTCAGAGAAATGCATAGGAGAGGCAAAGTCTACATGAAACATTAAAGAAATGAACCCTTTTGTTCCACTACTCAAAAACAGGATGTGATATCGAGTACAAACAACCTTTGTGGAGGGAGCTGCTACGTAGGTTCTTCTTCGCCGCACTGCTGGTAGACATATCGGAGACTGGGCTGTCACTTCTGTAACCAGCATACTGCTTCAGCAACTCCTCTATCGGCATGTTCTCTATCAATCACAGCAGAAAACGTCGATAATCTCAACTGCTAGCAGACAATTCTCACCTCTGTCAGTGAAATAAACTAGCAACTACAAGAAGCCATCATGACCCACACTGGCACTGGCTGACCGCTAAACACTCCACACACGGAAAAACCGGCGCTCAGCAGCATCGGCCGCGTGGTGGGACACAGGGAAAACCCAGCAGCAAGCACCAGTATTGTGTTCCTTCTGATGACCAACATAGGCGTATTGTTTTGTGCTGCATCAACTTGACCTTTTGACCTCTAAATAAAACTAAAGCCAGGTTTGGTCGCCTCCTACGACCTCTGGCCTAGAAACAAAATGGGCCTATTCTGGAAGGAGTAGGTAAGTCAGGAAGTAAACGAGTAAAGAAGTAAATAAGTAAGGAATAATGTATAAGGAAGAAAGTAAGAAAGGAAGTTAAGTAAATAAACAATAAATTTATATAACTACAAAATCAACAAATGAATCTGGGTGCATTACAGGCCATAGCCCGTATGGGGCATCCTCTAGGCAAGATGACTGTTCAATTCCAAGTTTATTATCAGAGCCTAACAATAGACACCGGTACTTGTATTTAGTTCACGTATTCTGATCACAGTTGTTTACAACACTCCGCGACATACTGCACTTGTTAACACTCACACACCTGTACAAAACAGCCAGGTTTAGTCTTCTGTAAATGTTATTTTCATCATATACAATCACATGTGGAGATGGTAGATACATATGCTATTAATATTATGTGCATTCCATGTTAACCAACCAATAAACTTCAGTCTGATACACTCAAGAGTTCAGAAACTTGACTGTGCCATGAGGAAAGTATCTCTTAACACATAATAACTGTAGCTAGCTGTAACGGACGATGGGTCACTTTATCTTCACTTTATCTTTCGCTAAAACTAAAGTCTAAAACATTACTCTAAGACCGAAAGTCCGGTTCGAGACCTAATTAATGCAAAACGTGAAGTGACGCTAAAACCAAACTTAATTCTGAGCAATCCGGTTTTAAACCAAACCGTCCTAACGTATCTAGATAGGCAATTATCACTAATCTCTTGAGAGTTAAGACTTTAGTCTAAAACCAAATCACTTTATCTTTTGCTTAATCTGAACTCTGTCTAAAACCAGGTTTTAGCCGTTCAGATTAAGCTTTGGTTTTAGACTTTGGTTTTAGCGAAAGATAAAGTGACCCAATGTTGCTACTGTTAGCAGCCGCAGCAAGTCAAACCTTCTTTCTGCAGAGCTGCAATCTCGTCCGAGTGATCAACAGATTTCTCATGCTCCTCCTGTTCTAGTAGTGTCTCCTCATCGTCGTCGTCGTCGTCCGAGCACGGGCCGTAGCTATCTTCATCTTCATCGTAACCAGCGTCAGAATCGCTGGCTTCATCCGAATCACCAGCTTCAACAGCAGCATCGTCATCTCTCTTCTACAACCAACGCACACCGTTTTCATTTCATCCCGAGCCTCTTTCTGGAGTTACTCTATGCTGGGCGCCCCCGTCCCCAACCCCCCGAAAACACAAACTCTGCCTTCTGCCATGCTCACAACAATTCAGCGGATAAGTCCATCAAACATATCTCTCCTCAGGGCAAATTCTTCAGCGTTTGCCACAGTAAGATAGCTTTACGGGATGGCTGTCTTCCAAACGCCCAACGAAACAACGTTGATGCACAAATTAATCTTTCATGCTTCACCACTGTCTGATTAACTCGTACTAATTAATGGGAGTTAATCTATCATTAACGTTAATGGAAAAATTGTGGTGAAAAAAACCGGCCCTAAATATTCAGAATCCAATAAAGACAAACAACCAAGTTAACAGTAATTTTAAGTTTAACCTTCTGACTGGCCGAACTGTCATTGTCAAACATCTCGGCCGGCAGCGACTTCAGCAAGTCTTCCAATGGCATATCACTTTCCTGCTTCAGCACTTCCAACTCGGCTGAATGGTCTTCCTGCACATGGTGCAACAACGGACAAATTATACTAACAATGCCGGCTTGTCTTGAGATCAGACAGGCAGCTTTCATTCTGCAGAGGGAGCAGTCAAAATGTAACTAATGTTTCACCTCTGTGTTACACCATAATTAACTGGGTTAAGGTTTTACGTCCCACTCGACAAAAAATTCTAGGTAATTGCAGTCACGTTCTTCCAGCCAATCACTTAGCATGATTCTTACGAACATAAACCTAACACAGCAAAAACAGACTCCACCAACATCTGAAACACAGTAAACTGTAACACATGCAATGTCAAAAAGCTAAAGCTTGTATGACATCTAACCTGGAGTTAGTTAGCTGGGACTTCGACATCTCTTTTCAGCACATAGGCTATATCAGAGACGATAAGTCAGGGATGGAGAGCTATACCTACACAGTGAAGAAAGGCCAGCGATATATAAACCTCAAACCTGGCCGCCTAAACAAAAAACTCCAAGCCAGGTTTAGTGGCCTCTTACAAAATCCGGCCTGGAAACGGAGTGCGACTATTTTGGTAGAATGGGAAGGGATAAAAAAGCAAGAAAATAGATGGAGTAAGAAAGGGAAAAGGGGAAGAGTAAAAGATGGCAAAGGATAGAGTAGAAAGGTGGGGAGGTGAAGGGATAAGGG
>Ga0209780_1004059_pt1 | contig 11176 bp, 12 predicted proteins | sample WorMetexBAHAMAS2_FD_187384 | JGI IMG/M metagenome (GOLD analysis project Ga0209780, IMG submission 187384) | Marine gutless worms symbiont microbial communities from Max Planck institute for Marine Microbiology, Germany - Inanidrilus exumae... | ecosystem: Host-associated > Annelida > Digestive...
GAAACTTATGATCGCGTCGAACACTTTCCTCGCTGAACCGAAAATTATCGTCTAAACAAACACAGCACTTCACCGCGTACAGGCAGATATGACTGTGCATGTGGCGCATACACACAATTACGTACTGACCAACAGTAAGTGTTATTTGGCAGAAGGCCACATCGGCGACTTGTCACCGTTGGCAGCTGCGAATAGAGTCATCCCACATTGATCCCCATCATATACATACATACATACGAACAAATTTATAAAGCCAAATGTTTACCAGCACTACTATATGGACTTGAAGCCTGCCCATTAACTAAGTCAGATCTCCAGTCTCTTGATTTTGTGATTAATAGGTTCTTCATAAACTCTTCACAACTAAGAATATTGAGATTGTAAAGTATTGTCAGGAGTACTTTGGCTTTGCTCTGCCTAGTGTATTATGGGCCAAACGTGTGTCTAAATTTGAATCGAGCTTTAAGTGTTTTTTTGTCTGATCTGTAATTGTGTTGTTTTGATTGTATTCTTACTGTTTATTCTTCTACCATATTTGTTTGTTGAATAAAGATACTCATATAACGTTCACAAGAGGCCTCGTTACTCGTTGGTTTCGTGGCACAGTGGTAGAACGTCGGTCTATGGCCGGCAAACTTTCTCTGTCCTGCGCTCGACCTGTAGCTGACGGGTGACCACTTACATGTATGTAGGTAAACCATCCGCTATAGGTCAGCCAACCAGGCCAACTCAGCCTTTTATCCCTTCGGGGTCGATAAATAAGTAGTAAGCTGCAACTGAATGTCTGCTACCTCAGTTAGGGGTGGCACCACCTGGTGAACGCTTACGAAGGAAAGGCAGGCATGGTGTAATTTGCAGGTAAACTGTGTGATCAATGTCTGAGCGCTTTGACACTATGCGTAGTATAAACGGCGCTGTATAAATACTCTTTTTTCCTTTCCATGGACAAAACTCTTGAGATGTGTCCAAAGAAATTAGACAAAAGGCCGCATCGCGGCTGTGAATCGATTCGTCCTATCTTGACCCTGATCTAATATGTGGTTACTTGGGCCCACGAAGGTCAGCCCCTTCAAACGGCATCTCGATCGGTTCAGCTGGTTTTGCACAACACACCCGTGTGACCAATACACAGACAGACAGACCACGGTACGTGTGACATCTGTCGCGGTCTAGAAAGAAATGTAATGTGAAGCGTGTACGTTGGTACAGTGCCATGCAGTTTGAGAGCTATAGCATCTTTACGGCGCTCAGGTATGGCACGTGTTAATAATGGATAACACTGTTTTACCTTCCGACCACACGTTTACCTGCCTTTACTTTCCAGTAGCACACAGCATCAACGCACTTTGGCCGGTATTCATTTCTCCATCAAGCTTAGGGTAGGAGACTCTCAGTTGGCCTGGGTGGCTGGTTACGTATGAAGACGATGTACTCGCGAATGGTCATCAACCGGGCTCGACATAGATCAACTTTGTTGATTGGCGCAACGCTGTTATCGTGACGCCAAAACGCCACCAACTCTACTCTAGCTTTGCCCCCATCTCCACATTCACCGAAGCTGCTGTCTGTCCGTCCGTCCGTCCGTCCGTTTGTCTGTCCCTCTGTTCATCTGTCTATACCATAGCTTATAGCCCCAAAACGGTGCGTTTTGAAGCTATGGCGACCGTATAACACAAATAGGAAAACCCACGCTAGAAGCTGAACCAACCGGTCATGTTGCCAACACGGAAGTGCCTAAAACGTCATCGAGGCCGAAATTTTACGTCTTGAAAACCAAGCGAAATAGAGCCGTAGTTACAATTAAACGTGAATAGGAAGTCACAGGCTGCCTATCGTTTGCCGCTGTTGTCGGTATCGCCTAATCATCGGAAAGGACGGAAATGGCCATCGGGAACATATCGTTTTGCCGCTATCGCGGCGAATCCGCTTGTAAATCTTTTTCTCATATGGGTATGTTACGCGACAGGTAAGAAGCGATGACTGAGACCGGGCTAATCCGAGAGTGGGTCACTTATCCGTGGCGGATCGACCATGCGTCCACGCGACTTGGACAGTCTTCGGCGATCCACAGTCCGTCGTTTCCGGGCGCCGGACGTCACTGGCAACTGTCGCTCATCGCCCGCACCGGGGACGGCCGCCAGCTCGACGCGCTGCCGCTTTTCGCCACCGTCATCGACCCGACGTCGTTGGTGGTCCGTTGACATTTTCCCACACTCGTGGGTTGAGATGGGGGTGCCAGGTGGCGCCACTGCCGGATTCGGGGAGAGCTGACCGGGTGGTCGTCCTCGCTTAGGCCCATAAATGCAAATGAAATCTAAGAAGTGGTTTAAACATGTTCACGATCGGCCGCATCGTCATCTTGTTTCCCCTCACGGCGGCCAATGGATTCGTCCGACTTTGACCCCATCTAATACATGGTTCCTTGAGCCCACAAGAGTAAACCCCAAACGGCATGTCGATCGGTCTACCCGTTTTTGCATAAACTGCAGCAAATACTTCCAATGCTTTTCAGAAGGACGGACAACCTCCAAAATTACCCCTTCCGTTGGGATTCTAGACCCCCGTCTAACACGTGGTTCTTGGGCCACCCGAGTTGGCCCCCAAACGGCATCTCGATCGGTCTTTGCAGGGCTCACGAACGGACCAACAGACAGACAGACAGACAGACAAACAGCCCGACCACGCTACTCTGTCTGTAGCAATAGCCGGCATCTTGCGCAATGCATGCATCGATGGCTATCAGATAAGCAAAACAGTAACCGTGCAAGTTCTGGGGTCTCTGCCAAGGGATTTTTCTATGCCCCCTGGGCTGGGAGATTTCCCTCCCTGTAAAATGGGATTGTCGGAAGAAGAAATCCAGAGGTTGGTCAAGAGGATTAAATAAACGATCGGAAACCGTGACCGTCGAACTCTAATCCCGATCTACCACACTATAAAATCACTTCCTCCACAAACCACTAATTTTCCCGAAACCAACATTTTCCCACGGACTGCCTATCTAACCTACCTCAGGGGTTCTGCCCCAGACACCCTAATCCGCCCTTAAACACGGGTGTACAAAATGACACCGTGAAGACAGGTAGTGTGAACCGACCCTAATAGTTTGCTTCTTTCGATATGCTTCATCTTCTCGCTCGAATAAACTCTTCGATTCTTCCCGTCAGTCTCGTGCCAGTCTTTCTTCTCACAAGTCGTCATTCGTTCTGGGTGACGTAATTTTCTTTGAAATGTAACGGTAATCCAGATTTATAGTGTGAACCGACATTAAAGAACAACACGATATGGCGACACTACAGTACGACGTCCAATCTGTTGCGTCACCACATCATCCCGCAGCTTGTTTTGCTTACGCCACTGGGTCAGCAGCTCTGACCTGACCTGACCTGACCCAGTTGTTGAGCATTCTGACAACGACTTCCGGGTAAGGTCACGGGTCTCAAAATTCTCGAACCGGTACCATCTCTTCAGCTTTTGAGTAGTATATATAAGAAAGTTCTGGGATGTCACGTGACGTGCGATGTCACTTAACGCCCAAGAACTCTCCCATATATATTCTACTATATATATAGTTGGTTGCATTGCACAGTGGTTAGAACGTCGGTCTTTGACCGGCGAACTTTCCCTGTCCCACGCTCGACCTGCAGCTGACGGGTGACCACTTAAGTGGGTAAACCGTCCGCTAGGTCAGTCAACTAGGTCAACTCATCCCTTCATCCTTCCGAGGTCGATGAATTGAGTAGAAAGCTATATCGGATGCGTACTGCCTCGTTCGGGTGGTGCCATCTGGTGAATGCTTACGGAGTAAAGTCAGGATGGCCGTGTGGGTGGCAGGTAAAAACTGTGTGATCCCGTTAACACGTGCCATTCTGTAGCGCTTCGTGAGTATTTAGGCCGTAAGAACGCGCTATATAAGTACCTCATACTTTACTTTTGTACTTTTACTATAACCGACGACAGGTGACGGCGGCGGTGGAGGCGAAGGTCCTGGTCGGCAGCGGGTGGACGTCGGTAGGGGTCACGGACAAGCGAGTCGTCATTGACATCAGCGAGAACAAGATGGGAACGGTGCTTGTGGACGACCACTTCCTGTGGCGGGGGGAGGTCGGCGACTACGTTAACGACGACTATGACACACTCACGATCCGCTGTCGAATCCACGTCTTCGACGACGCACAGGCGGGCGGGCTCATTCCGCAGCCGATCCGCTATCGGCCGTCCAGCCGAGTGCCGCCGCCGAACGGCCGAAAGAAACGGCGCGACAACAGTGACCACGACCCGATCCCCGCCAAACGCCTCCGCCGATGAACCGTTCCGAACGCACGCCAAAAATCCGCCGCTACGAAAATACGCCTTACTTCCTTCTTTAACAACGATAAGACCAATCAGAATCGAAACCGTTGACACATCAAAATCCTCACCGAGTGGCCGCCGTAATTTTTCTTGCTGATCGTCGCATTCTTACCTACCGATTAAGATATCGTTTTCCACTCCTTAGCATACCCGGCTAGGAGGCGTTGAGATAAGAACAGACTATAACAGTAACATACACGGACGGGTATAATGGATGTCATATAGCCGCCAGTTTTCTTGTATTCTAAAGCAATCATTTACGTAATCACGCTAAGCGTTAAGAACGCGCAGTATAACTGTTGTTGTATGGCCATAAAGTTTGCCACCACTTATATATACATGTGACGTTTGAACTGTGCTGATAACAGGCTGATAACGATATACAGTACCAGCTCCACTGTTCTTATAATTATGTTGGAATTAAAAAGTATCTGCCGCGCGCAGTTTATCGTTATCACATTGGCAAAGGGTATTGTTTTGACTGCCGTTTGTGGTTTTCTTGTTACAAGGATAGCTCAAAAAGTTACGGGTCGATTTTCATGAAATTAAAAAAAAACAGGTCGATTATGGAGCAAACCGCAGGCCTGGTGGAAAGTAATGTCAGCCTACCGCCGGGTGGATGACTTATAGTCCCCTGCGGGCTGACTGCCGGTCAGAAAGAACGGACGGACGGACGAACGGGGGGAACGGACAGCCCGAAAACATAATGATAAGCTTTATTCACCACAAATTGTAGTAAACTGGTAACAATACACAATTGAAAATACTTAACTAAGAAACGAAAAAAAGAAGAAAAAAAACACTCACACAAAGAAATGACATGTACTTAGCTAACAATAGTGTCTACATATTAATGAAAGTTAGCAAGTTGGTGCGTTGGCTCTCTGATTTAATAAATTTATTCATGTCGGTTGGCTATCTGACGGCTAGGGAGAATGAAGTTGAATTGCTCACAACAAAATTCTATAATTTGCATATTGGTAGTGTTGAAAAGTTTCATCATGAATCGGTTTGCCACAAAATCGAGCATAGTCGGACGGTGAAGACATAATAAGATGAATGAAAACATACCTTCGTCGCGAGTCGCCGGTTTCGAAGTCTTCTTGGCGCTGGTGAACAGCGGTGTCAAGGTAGACGCGAGGTTCGTGGCCTCGGCCCAGTCGGCAAGCAGCTGACGCTGGTCTCGAACGGGCATCGAGTGAAGTAGTTCGGGCGCCGGCGGCTTGACCAGGCACAACGCCAGCGGCGAAATACGAGCGGCCTTGTCCACTTCACCCTGCGTCACCGGCTACACACGCATCCAAACGTTTGATGACCATTTACGGACGTATCTGCGTTAAGCGGTAATCTCCCAAGCTCTCTCCTATGAAAACTTTAAGCCCCATCCACACCAGCAACAATGTCGAAGCAACATTGTCTAATGCTACAAGTCGAACGATTCTTTCGACCGGGGCTTTAGCGATCACTGAAGCAGCACTTTTAAAGGATGGATGCCCTTAACGATGCAGCAACGCAACTGCTGCACAGCAATACGAATAGGAGGCTCAGCTATCGCAGAGGCACCGCGCGACGCGCCATGTTATCAAATTCGTGATATGTTTCACGAGGTATGGGAGCTAGAAAGGATTCAAACAGCCAAAGCGACCTTGAAAGTCATTCAATGGATTGGCAATGGGCACATGACTCTGAACACAGCCGTTTCAGGGCTATTATGTCATGCATGCACGAGTAGTCCTACTGCTCTGTATCTATCAGCACACGGAATTTGAAGTGCCTAGCGCACTTTTCCAAAGAGACCTTTGGCATGAGAAAACAGTACTGAGAGTCCCTGGTCTATCGTGATCCTACGTTTAGCCGTTGTGGTAGAACTCCCGACTCATGACAGACAGACGGACGGACAGAGACACGACCACAGTATGTACCGCGATAGCACGGATGGCGTCGCGCGGTAAAAATGCGCAAGAGACGTATTTTCGTTCTTTAAATATAACCGCCGGGCATAATACTGTTTCAAAACGTTTCACCCAGTTGTCGGAACTGCGCGGGATAGGGCTGTGACGATCTAGACTGAACATTATTGACAGTTTGATTTTTCAGCCGACGGCGGCACCGCTATACTGCCGAGCTTTCAAGTTAGCTCCCGGCTCCGCCGATCGAAATCGACAGACTGATCTAATAGAAAGCGAGTGTCTGTGCTTAGAGCGAACATCCATCAGAACATTAACGACGACAGCGTCGCATACACAGTCGTTCCACTCAGACGCTCGCACAGCCCGCCAAGACAGGCGCAAGCTGATGAAGTGTGTACAGAATTTCGTTAAGGGGGGAATCAGCCACCCAGCCGAATGTCAACTGTTAACACTTCCGTCTGTCCATCGAACAGGACGCCTTAAGTATCAATGTGTCAATGTCGCAGCTAACTGGGAAGCCCTCAATCGAGGTCGCACCGACCACTTTCGCACGAAGCACTCGACAGACAACCGCCCATCTAGCTGTTACTTATTTACGGTTTTTAATTACCCACGCCGGCATAGCCGCCGGCGTGGGGGTAGGGCGTTCAGTTGCGTCTGTCTGTTTGTCCGCGCTCTTAAAAGGAAAACGGCTTGAGCTGTCAACACTAAACTTAGTACACGTAACTTGGTACACGTATACTCTATAGCAGTTGCTCGGCATGCACTGACCGAGAGGTCAAAAGGTCAAAGTTCGAGGTCACACGGTTACGAAAACCGTCACGGTCGCACGGTTGCTCGTGACTACAGCCGACATCCCGTAACACTGTGCTGTGCTACCTGCGGCCGTTGCCGGCGTGGGTCTGCATGTCGATACGACTGCCTATGTTTTCTGATTCAGGTCTGCTTTGTAGCTACGGTCGGCTCGTCTCACCTCGTACCGTGCTTCCGTAGCCGTAAAAGAAACGTTTTTGTCCCGTGACGGTGAACTTTCACCTATGAGCTCCTTGGCATTTGACCCAGACAGGGTCAAGAAGAACCAGCAAGCCAAATATCTGGTTCGAATGTCATTTCGTTACAAACTTATTGTCGACACACACACACACACACACCTCACCGTGTGCACTACCTGGACCACTAAAGTGGTCGGTAATAGTGTTTCATGGGGGCAACGTTCCCCCAAAGTACGATAATGTTCGGCATGCACACGTGACATCTGATATCGCTGCTGTAAGCTAGCGATAATCTATACACGGCTGTGGTTTGGCCACACCAGGTCAACCAACACAACACTGCTCGGGTAGCTAAACATCGCCGGAGGCAGCATGATGATCTACCGACTGATCTATAAGTCTCAGTATTGCATAGGTACTGACGTTACTTACTTTACAACCGCAACACCGGTTTTAGACGACCGTCCTAACGGTTCGGTTCAGCGTACGTGTTGGTTATGTGCATGTGTGTCTGCGCGTTTAGCCTCAATAAACAAAATACTATCCCCCGTAGTTTCACTTCTTCCTTCCGGACTGCCTTCACGGACTATTGCCTATACCGTTTCTTCTGAGCTACTCGTTTTTTTTACTTTTTCCTTATTTTTCGTTTCTGTGCCGTGCGCTAGATTAAGCTGCCCGTCTCGTCAGCTTTTAAGCGCACGTTTATCTACCGTATCTTATCGTAACGTCATACGCAAACAGATCGGGTTAGTTTTGGCGCAGCGCATTAGGGGTACACTGCAGACGACGCGCTACACAAATCTACCTGTAAGACAAGGCATTTGTATAGTGTCCACTATACCTTGTACTGAGTGCGATGCTCATCTCTAAAGCGCTCAGAATGGCGCTTGTTAACGAGCGATCAAACAAATTTACCTGTCACTCAAACACTTATCCACGAATGGAATGAGCCATCCTGCCTTTACACTCCAGCCGCAGAGCATCTACGCACTTTGGCCGGTACATATTTCCCGTCCCACAGAGGACAAGAGAGTGAGTTGGCCTGGGTGGCTGGTTACATACCGAGGTGGTATGCTCGCCCGACGACGGTCACCCATTCCAGTGCTGACCACCCGAGGTATCTTTTTCGTTGTTGTCTCTGAAGCCATTGAAACCGCAGCTATTGTTGTCGAATTGTCAGACTGAAAAGGACGACCGCGTTGAGTGGGAAACTGGCGGCGGAAACGCATTCAACGTGGAACGACACGCTGATTGCTTGATTGAGTTAAGGTTTTACGTCCCACCCGACACAACAAAGGTCATTTAGGAGACGTTCGTCCCAGACAATCTCTTGGCTTAATATAGAAAAGAATTACATCTAACGCAACAAAGCAAACATGCATCCGTAACAAAATATACTACAACACAAAATAAACACAAAAAACTAAAGCCAGGTTTGGTCGCCTCTTACGATGGCCTGGAAAGTAAACGAGCCTATTCGTAAGGAAGTAAATAAGTAAGTAAGAAAGTAAGTAAGTAAACGATTTATATAGCGCTGGTATCAACAAATGCATCAGGGCGGATTATACAGCCCCGGAGCCCGTCTTGGGCAGATTCTGTGAGCTCGCTCTTCTATAGCCCATCACGAAGATATTTATAAGAAGGTGCGTAGCTGTGTTTTAACGTACCTGTGTCTTAAACCTTGACTGTTGTCGTCGGTTCTTTTTGCGCGTGCTCGGTGTCGCAGGCGACGGCCGCACTTCAGTCTTTTCCGAAAACAGTTTCAGTTTCTCCGCCAGACTTAACCTTAATTGTACGGCGCAAAAACAAACATACAACGCTTACAACTAATAAGCTCTTTTGTACACGTTACGCACTAAGAAATCTCTGTCATTCAAGTCACCAGTTTTAGGAATTAAAGCCTGGTTGCGATAGCGTTCGCTGAGATTATAATGTACTTCCGGCCGATCTGGCAGATAAAACTGCAGGATGTGGCAATCGTAACGAATTATTTTACTGAACAGAGCATCCTCACTCACATCGAAATTTCAACTACTAACCTCAACATTTCTTCATTCACTACTGGCATGGAGCGTTGCTTACTCTATGCTGACTCTGCAAACGACAGTATCTATGATTATGTAATTAGGCCTACGTGAAACGAAACGTACGAAGCACAAAAGCCAGTTTCCAGTTTAGATTTGAACGTGTGATTTTCTTCAAAGTGGAATTCGATCGTGAGAAGTGAGAACCAAGCAGAAAGCAGGGCTAGGGCTTTATTCATTGGTTTGTTCTTATGATCAAATTTCACTTCGAAGCAAGTTACCGCTACCCGTAAACAGCTAAATATAACGCCAGTGGTTAAAGCGGCATGGGACGCGAGGGGACGCCGTCCCCTACCTCAAATATATGGTAGATTGCGTTCCCCCACGTCAGGTATCCCAACGGACCAACGGGAACGTTAACAGGAACGCGTGACACAACTAAGTCGACTGTAATAATGCCTGATAATAAAGTATAACGGAATGTATTTGCAAATTTTCATTTTCTTGGGGGCCAGTTTAACAGCTAAGGGCCGCAACTGCTGATAGGGGACCCAAACTGTAAAACTGTAAATCACAGTACCACCCACTTCTTCTTTTTCACTTTAACCACTGTGTAACGCGGTTATCGACCATTTGGCTCAATTTGCATAAGTACACATGAATTCTGACTCACTTAGAAAGTTCGTCTTCAGTGTCGCCCTTGCTCATCTGATCATCTTCCGAGCTGGTTACCTGGCCGGCATGGAGACTACGGGCTAGCCACAGCTCAGCTTCGTCGACTTCCTGAAGTCCAGGCGCTCTGACGTCACCCAGCCGGCGACCGGAAACGTCGAGAGCCAGGCCCGACGTCGAGGCGAGGTACAGATCTGGAACGTGACGAAGGTCCGTGGACGTGATGGGCGGGGTGAGACGGCGGCACTGTTCGTGGAGATGGTCTGGAAGTCTGTCCACGTTGTTCGCGGCACGTCTGGTCGCCAGCCGCCGGACGTAGCTGGACGGCACCTTGTGCTGCAGCTCGGCACGAAAACTGGCCACCGACTTCACCCTGAATCATCAGTCATCACCATCATCCCTACTACCATCAACGACCTTCGACATCATCACTTTGATGTAGCTCTAGCACATCGCAAAACAACCAGTGTCTGGGTAAATATAAATGTAAATAAACTATCAAAAGTGGCCTAATTGGCAATAACCACTGCGAGGACCACTATAAAATCAGGTAACGTTAAATTTAGACTACCAAATAAATGTTAAGAGTAGCGCTGAAACAAGAGCAGTCTAGTGCATGGTTAGGGCGTCGGACTTGCGAGTCAACGGGTAACCGTCTTTGGGCGGGCATACCACCCCGGTATGTAACCAGCCACCCCGGCCAACTCAGCTCCTACCCTCTATTGGACGAGAAATGACTACCGGCCATACTGCGGTGATGCGCTGTGGCAGGCAGTAAAGGCAGGATGATAAATATTCGTTCCAATCGTGGATAAACGTGTTGAGTGGCAGGTAAAACTATATGATCCCTTTAACACGTGCCGTCCTGAGCGCTTTTACAAATGAGTTTAATATTATTAAGCGCTGTACAGATCTACGCATTTATCTTTTTTTACCTTTAACTGTACCGAGGTAATTTCAGCTCCGAACACTAATATCTCCAGTTCATATTAGTTGAGTTCGTGCGCTGTGACAGAAGCTTTAGACCTCTGATAGTACAGTGAATAAAAGCCCGAGATAATAAGGCCTCCGTTCCAACGTTGCCTTCGGACGGACGTACGGCCAAAATCAAGTTCTCGACATCTTTCCTACTTCTTTAATGCGTTTAGCTAAAGTTGTGGTGGGTGTGGTTACATTATGAAACAAAATCCTTTCACCAAGGAAGTATTTCATTTCGTATATATATATA
>Ga0209780_1004060_pt1 | contig 11175 bp, 2 predicted proteins | sample WorMetexBAHAMAS2_FD_187384 | JGI IMG/M metagenome (GOLD analysis project Ga0209780, IMG submission 187384) | Marine gutless worms symbiont microbial communities from Max Planck institute for Marine Microbiology, Germany - Inanidrilus exumae... | ecosystem: Host-associated > Annelida > Digestive...
GCTACGGCCGCGTACTCCGCAACTCCCATTCCACCCAGAGACGCCACCGCACCGGGGTAGAAAGCGGCGGCGAAAGCTGGATGTCTCACGGCGGCGTGATAAAGCTGCCGCGCCCGGCTGGACGTAGACCTCCGTCGAAGTTTGCCCGTCGTGCCGCCGATATAGACGTCGTCCGCGGACGGGTCGAGCATCCAGTAGTTACCCTTGCCTGGGTCGTCGTAGTGGCGCGGAACCTTAACGAAGCACTTGTTGAGGCTGAGGTTATGCCGGATCGAGTTCTGCCAGCCCTGACGGTTGTCACGGTAGTACGGAAAGTTGCGCACGATGAAGTCGTAGATGCCGCTGAGCGTAAGACGACGCGCCGGACTGCTGCGGATTGCCATCATGATGAGCGCGTTGTAGCTGTATGGCGGCTTCTCTGAGCCAGTCTTCCCCGTTGTCGTCGTCGATCTCGGCGGCTGCTCGCTGCCGTCGTCCTGCTCGTCGGCGCGCGAAGTTGCAGCTCCGTGAACCGAGCTCGACTCGACGTTCGTCATTTCCTGCTCGTCCTTGTCAGAGTCGCCGTCGGTGTCTGGATCTACGTCGGCGTCGGCAGCCGCGGCGCTCGACGTTCGCGGCGACCACGGACGATCGTCGTCGTAGTCTATGGGATCGTTGTCGAGGAGGTCACCGAGTCTCACCGGGCAACCTGGAGCATTGTGATGCGGCACAGTCGAGCGGTCGTCGGGCGCTGCTGTGACGCTGTCCGGCAGCGTGGCGTTCTGTTGGACACGAGATGTCTCTTCGACGTCGAGGCGTGACTGGTCGACGCCAGCACAGCGTCCGGTGACGCCCGTCTCGCCCAGCATGCGACGGATGCTGAACGGATGACTGAAGGGCGCCGACTGCAGAGACAGCACGCCTCTGTCTCGCGCTTCGTCGTCGACGAGTCCACCCGCCGTAACGTCGTCTACTCGCTGACGACGCAGCATTTCCCGCTGTCAGTTCTTCGTCGAAAACACTCGGCAGTTACCGTGCATCGGAGAATGTAGCGACATGTCTTCCGGAATTGACACGAAATGTTCTTTCAGTAGCCTACCGTATTCGTAGCTGTTGTCAGTAGAGTAACGCTGACACGGGGACTTTAACGGAGCGTTCTGCGACAAACCGTTCCGCTGTCAAAATAGTCACTGCGGAAGTATATACGCGGCGCCGAAGACGAGCGTAGCCGCCCGCGTTGCCGTCACGTGAGTCAGCGGTTGCGCGGCGACGTCGACAGATGGCGCTGCGCATCGCGGCGTCGCCGACTGCCTGTCATCGCTAACGACCGACCAATCGGCGGTGTCTCAACAGCGCCAACGCCGCAGCCACGCGACGCCAAAGACACTTGCTCGCAGACGTGAAGGAGTTACTTCTTTTTCACACGGACTACAAACGCCGTATACTGCAGGCGGCCGCGATACTTATCATACGAATACAGGCAACGACGTGCGTTTGACGAGGAGAAAATCTCAATACACAAAACGTCGCATAAATTATACATTCAGTAACTTTCGCTATAATGTACTTAGCGGCATATTAGCGTTTGTCATTGTTTTAAATTGTTATAGAAATTAATAAATATACTCTTTCGCCAACGACTAAAAGATGCTCCCCGGAGATCTCATACCTCCGCGAAAAGTGAGAAAATTCCTGCATTCGGAAGAATACATTTACAGTATATTTACGTGCGTTCGATAGCTAACAAAATGGCCAGCCTATAATCTACTTATATACTTGAATAATTCGAAACATTACACGTTTGTTTTCCTGGGTCCGTAGTTACGTCGCTTTATCAGGCGATTGAAATATTTATAGCAGGAAGCCAAAGGCGTTTAACAAAACTGGTAAGCCAGGCGGGACATCAGTATATTCTCTGACCATCAAGTGTTATAGTCGTAAACAAAGTACATCGATATACCGGTACTCAACACGATCAACATATTACACCAGTCATGTGTTACGAAAAAGCCGAAAAGCCAAAAATTGCAATCTCAACTTCTGATCGAGGTTATGTAGAAAACAACGAAATGAAATAGATAGAATTGCCAATTATTGCTCTTCGTGAACAAGTAATTTCAAATGGCCAAATACAAAAAGTTTTCGCCGTGGTTCAACACGCGAATAACGAAAACAAAGTTGTATTTTTGTATGGATTAAGCTGCACTGCCGCACGGGTACGAATGCAATAAAACGACAAAGACAAAATTAATACATTTAAGTAGCCGTGAACTACACACAGTAGTTTTTCATTTACAATAATATGTTGTTATTTGTTATTTTATTTTCACATTAAGCATCACTTTACATAGCTTTAAATACCATCACTGATTTGTATTATTTAACTCTTTCGCTGCCAGAACGAAAAAAAATATAATACCACCGAAAACAGTGGAAAACAGCCAATACCGCAGGTAACATTGTATCATATACCACAGTTATAAGTATAGCCTACCTAGCGTCGCCGGATTTAGCCAGCACTCTGGGGATTATTATTTATTTCCTCCGGCGTGCAAGGCAGCGAAAGGGTTAAAATAAAATTATCAAATTATTACTATAACAACAGAAAGATTGGTAGGCCGAGGACAAGCTGAGGAATGCTTCCTCCAACGCATCAAGGAAAAAGCTTCCTGATGTTATTACACCGTCTCGAAGCAAGTCTTCTCAAGAAGTCTGATTTTAGGACGCCGGAGTTTTGTCATCGATCGTCTGTTCATGAAAATGTATAAAACGAAAGACGTGTAAACTGTCAAAACTGTCAGACAATGTCAACATGTTTTCACTTTTGAATTTCCGAATATACTACATTTCCTGATAGGGCTGTCAAACTCGAGTCGTTGTCTCGTGTCGAGTATTAATAATTCTGTGTATTATTGGCGAGACTAGTAACGGTCGCTGGCGTCTGTCGTCGTCATAGTCTGTCGTCGTCGTCGTCTGTAACACGGCGCATATGCAACGTAACTCACCAGGAGCAGCACGCGGCGGGCCAGTCGGGTTACGTCCCGTTAGGGCAAACCCTTGTTAAATATATTATTTTCGTTAGTGACATTATTTTAAGTTATATACATTTTTCTTGTTCACTGTTTACTTTGTCTATCCACTTGTTGGTAAAATAAGGATTATCAACAACATCATTGTTTTTTTGCGAATGATTTAGCCAATGAGTGGAATTTATATCCTTAGCTGACACAACAAAGCTGATATGTGACCACATTAATCTCTAATTAATCCAGTATTAGCACGCTAGCGTGGTTGTAGCTAAATAATTAGCAAGGTACGTTTCTTCTTATTTTGTCCGCTGCTTGTCTGTCTACGATGCAAGGTGCTGCTTCTACGAGACAGTTCTGCAGCAAGAGAAATTGACCAACGAAGCTGCGGAGCGCCTGCGGTTCCCCTGTATATACGCTGACGAGTATAATTATCGACAAATTAGCCGGTATACAGTTGCTCTCGGTTCAAAGTAAGGGCGGGTCGCGGAGTAACGCTGCGAGCGTTGAACAAAAGCCGCTAGTTAATTCTGGCAACATCGCCGAAGGTCGGAAAATACTCTCGGCGAGTGGTCGCCGCTGACCCGGTCGCGTTCTTTACCGGTGTTACGTCGACAATGTGCCGTGTAGCCACCAGTGCAGCTGCCGCCGACAGCAGGAAGGAAAGAAGGAGTTGCCGGCACGGTGCATATTAGCCCTATCTGACGACGAAGAAACAGACGGACAAACAGTTTACAGCAACTGTGGGGTCTTTGATGTCTCGCAACTCAGAACCACAGTGACTGAATGCCAAGATAACGGACGACAGCTACAGAGGATTACAAACATGGTATAGGTTTGCATTCGATGTGTCGCTTAATTTCGTTTTCTTATAATAATCAGGTTGACATCTGCACAGTTTAAAACGACATAAGTAAACAAGTAAGTAAGAAGTTTTTATTGACACATAACAAACATATATGCAGCATAATATATAAAAACATAAATGAAAGCAGAGTTTACAAATAAAACCATACAATGACTATAGATGATGAAAAGAACACAATGAAACTATAATAGTACAAGACAATGAAATATAAAAATTATCGGATGTTGAGAAGTAAGCTTACTATTTAGAATAAACGTATATGGAACAGAATACAACATAAATAAATCACAAGTCGTGTTAAGTCATATTCTTTGACAGAATAGAAAATCAGAGTCTATCTCTCTAACAAAGCACAAAGTTTAAAATTTGATTACGTTTTTAACCTTTAAAAAACGAGCGACGCTCCATATCAAATTCTTGTTAAGTCAGTAATGGGATATGTGATTTTGACAAGACAGTCTGTGAAATTGTTATTCCCATCTCCAACAGTGACGGTAAAATGCTGCATAACTGTATGAAAACAAGTCTTTGCTGCCGCTGACAGACCCGCGAGACGCGGAGGCTCAGCGCATGCTAAATATTCCGTATCGCCGTCATAAGGTAATCAAACCATGTCTTTTACTCGGTCTAGCTGCTGAATACAGATCTCGACGGTGCGTGTGATCAACAGTTGGTCGACGACCATCAGATGTTTACAACACTCACCGGCGAAGTAAGTTGACAGCGCCTGAGACGATCAGCAGTTCCAGAAATATGGTTTTGAGTACCCACCAAAATTTAAATGTTTCACGTGTTCACGTAACCTAACCACGCCCCTTTCAGAGATGGTTTGCCATCAACAGGCTTGCACTTGCTACCGTCAAGTTCAACCTCATATAAATTTAAAGTCACTAACTTTATTCACTACAAAAATATGAAAGGCGTACAAAATGTCGAAAATGGGGTGGTATGGGGTAGTTAGGGTCACTCAAGGTCACCGAAAATAGCTCCATTCCCTAGAGCGTATATGATGAGTTGCTATTAGCGATCTCGCGCCGCTTTTACCCGCGCGACGCTACGCTATCGCTATACTAGCTGTCATCGTGTGTCCGTCCTTCTGTTCATTTGTCCGTCTGTCTGTCACACTCTGGTATTGTATGAAAACGGCTAAACGTAGGATCACGGAAACAACGCCGTGCGATAGCACAGGGACTCTAGTTTTCTGACGCCAACAGTCGTTTGTGGGCGATGCCCCATTCCCCCTGAAATTTGCGCCCAAAGTGACCCACTCCAATTGCGAACACAACGATTTCGACCAATATCCGCTCATAGGGCCTCAACCGACAGATCTGGAAAAAACGTTAAATTCGCACTAATAGGAAGTAGACCATGCACGCGCTTTCCAACGAGCCATAGATGAACCGTGTACGTTGCACCTGTCCCCAAAGGGTGCCACAAAACGCGATTTTGCTGTTTTTGCCAGTAAATTCAACTTCTGTCGAAAGAAGTTTGCTGCAAAGTTTCTTTATGCGAAAACTTTCAGAGGTAAAGTTGTGGCTACATTATCCTCTATCTAATGGCCCATATATGGATTGCAGGCAACGTCCCCATATACCTAAAATTTGCGCTCAAAGTGACCTACCCCTTCAGAAAACGCCGATTTCGACAGATTTTGCTCAATAGTGCCTCAGCCGTGAGAGCTAGCGAAAAAGTTCAATTATCACTAATAGGAAGTCGACAATGCGCTTTCCATCGAGTCATAGATGAACCCTGTGTTTTACCTCTAGTCCTCCAAAGGGCGACTCAAAACGGGAATTTTTACATTTTGCATTGCCTTTCATTTCATATCTTTGTTGCAGGGATAGACACTTTAAATTTGGTATGCTAATTGGCCATAACAAGCCTACGCATGACAAACTGTCCCTGAAGTGGACGTGGTCACGTCACGTGATCCACTTTAAATCTCAAGGCCCTAAACATACCTCAGGAATAACTGAAGCTGGAATCGTCAAATTTCTTACACCGCAGGCTATGTCTAATGTTACCAAAAGGACGGCATATCACCCACCAAATGGGTGTGGTTATGGTCACGTGACTGTTTTAAAATTTTGCCGTTTGCCGTGATGCAGGGCGTCACGCGGGTTCGTCAGCGACAGCTGAGCTACTTGTTGAGATATAGCGAGATATTGGTCGAAAATCGCCGATCTGAACCTACCCCACCTCTATTTGGTGCCCCCGTTGTGGATGACCCCATTGGAATTTTGCCTAGATTTTTGGCGGTAGAAAAAACTAGAGTCCGGGGCAATGGCATGACGTTGTTTGCGTGATCTTAAGTTTAGCCGTTTTGGTACAATACCGGCGTGTGACAGACGGACGAACGGACGGACAGACGGGCACACGACGACAGCATATGCCGCGCTAGCATAGCGTCGCGCGGTAAAAATAAATTTTAAAAAGGTTTGCAATAGGTGTCCATACGTTGTACGGTTCCAAACAATATTGCAACTTTGCAAGATATCAGTCGAAAATATGAGCATTAGTTGTTTGATTAAAGGTTCAGCCGTTTTGATACAGTACTATAACATACGAACAGACAGAAAGCCTACACCAGTGGCGCTCGGTATTGCTCTGCTATGCTGACGTGCGATAATGGAAATCTTTATTTACCATCAAAAATGGTAGCAAAATACAATATAAAACAAAACAAGACAGTGGAAATACTTACGTAAAGACGGAAGAACACACAAAATTACACAGGAGTAGTATACTTAATAAAATTGTTATCAACTAACGCAACCTTCGACAAAAATCGAGACGTCCGATGACTTAGACGCTCACTCGGCAACTGAAGGGAAAACATTTTTTGACATTCATTGATAACAGCAATATTACTAGAATTAAACATTTCATGAAAAATCTAGTAACAACAAAATCGATGGACGAGAGCTGGTTCTTGGTCAGTGGACAGGCTTCTAACCCATATAATAATACTGGAATGCATTTAGTCTCAAGAAGATGTAGTGTGACCTCTTCAGATGCAATTCTACCAACCTTGCCGAAAATAGAGTTTGTAGCACAGTAGAACGATCTTTTAGCCATCGTTAGTGAACATCTAAACACACGTGATTTAATAATATGTACACCGAGATAACGCATTTCATTAGTCCACGGAATTACTTGACCTGGCAAACTGACTATTTGGGCACACCCGATGTCACAACCTGACCTATGCGCAGACAGCAAGACTTCTTAAAATTGACTGACATATCCAGCCAGAGGAGCTCACGTTCGCATGCGTGCAACAATTTTTAGGCCACTAACAGTGGGTGTGAAAAGCAAGATATCATCACCATATAGTAGGACATGGAATTTACACGTAAAATTGTCCAAAGCAGCAATGTCATCTACAAGAATAGCAAACAAATACGGTGACAACACCGAGCCTTGGCGTACTCCAAATTGAATCATGAACTCAGCAGACCATGTGTCAAACCATTTTATGCTACTAAGACAGCCGGTAAAAAGGTTTTCAACAATATGTAACAATTGAACAGGAATATTATTTTCTCTTTATCAGTTTGATAAATAGAGCGTGATGATTAACGTTATCAAAGGCTTTTGTCAAGTCAATAGCACACAGGCTTCTGCATCAGTAAACTGATTTTGATTTTGTACGGTTGATTGTGTGGCAGCATGGTGACTTCCCGACAAGAAGTCGCCGAAATCTGGCGTTCTGTTTAAAACACATTCATATAGCGCCCTAAGTCACGAGCGAATCAAAGGCGCTATGTGGCTATGAGTACATGAGTTGCTGTTAGTATGCTTCATACGACAATTCAGAGTTTTTAGACCATTTCTAAAAATACTAAACAGTTTATCCAGTTTACAGTAATCCGGTGGCGAGTTCCAAACTGCAGGTGACTAACGCAGTCAGCTAACCTGACGCGCTGCTGGCGACGACGACGTTACGCCCGCCTCAGTGAACGACCACCAACGATGATCGACAACGTGTTACGACCTCGACAGATCACACACGCACACTACTCGCTGATACACGGACATCAGCTGGCCTGCCTGGTGGTTGCCAGCATTGACGGTGTTTGCACAAACTCGTCGGAAACACAGCTAGACGCGAGTGATAGCGGCCGACGTCTAATTACGTAGTCGTCGGCTAAGGACATCGCAAAAAGATCTGCGACGAAAATTGAATACCTGTGTGGTCATCGCGCACGTTGTAAGCTTGCGCAGTTCGACAAACTCACACGCGGAAGACATCATCATCATCATCATCATCATCATCATCATCATCATCGCGGTAACTTATAACGCGCCCCTTACAGGTGCTCAGCGGCGCCGCACAAAAATACTAAAACAAGTACAGTAATGCGATAAAAATACGATAAAATGTAAAGTCGCCGCAATGTAACTATAGTTCAACAGAGAATAAAATTTTATTGTAATAAAGCAAAACGTAATGTATTTAACAAACAGTAATAAAACCAAACACGTGATAAGCTGACAGAAACATCTTTCTTTAGTTTTTGTTTCCTTAAAATGTGCCACCGCTAAGAAGCACAGTAATAACATACTACATACTATTACTACAGTTTTGTGTATGTGCACGAAAAAGGCACGAGTTCTCTCGTAACAAAGAAAAGTGTAATTAATTAGAAAAGCACAAAAGCAATACAGTATTTCACCTAAAGCAAAAGCTGCAACTTATCCAAGGTTGTTATGCGTTGTAGGTCTAGCAGTTTTCTCAGATAACGACAGAGCTTCAAACGTTTTGCCGCGGGCATATTCAGACGCAAACAGGTCGCTAACAACTTGGAGCATCTCCTTGAGCTAGAGACCGTGGTCGTTTTTCCTTTAGAATTAAACTCTAATTGGTCTTGTTCGTGATAAGCACGCTTGAAATTGTCCCCAGTATTAATTCGATACTTCTCAGCTTGTTGCATGTTCAGCCACTCGACGATTGCGATGGCAAATCTGAAGCGCTCTTTTGGCTATGGCGTCATTTAATGATCGCATCTAAAAAGCGAAAAGTTGAAAGATAAAGTGTAATTTGCTACTACGACAAATATGGCATCTTCATACTACTATGCACAATTACCCCTAAGGCTATGTGTAACGTTTATTTATGAACAGGCCTAAACTTGTAAATTATTCACGCCGTCTCAATGTTTTTGAAATTGTGTTAGTAATTAAGTTTAGTAACTCTATTGCAAGTGTTTTAATTTTTAGCAACAACAGCAACAACAATGATGGCATATCCGTAAAATGTTTTAAGGCATAGAAAAGGACATCGCTCTATATGCTTAAGGCATCGCTGTATTCAGTTTTTAGTCTTTTTATACTTTTTTTATTTGTCTAATTATTGCTCTTGATAAGCTCAGCGAATCGACGATAGCATAAGTTAATCGTAGATTAGCTGTATGAAGTGGTGATGAACACAGCGATGGACAGGTAATGTAGTAGTAATTGGCTAGTATAAGCGTGGTAGGTGGTCTGATCGGTGCTCCATTGGGTGCCGTGGTGACGACACTCGCACGTTGCACCTCATTCGTGGGCGAGTATTGGTAATAAAATCAAAGACCTTTGAGCTGATCTTGGTACAAGTCGTTCCGCCAGGGAGCAGCGAGAAGTAGTCTCGACTCGACGTCGGAGGTTGTCACCCGGCTGACCAGCCCTCGACTGACCAATTTAACGAGAAGGGCGCGATCTCTCATTAGTAGCGAAAAAACAACGAGCGAGCGAAGATCGACGAGGATCGGCGCGGACGCACTTGCCGGCGACTGGGTGGTCTTTGATGAGCCGCCGAGACGGGTAATCAGCAGTTTAGCCAACACGTACACGGTGTCGGCTTCACGCCGGCGCTAAGCGGTTACTGACCGGCGGCAACACGACCGACCCAGACCACTCGACACGTTGTAGCGATCGCCGGCGCCGACGCGGCCGCGTTCGTCGGCGACCTTTCATGTCAGCTCGTTACAACAGGCGCGCAGCGACGCCCTCGCCGACGACCGGTGGCATCTTTTGGAATAAGAAATAATCACGTCGCCACGAGATCAATTAGAAACCACTTGTTATAGTCGGCGCGGGCGTGAACGAGTGGCACTGTGCGTCTAATTTCAAACAAAACTGTTTTCACGTGGTCTGAGCTTACCTCGAAACTCGGCTATTCACTATTATCGCTTTTATCTGCTGCCGCGAATGCGGAACTACGCATGCGGAGTAAGCCGGTGTTATTTAGTCAGTCTGTCGTCCATTGTAAAATTCTACTGAATAAACTATTAATTAAGTATTAAGTTATTAATTTTTCGGTGTATCGTGTTTAACCAATCTTGCTTTAGCTACAGTTGTGAAAGAACAAAACAAGTCGCTGGAAGTGAAATAAAGTTGTGTGAAGACGGACAAAATTTTAGTGATTTTTTTCAAATATTCCTAATAAGTACTCTACATGTAAGCATAGTCGCATATCAAGTTTTTGAATTTTATTTCAATTCGTATTTCGTAGCAGAGATACATTATTTTAAATTAAGCAGTTTAGTTCAAACTCACTTTCAGTTGAAGTCCCCTATAACTTGAGTGCTTTTAGCTCCCCATAATTCCATAATTTCCTCATAACTCGGGTGAGGTCGACAGTCCATCATCTTCCCTTTCACACTATAGGTATGGTTTAAGAGGGGTTACCCCCTAAGTCGCGAGTAATATGGCTTCAAACTTAGGTACACTTACTTACCTTCTTAGGCTAGCGAAGTTTACTCTTTTAGTTTTTAGCGAACGTAACTACGTTACGTTCGCTATGTGCTATCGCAATTCCGTCTGTCTGTCGTCTGTCTGTAACGTTGGTGCACCCTACTCAGCCGGTTGAAATTTTCGGCAATTTTTTTCACCGTATGATAGACCAGGGACTCTAGTTTTCTGATGCCAAAATTCGTTGGTGGGGGACGCCCTTTTCCCCCTGGAATTTGCGTTCAAAGTGACCCACCCCCTTTCAAACAGCGAAATTTCGACAAATATCGGCTCATAGCGCCTCAACCGTGATAGCTAGAGAAAAAGTTCCATTAGCACTTATAGGAAGTTGACCACGCGCTTTCCAACGAGCCATCGTTGAACCGTGTACGTTATTTCTAAGTCCCTCAAAGGGTGGCACAAAAACGCGATATCGCTGTTTGTGCCAGTAAAATTGAAATTCTCTCGACAAAAGTCTGCTACAAAGTTTCTTTGTGTGAAAACTTCCAGCGGCAAAGTTGTAGCTACACCATTCCGCTATCCAACGGTCCATAGATCGATTGCGGGCGACGTCCCCATCTACCTGAA
>Ga0209780_1004061_pt1 | contig 11175 bp, 5 predicted proteins | sample WorMetexBAHAMAS2_FD_187384 | JGI IMG/M metagenome (GOLD analysis project Ga0209780, IMG submission 187384) | Marine gutless worms symbiont microbial communities from Max Planck institute for Marine Microbiology, Germany - Inanidrilus exumae... | ecosystem: Host-associated > Annelida > Digestive...
ACTCTCCGTAGGTGCCGAGTTCGGCGCGTCGCCGCCGATGCAGTTCATGCTCTGGTAGCTCGGCGGCGACGCGCCGAACTCGGCACCTACGGAGAGTTCGCGGCGCAGCTGCGTCATGGCGCCGCCGCCGGACGCGCCCGCGTAGCAGCTCTCCGACAGCGGCGAGTAGGCGTCCTCCGAGCCGTCGTCGTCGCCGCCGAGACGGTACCCGGCGGCACCGGGCGAGCCGCAGCGGACGCCGACGACCCGGCTGCCGTTGGACCAGCGAGCGGCCGGGGCGGAGCCGTCGAGAGCGACGTCGGACGTGAGCTCGCCCTGCTGCTTGTGGTAGGCCTGCTTGTAGCGGTGGATGTAGACGTGGACGGACAGGACGCCCGTGATCTCGGCGCCGACGAACGACGCGACGGTGATGTAGAACGACGGACCGTAGTAGTAGAGGAACTTGGGCTCGTCCATCGCCGTCGGGCGCGGCTTGTTGTCGGCCGCCTCCCCGGTCACCGCGCTCACGTAGACGACGATGCCGACTAGCGTCACCAGCCCTGCACCGGCGACAGGTCCAGTGGTCGAGCTAAAAAAGTAGTGGGGGACGACACCGAGGTGCCGAAAGCGCCGAGACTTCGACGCCGTGTATTACATGGGATCCACAACCGCAGTTGGTAGAATCCTTTTCGTCCCCCGGTAATTCGAGCACTGGATAGCTCTCACCTCAACCCTCCATGGACGTCAGCCACCCCGTGGCCTGCCCATACTGGACTTTGTATAAGAATTATCCACAGACAGGGCAGACAGACCCACAGTTTTCGGGTTTTCGGACATCAATTAACCCATTTTTGCCCAGAGTTCCAAAATGGGGACAGTGACTAAGGGATTCGATGCCAGGCTGGCTAACCGATTATTTTTAGTTTTTGATTTTCGGGCACTCTGGCGCTCAGCCCTGAGCGCCAGAGTGCCCGAAAGTCAAAAACTAAAAATAGTCGGTTAGCCACTGCAGCCTAGCGTTAAATCTCTGAATTATAGTGGGAACACTGAGCTAAAGTGGGTTAAGGGGAATTCTGCAGCATTTTCACAGAAATCTGAACAATACCGACTGGCGCATAAAACGTTCCCAATTTAAACGATCATGGCTCGAGAACTAGAACATGGTTAACACTCGGTAATTTTATTCCGACTTATGCAGACCTACTAACTGCCTGCTTAGAGTGACGTAATTTATGACGTCGAGCTTCCTACTTCATCGTGTCTCTCAAATTTACCATGACATTCTACGCCGGTTATCAATCACTGTCCTCAGAGATGGCACTGAAGGTGGTCGCATGGGCCACGGGACGAGCATTGTAATATAACGATCGGTACACCGGCCGTTGATTGGTGAGCTGCAGTGGCGTTTCTACGGGGGGATTGGGAGGCCATTCCCCAAAAATGTGGGCTTGACCCCAGGTTGTCACCCACTTCTCATACACTAGGCCTATAACGTACTATTATTACCACAAGTCGTGTAAATTAACTACAGTAAAACTGCTCATTGCATACACCTCGAGTCTTTGCCCCACATTTATGTTCGCCCCAAAAACAGCCCCCACTTTTTGAGTGCTAGAACGCCACTTGTGAGCTGTTGCATTTAGTACACCGAAAAGCGGTCTGAGCTGGTAGGCAGTTTCATATTACCCACTTGACCTACATGGCACAAAATTGGCGAGACAATTAAACAAGTACTTAAGTAAATAAGTAAGTAAGTAAAACATTTATGAAGCGCCGTAATTAATTAAGGTATATGTAAATAAATCAGACGCTAAGTTAGCGGCAATGGGTTGTTAACAACAGACTGAAACAAATGGGTTTTGAGATGTTTTCGAAATATACGCATGGTTTGGGGTGAACGAAGGATAGACGAAAGGGGAGTTCCCGATTGTTGGAGCTGCAATACGGGTTGAGCGGGAACCAAAAGAGAAATTGGTTCGGAATTGTCCGTAAATGTTCAGGAATTGTTGTTGCTATTCGTTGAAACCTGGGAAGCATAATTCGCACAAGACTCAATAGCGTCAGTCACTTACCGCCAATGACGGACAGGATGCCCGACAGGAAGTTCAGGGACCTCTTGGACGTCCAGTGTCCGACGATGGCAATGATGTCAGCGAGTAGAAGCAGAAGAAGACTACCAAGTGGAAAGAGCGTCACCCAGCGTACAGACACTGCACCAGCCACACAGCCACTGCGTCATCGTAGTAGCCTAGTAGTAGCAATGAGCATATTTGCATAGTACAGAACTACACGGGTTGCAGTGTATCTGGAGACACACTGCAATATAGGCTCGAAGAGAGCGTTTCCTACCGGCGTACTCGACAAGTGACACAACTGTTTACTTATTTACTGACCCACAACCTGTTTAGTTCTTGCATTCGACGATACCTAGTGTCAAGTGCCTGCGACTGAGTGATGCCAGCGTTATCTGCCGTGTTACTTATATTCAGTTTCCAATTCAGTCTCCTTTTCTTCAATATATTGCTCGCTAGGCTGCACCAGCACTGAAGCGTATTATTGATTTTAATACGCAATATCGGACATCGGACGTTGTCGAAAATGTGGGTAGGTACCTTTCTTGTGCCGAGCGTACAGCCCAGGGGAAAAACTTTGCATTGATTCCAACTTTAAAAATAGAAACTAGACAAATCGCATCAACCGTACGTGTGCATCGTACGTTAGAGCAGATCTACTCCGGCGAGGTTCAGCCGAGCTGAGCCTATGTCCAGTACGCGTGAAATGTGATCCACTGCATGCACAGACGTGGGACAGACAGTGAACTTTCAACACAATTTCTAGGAATACTGTTGGTTGCGGAGTCAGGGATTAAAGTGGAAAATTAGAGGCGATGGAAATCTACTTTATGGTTTGGGCTCCCGTTGATGGTTGTTGGCCCCTAGACGCTAAAGTGGGCCATTAACCTACAGAGTTGTAAAACGTATGAAATTTCCTTCCAATACCACTTTATAGTTTGCACCGGCTGTAAACAATCAGTGGTACTTATTCCCACAGTTTCTTTTCCGGAACGAGTATAGGAAAAAAGCCAAGCAGGCAGCTAACCCAGGTTCATATTATAACATCGCTTAGTAATTTGTTCGTTTTGCTTTGCTTATCTGTAGTCGGTCATTGACATGACATTGGTTAACGCCAGACATGTGTCTGTTACATCTGTCTATTAAGCCCCGCCCATACCAGCAACAATGTCCAAGCAACATCGTCGCATGCTACAAGTTGAACGATTCTTTCGACACTGTTAAATGTTGCTTCGACAAAGTCAAACGTTGCTTCGACATTGTTGCTGGTGTGGACGGGGCCTTAGTCATGCGTCCGTGATCCCGGGCGTTCTCATTTATCGTCGTCACCTAGCCGACGGCTGCCAACGCCCAGTTTTCGACCATTTTTATGTCAGTTTCGTGGGTTGTCTGACGTCATAGCAATGATCGTGCATCTTCATTATTTCTAGTTGTTTACTTCAAATTCCCAGACAGCAGCGGCAGAAGCCTGGCTCGTCTGTTCACGTGACCTTTGACGTCAGATGCTTGTCCTGTCCGCGCTCACTTTTCGCCACGCATGGAAGCTCAGCGGTCGCGACAAATATGGAATATCGGTAGAGACCAGCAGTTGTTTCTATGTCCCGATTTGGATGTTGACTGCGGCGCTAGTTACGTTTAGCTGCAGTCTAGTCTAGTAGCTGTGACTTACTCACGGTCTCGTTGCTGTATGGTGCTTACCTTTTCTGGTCATGTTATGCTGCTGCTGTGCGGACAGTGTTTGCGACGAACAAAGTATATATACTTACTAGCGTTTACCAGGCCAAAAGCCGGCCGGGGAATGGGACCACAAAACTGGACTCAGGAGCACAAAAGCGTTTGAGATGGTCCCGCATAGAAGGCTACTGGCCACGCCCCCAGGCCCGCGCGCGATTGGCCCGTGCCGCTGTCGTACCACCGCCCAGCTCGCAGGCGAGCTCGCGAACTGGGACCGCAGGCCATTGCGCTTGCCAGCCTGCGTCGCCCGTGGGGACCTTCTCGACGTGGGCAATTTTGTACCGTTTTCCGAAATTTTACACATTAAGGGTCGAAATTTTTCGGATGTTTTTTATCCGTTCACGTCTACCTATGACCCCTATGAACGATGAAAAGTTTCATGGAAATCGGTCTGCACTTTTTTGAGAAATCCGGAAGACAGACAGACAGGCAAACACACAGACGCGGCAGCTTTATATGTATAGATGCATAGCTTAGATCATCGCTGACCACCGACAGTTGTGCGAGTTGAACGTTGTCGCTGAAGTGAGAAGAGAACATGAACGCGTTAGAAGTGCGGTGGTCAGAGAAAGAGCTTGTAACTGAAGTAAGACAATAACGTTTTGGTGTTCATAGACGCTTTGGTGTTTTCATAAAGATTGCAGCGTGTGACTCTGCCTTTGATCTAAATTCCCATGTAACAACTCCAACACGACACAGTCAGATACAGACTAACTGTTATAATATGGAAAACAGACGATTAAACGGAGATAGCAGTCTTCGCTGGAGATAGGCGTATACAGCGTTAGCTAGCGTAATTAATAATAAAATTAAAAATGTTAAACGCTAGAAAAATATCAGAGTAATGATTTACTATTCAGTTGTAACCCTACTGGAGAATTTCTGCGCTTTACAAATGTTTGCATTATTGTAATTATTATTATTATTTTCATTATTTTCATTTACGGATTCCAGCTTAGCCGCACTTGCTATAAATTCTATAAAAAATCAACTTGTTTTGATCCTTTTTGTTGATTTCTTTATTATTCAGTGCACGTTGTTACGACAATACTCAATACTTTCGCACCAGTAGACCTCAGGTGGGTGAGACGGTGCATGCAAACTTTGGTGATGCAACTTACGAAGAATAGTGTCGGTAGGGCTGAGCTCGTCTCTATCGAGGTTCGAAAAGTAGTCGATGTAGCTGCATCTGATCGGCGGCGTTGTTGCCACTGTTACAAAACAAACATTCACTTAGATCTAAACATCGATCACAATATACAGGAGGAATAAGCTCACTGTACAAAATTATTCGACGATGCAGTTCTATGGTGAACTAAGCTCATTCGACGTACGATTAGGCTTACTTCGCCCCGATATGGGTGCGAAGTATTGCGATAAGCGTGTCTGTATGTATGTATGTCTGTCTGTCTGTCCTCTCGCATGTCTCAAAAACCATATGTCAATCCTGATCGCCAGAGTGCCCGAAAATCAAGAAGTAAAAATGGTCGGTTAGGCAGTGTTGTGGCACAACGGATAGATCGTTGGACTTGCGATCAACAGGTCGTAGGTTCAAATCTTACTCGGGACAAAGCTGCGTAACAACCGTGGGCAAGTTGTTCACACCTATGTGCCTCTGTTACCATGCAGTATAACTTGGTGCCGGCCAAGGGGCGGTGATGCTCTGTGGCTGGGAAGGTAACTTGGGAAAGAACTTGTTTAGAAACAACTGTAACTGGATAACAGCGAATCTATGACTAGATCGTCTCCAGTTGTAGACCGTCATAATTTTGAACCTACAACCTGCACGGTCAAACTATGTTGTCTCCTCTACGTCTGGTGCCACACCCATAAGCGTCTGAGAGTTAGTAAAAGTGGGGATATAATTGTGGAAAAAATGTAGTACAAGAAGAAGCGAATTGTAGTACATTTCTGTAGAAGTATTTGTATTTTAAATTCCTTGATGTATTTTGTATTTAAATACTTTTGACGTGTATTTTAGCCATTTCCCAAATAAGGCCCGGATACACTTTGCAAAGCCCTTATCTGCGGATAAGAGCTTTTCATACATAAGGGCCCCGTGATTTTTCAGATAAGGGTATTTTACAAATATGGACCTTACAGCTGTGTATGACCTAAATGCAAATGCAAATGCACACCGTCCAACGCTTAGACTCGACTTAACAGTCACTAGCGGCGCGACACGTGGCTGAATGGCACAGGGTTCACACAGTCACCAGATGGCGTCGCCCGAGCAAGGTGGCGCACATCCGGATCGACCCTGAAAGGATACAAGGCTGAATCGGCCTAGTTGGCTGACCTTATAGCGGGTGGTTTACCCACATGAGTGGTCACCTATCAGCTACTGGTCACGACAGGGAAAGTTCGCCGGTCAAAGACCGGCGTTCTACCACTGTGCCTCGGAGCCAACAAGTGCCGGTCGGGGGTGTCTTCCCGTTTCGCCGAATCCCGTTTCGCCGAATGCCGTGTAAGCTTTTCTTTCCATCATTTTCATTTATAATTCGTTTCAGTAATGCGATACAACTTTTTTATGGGTGTTAACGAAATGCGCGTAAAAAATATTACCGTTACTGTGTCGGTTAGGGTTAGTGTTACGGTTAGGGTCAGTTTAGTTTGACGTCATCGGCATTTCCTCATTAGGAAAATAAGTAAATGACATGGGTTTTCGGGAATTGGGATTCGGCGAAATGGGATTCGGCGAAAAGGGGCATAACCCCGGTCGGGCAATACGCAGCTGGCGTATCTTTCTGTCATGCTGGTCATCACTTCAGTTAACAGTAGACTGTAGGACTGTCGCCCCCAGAGGATTATATTGACGAACCTCGGCCGCATACTTCGTCCCTTTGCGTCAACGTTTCTCAGCTCTGTGTACAGTTAGAATGGTAAACTCTTCGAAAATGTTAATCGGCGCTTGACGTGCTTTTTTCTGGTTTTTGCTACAGTGCGCTATGTGGCTGTGCGAAGCCGCCATTTGCTACTTTCATATGAAATTTTGGGTTTTTGCTCCCCCTAAACATTGAACAGGGTCCTCAAAAATAAAGTTATGAAATAGTATCAAAGTGACACGTGTTTACAGCAATACCATGAATTATATGGACGGCTCCTTACCAGTTACCGCATGACAACAATCAGCTGGATGGCCGGCTCAGTAAGCAGTCTCCTTAAAGATGATATGCAACAATTTTTTTTTACCAAATTCATTAAAAGTAGTTTCTAGCTGCTTACTGCAATATAAACCCGTCTGTGTAACAGTAACAAATTTTGATAAATTATGCCGTAAAATGCTAAAAAGTACAAGTTTATTGGTCTTTTGGTATAGTTATTCTTTGGCTGTTTCCGTCATGTGTGACGTCATACCAGGATACGCTTGTCTTGTTCGCGTTGTTATGCGTTATTGAGACTGGATAAGGAGTTATTTATTTACCAGTTTTGTTTAAGAACATTGACATTTTATTTGTTACTACTGTAGTGTAGTTTAGTGTAATGTCTCGTTCTACACTCCAATAGCCTGTTCCCTTGTTTGTTTTCCTGGTATGACGTCATCACTTGCAAAAGTAAACAAATCATCGGGCGCGCACTTTCGGGTGCTTTTTCTAAAATTTCCTAATTTTTTGATGTTCCTTAATATTCAAATAGATTTGCTTACATTAAAGATATACCATGGGCAATTTACTTTAACCACCAAAAAATCATTGCATATCATCTTTAAGGGCTTCAACCGGTTACAACAGTGTATTTTGAGTTTTGAAGTTCAGTAACATGCTCTACAATGTTTCACAGACCTACTAGTGCTTTCTTCCCTTCGTTGAATATGCTCAGTAACACTGATCAAGAGCATTATAGCTGAGTAGAGACGACGTCAATGGCCGATGGCGCTATTTAGTATAGATTGGATGTAGAATTTTCGGGATTATAGCTGAAGCCGAGTCTTAGACTGCGCGACGGACAAAATCGGTCCAATTGCTCGAATGCCGGAGCAGCGGATCATACACGCGATGTGAATGGGAAGCAGTGATTACATCAGCATAGCCATCACCGTCATCATCAACCGCCATCACCGCTGCCTACGCCGTTGTCAGCAGCAGCAGCAGCAGCAGAGGCGGCGGCATCGCGAAGCGACGTCATCTGTCGCCGCGGTGCCGCCGATGTCGTCAGTTTTCGTCATAAAACGAATTATCGTCGAGCCGATGACGACGTGCGCGACGAAAGAATCGATCGCGTGTCTGCGCTGCGCTGCGGACGACACGCAAGTGTCGAGGTTTCGGCGGCTGACGAATAACCGCGTCCAGTTTCTGTTGTTTTTAACACGTCCGTTCCTATGTATAGTAGGAAGGACGAGCTTGTTTTAGCGCTGTCTTTTCTTGTTTAGCCCGCCCTGTCTGCCTCTTGCATTCCGAAAACCCATAAGATCCGATGTTACTTTCTTTGTAACGGTAACCTTGGAGACCAATTTATTATCTCAGAATCTACTAGACCCATCTTAGCCAAATTTTCAGGATAGGTGTAAATAAGGGTCGGCATGATCAATACGTCCTTCTTTTTGCGATAGTTCTTTTTAAAGGACGTTGCTACGGTAACCGATTTTTTGCGCGAATCGGCACAAATTGGCATTCCCCACCTTCATTCTGTGCTCTGGCATTCCACAACGGACGGGAGGATCGCAAACGGATGCGCGCGTTAACACCGCCGATGACCTCTCCACAGAGATGTGGTCCTCGATACCGCGGTCTGTGTCTCGAGATCGCTCGAGACCGGAATTTTGCGGTGTTGGTCTTGGCACCCGTGGTCTTGGTCTTGATCTCGGTCTCGAAGGATCGGTCTCGGCTGTGTTATGCGGACTTGTTATGGATATATGTCACATAGGTGCAAGTTTAATAAGCCGGTCTTTGATTTGCGCTGTTATTGCGGACGAGGTCAACACCCGTATGCCTGTCCTTGCCCAAACGTGATATAAATAATAACTTAACAAGTAGGTCCGTCTTCAGGGACGGCCGTATATCCACACATGCCGACCTACGTCCACACGCCGCGCGATATTCCACGTAGCGTGACGTTTACGATGGAGTAAGGATATACACCCTAGGCAATACTTCCCAGTGGTAACCGACTGGTCCGATTTTGGGCTTCTGGGGGAGAAATGTTCCCCAAAACGGGAGATTCCCTGCCCAGGATACCGATAAACCATCGTGCAAAATTTGACGCCGCAGCTTTATTCTTGACGGAGAAATCCGTAACCGTACAAACAAACAAACAAATAAACGACCACACCTTGCCTATCGGCATGTGTGGATAATACATGTAAGTGTAGGATTATTGCAGTTTTGAGGAAGTGACTGTTGTACTACTATCTACACAGTGCATGTACTTGTTCGTTTCCGACATGCAGACTGGCGATCCTACTAAACCTGTAGGAAGGCCAAGCAGATCTCGTGCCATTGATGTTAGTGTTTTCCTGTCGATAAAGAATGTTCCCGTTGTAAGAAAAACTCCGTTCCGTTTCCAGACCAGATGTCATATAACGCAACCAAACCTGGTTTTCGTTTCTCGCGTTTATTTATTTTACATTGTGGTATGCTTATTTCTGGCCCGCTTACACATAGTGTAGGGGCAGACTAGTAACGCTCGTTGGCGTCTGTCGTCGTCTGTCGGTGTGTGTAACACGGCGCATATGCAACGTAACTCACCAGGGGCAGCACGCGGTGGGCCAGTAGTGTTACGTCCCGTTAGGGCGACACCTTGTTTTTATGCCTGGTTTTATTGTGTTAGTTTTTTACTTTCTTGGATGCTACCCAAATGACTGGCCGGGAAGACCGAAATGACCGATTTTTGTGTCGAATGGGACGTTAAACTTTAAGCACCCCCGCAGAAAATCCCAGGGAAAAAGCCCGCTATCAAAGTTCCCACCCGGAATGGTGAACTTCTTTGTGATGAGGTGGAGGTTTTGTCCCAGGTACTTGTGTCCCGGTAGTTTTTCAGGAGCTTCTGTTCAGAAGTGAACATTTTGTCAGTTGGTTTATCACCATTTCCTTTTGCACGCAATCCATTCGTTTCTAAAAGATGCAGTTGTTAGCCAACGTAACTTACCTATACCAATTTAACTCAGCTCTGTGTGAATATGCTGTTGAATATAAGCATGTAATTATTACAGCGTGTGCCAAAAATGAAAAAATGGCTCCTGATATGTCACGCAACGAAATAGCGAAATTTGAACTCAAGCGAATTATGTATTGTACAACAATTTTACATTTTTTCTACACTGTGTCCCAAAAATGTTACTCCTTTGGTTTGATAAAAACCGATTTTGATAATCTTTAGCAGACATGTTAGTTTCAGAAAAGAATTCAATCAAATGCTGCCTTTCATCCAAATTCTTTGACCACTTGCTATTTGTGGCTTTGGTGCTATGTGGTAGTATAATATATCTGTATGATATCTACACTGTGTCTAAAAATACGACACTGCTTTAGCTTGCTATAACTTCGACCTGCATCAGCTGATTTGGATAATTTTTGTCGGGAATGTTGCCAAGAAAGTAAGATGCTTGCAAAATAACTCTCATTGCTTAAGTGAAAAGATGCAATTTTCAGCTTTCTGTTTCCCCAGGCAGTGCAGAAGCACTAGTTAGGTGATGTGGGAAAGTAAATTACTATTTAACTGATTACTTTCTTAGCAACATTTCTGCCAAAAAAATTATCAAAATCGGTTGATGTATGTCGAAGTTGTAGCAAGCCAAAGCAGTGTCGTTTTCGAAACACACTTTCTGACATTGAGTGGATAGACTGTGTTGCAATCCCTCACTTTTGGCAACTTTATCCCCTTTTCTGATTTTCTACTTAAAACGTTGTTCCTTTTCACTGTGTTTTTTTTTATTCTGAATTCACTGACGAGCTGAGGACTTGATTAATTGTTCTACTAGAGGTTTAATCCATCCGGTTCATATCGATCAAACTATTTTATATAGTACTTCGACACATATAGAGATGGTCAGCTTTATCGTAGCGGTTTTGTCGTGGTTTGAACAGGTCGTTGGGTTACCAGCTGTGACAAAAATACTGGATTAAATTACGGATGACAAATGGCATGATGCCATCAGACTCGCGTTTCGACCGGACAACGACCCACAGCGGCGCGGAGTATCCAAAGATACGCATCGACAGTGACAAAACACGTGCGACGTCACGCCAGCCCAGCAAGATAACAAGCGCGCAAGACCACGGACATTCGCCCCCCCCCTCCCGAACAGCAGTGGCATCGGAAGCATGCTAATTTTACTGGCTGCATCTTCAATAACAACCAAAATAGACTGCAATGCCTGCCAAGATGGCGCAAGTACAACCATATCATCTGCATAGGCTAGCAAGTTGATAATTGTGCCGGCATAAGTGCAGCC
>Ga0209780_1004062_pt1 | contig 11174 bp, 12 predicted proteins | sample WorMetexBAHAMAS2_FD_187384 | JGI IMG/M metagenome (GOLD analysis project Ga0209780, IMG submission 187384) | Marine gutless worms symbiont microbial communities from Max Planck institute for Marine Microbiology, Germany - Inanidrilus exumae... | ecosystem: Host-associated > Annelida > Digestive...
TAGTATTATATACTAGTTAATAATAAAGTCGTATATAAATATTTATTTCTCGGATATAGAGGCCATTGAGGCCTGCATCCGTCTTCACCATGTGATGTGATGATGTGATGTGAGGTTTGTGGGTAGATTACGTGACGAGCCATAATGATCATTGGCCAAGGCCAAAAAGTCAAAGATCAAGGTCACCAGGTCATATAACGTATCAAAAGCAATGACGGATGGTTGCATGGACTTCAAACTTGTCGGAAATTGTCATCGTGGACGTGGAGGACGAAACGTTTGACAAACTTTGTGGCGTCAGCGATGTCTTGACTCTTGAGTCAAAAGTGAATTTCTCGGTTTGCACAGCCCTAGTTGTTGATTTTGAGTGTATAATTATTCTATGTTGTTGTTTTGTGAGGAGTTGTATAATTATGGCGATGAGTGTTCCGAGAGGCCCGGGCTTTGCCCAGATGCTAAAAGAAGGCGCTAAAGTTGGTATTACTATTCAGATAATGCCAGATAATAGCTACAACGTCTGTATGTGTTGCAAAACGTTCGTTGTAGAAGTGAATACTATGCACGTGTCGTGTGCTCGGCGGCCATGACAGTTTGGTAGTCATGACAAGGCCTAACAAACAGAATTGCCGGCTTAGACTCACGCACTTATTTCTCCGTTCTTCTTCGTTTCTTTTTTTCTTTTGGCTATCTATTAGACGAGGTTATGGGTAAAATGCGGGGTGAGGGGATGCGGATGTGACATCGGGTAAGTTATGGTGTAAACGTGTAGGGGTTAACCCAAGCGCTAATTACTGTTGCTAACACTAACAAAAACACCGACCCTGATAACCTTAATTACTAACTCTACTTACCCACATCCCACACTTTCACCCACGCTTGTATCCCAAATTTTGCCATCTGCCACACCCGCGCCCCCGCATGCCCACATTTTACCAAAGATTAATATTATATACACACCCTTGTGTACAGTCCAACAGATTTATTGTATACACAACGTTGTGCAAATGCAACTAATATCTTATATACACAACACTTTTTACTAAAAATTCGCAACTCTAAAATTTCGTCTTTCTGTTATGCCCACAAAAGACCTAGTCCCTTTTCTTATATATCCCCACAAAAAACCCTCTTTTCAACGATAAAGTATGAACTTACTATCGATTTCTTGTCAGCAAACGGGTAAAAAGTCAGAAAACGGAAAAAATCCGGCCCACCCATAAACCCCGCTACCGCGCCTCCACAAAAATTCTTTTATTATTGCGATACAACCTTTTCATTGGTGTCGACAAAATGCGCATAAAAATATCACCATTACTGTGTCGGTTAGGGATAGTAAAGGTAAAGGTAAAGGTAAAGGTCGGATTCTTCTATAGCGCTACTTACAGCAGCAATGCCGCGACCAGCCGCGCTGTACAATCTAGGAAGTGGCAGTTGATTGGCAAGAGCCAATGGTGCTGCAGCGCAAATTGCGGCCATCCATTGCACGCGTTAACGTACATTGGACCCGCGGCATGCAGCTAGCAAACACACCACCGCTCCAATCAACCACACACGGCCTTCACCCCGTAAGCTTTCACCAGATGGCGCCGCCCTTGCGAGGAAACACATCCGATTACAGCTTACTACTCAGTTTATCGACCTCGAAAGGATGAAAGGCTGAGTCGACCTGGTTGGCTGGTTACATACCGAAATAAAGTGCCGCCTCCGGGAGTTGAACCCGGACACGTCACCCATCCCAGTACTAACCGGGCTCGACGTAGAGTAACGTCGTTGATACGACCAACGCCGTTGCCACTACGCCACACCGCCAACAATTAGTGTTACGGTTAGGGTCAGTTTAGTTTTATTTGTTAGCAGTAACACTTTCGGTGCGTCGAGTGTCGCCATCTGCCGACGTTGTGTATATAAGATATTAGTTGCATTTGCACAACGTTGTGTATATAATAAATCTGTTGCATTTTACACAAGGTTGTGTATATAATATCGGGGTTTACCAAATGCCATTAGAACATTGTGCAGAGGTGACCTACTGTGCCTATGTAGGCCGTCTGCTTGCAGCAGTTAGGGCAGTTTTGTTATGGAGTAAAGGTATATACAGTTAAATTATTTGATTTGATTTTATATTATTATTTTTTGCACATACATGCCTGTATTTATTGTGTCAGTCACTTACTGTTTTATATTAATGCATATTTATGATGGATGATAAATTTGCAAATATATTGTAGCACTTTTCTGGACTGGAAGAAGCTGTATTGCGTAATATCGATGCATGTAAAGAACTGGCTGACACAACCAGATCAGCTTATGGACCATTTGGTATGTTTTTAATGGTCATATATACTATGAATTCCTAAAGGCACCATTGCTATAAGGTACTGATCAAATGTCAATACAGGTGTATAACAGTGATAGTCGCCAGAAACGTAATGACGCTGACCGGCTGTGTGACTTACTTTGCTTATGCAGCAGTGACTCACAATCATCAGCCTTTATGCCATCTGCTTTAGGCAGTAATGATACAGTGACATCTGATGTCAGCATATGTATCCTGCATTATACAATGTATCTGGAAAGAGCTGTCGTCCCTTCACTGCTGGGTATAACACTGACCATTATGAAAGAGTGCGAAGCAGTCTCAGCCCTCCTCAAAGCAGTGCTTGTGTCATCTGAAAGTCTACTATTGTCATCTTAGTTGCATTTGTCTATGTGTCTTTGTGTTTTTGCTGATGTCTGTGGGTGAGTTTGAATTAACACACTTCTAAGAGTTGCCGCAGGGCCAGTCGTCTCAGAGCCGACAGTTAGATAACATTCACGGCCATTATGTGCTACCCTTGTGGGCATGGGAGGAGGCAGAGGCTTGGTGACCACTGTCATGGCCAGGCCTGCCATGTAAAGTGACACTAATTGCCTCACCCCATGTCTGCATCTCACTTTGATCATGTCACCAGCAATCATCCGTGTGACCATTCAGTCTTGCCTTGCCTATTGCCAACAACACCATGAAAAGAGTAGTACAGAAAATTGTATTCATTTGGGAACAAAATATCATGATATGGATACCATGTGATACACCATTTATATTACAATGTTCGATGCAATACAGTATATCGTGCCATCACTAATATTTTGTATATTGATGTTCTACTGATGGATAATAGTATAAGTGCTTGTGAAATATAGTTGGACGTTTGGTATGTTAAACATTAACATATTATACAGAATATAAATGGCAACTCAACTGTGATGCCATAAATTGATGTAGCTAAAATATCTACATTTTCACCTATACTGTTGTTGTTAGGTCAGAATAAGATGGTGATTAATCATCTTGAGAAGCTGTTTGTAACTAGTGATGCTGCAACTATTATTCGTGAGCTGGAAGTAAGATAGTTTTTTGTTTCACTGTTACAATGTTTTGAAATAACTTTCTATAGAACTTTAATTTTAGTAGTATGCATTGTGGGTATGATTCTGAGTCAGTTAGGATCCGTTGTTGTTTCGCTAGGTGATACAAAATTTTTTATTTTACGGTTAGGTGCCACATTTTTGTGGAATGTGGTTTGCTTTCGAACTGTGCTTCATTTGTGGCTATAATTTGCTAGGAGGTGGTATATTGTGTTGATTACTCACAACAGATATTTTGTTAATTACTGTAAAATCTTAAGTACACTTGTTTATGATATGCAGGGCAACTTTAGGCCCAGATTATAAGGTAAAATTTGAAATTCACTCGTATAATACAAACCCATACTTCCGTAGTACCAGTAGCCATTGGAAAATGCAGGCGAGTGTGGTCAAATGCTGGATGATATTCTAGTGGATGGGCAGTTAGCTCATCATTGGGTGAATATGTGCTGCTATGATGCTGAAAGGTCTGCTAATTACTTGCAGTCTTTAATGTGTGAAAACGGTGACAAAAAACACACGTTGGCGACTGCTGTCTACAGTTGACCTGTGCATTCAGGTAATTTATTGATAGTGAGAAATGTCAGCAGGCTTGAGTTTGGGTGAACGCAGTAAGCTGGTCTGGAACATCAATTGTTTATCTGGGTGATCAAGAATAGTAGTAACAGTACACTTGAGCCTCATTTGTCGCTACCACACATCCCCTCTCTGAGAGGGTAATAATGGTAAAAATTAGGGATGATAAACCATTATTGGTTCACCAATTATCATTTATGGAATCAGAAACTGGTTTTGAGTTTAGCTAACTGGTTTCCTGATTGTTGTCCTTCATTGACGGTGGTCAGTCATGAAATGACTAGTGACATTAACACCGTGACATTGGTTGATGGTGGTCGGCAGACAGTAATCTGATGTGTGGGTTGGAAAGGAAGGCTAGCCACTGTAGTCACTTTCACAGTGACTGAGTGTTTTCACTCAGATGGAACAGTTCATACACATACTGTTTGCATTTCTGCTCATCGCTGGCAGCTGTCAGTGGGGCATTATCTGTTTTGTTCTCAATTGACAGGTATTGCTGGCTGCTGGACCTGGTCACTGTCATATTGTAGTTTCATATGAGGGGCAGAGAAGGAGGCCAGCCTACCTTCTGCATTATGTGTATAATACACACCTCTAGTGTTCTGCAAAGAGCAGGATGAGGAGGTGTCAGCATGCATACAACTGATGGCATGGCTATAATGCCAGTCACACGTCAGTGTTAGGTACCAAGTGACGGAAAGCCCAGGTCATCCACTTGTCATGATGTCCACATCAGTGACATCACTAAACAGTCGCCAAGTACTTATCAGTTAGGCTACATGGTGATCGGTTTTGATTTTAACCCAGTTTTAACATCCCTAGAAAAAATTATGTGCATTTTATCATGAGATTTTATGGTAATTTTTAATGATGTAGGTGCAACATCCAGCAGCGAAGATGCTTGTATTGGCGTCACAGCAGCAGGAGCAAGAATGTGGCGATGGTACCAACTTTGTGCTGGTTTTTGCCGGGGCACTGCTAGAACAGGCTGAACAGCTGCTACGAATGGTTTGTCTTGTCTTTGGCATTGCAATTCTAGGTTCATCTTTATTGTGTGCTTGTCCTAATAATAATAATAATAATGATGATAATAATGTGCCTTTATTCATCATTGACACACCGCGATGAGTACAATCACATCGACACCCGCCACACAGGGCGGCACTAACACAACTAACTATATACAGAGGGCTAAGCCGGCCAAAGTGCAGCCACACACGGCGCGTAGCGATTGATAACCACACCATCTCAGCCTCATGAACACTCACCGGATGGTGCGACCAGCACACATCCGATAAAGGTGGTCACTACTCAATTTATCGACCCCGAAAGGATGAAAGGTTGAGTCGGCTGACCTATAGCGGACGGCTTACCAACATACATGGTTACCTGTCAGCTATAGGTCGAGCGTGGGACAGGGAAAGTTTGCCGGTCAAACCACTGTGCCACGCAGCCAACACTAATGAATATTTATCTTTGATTGCAGTGTATTCCACCTCATGGAGTGCCTTCAGATTTTGCTTAGTAGTACAATCAGTGATCTGCAGTAGCCATTGCATCGACTTGCATTATTTACGAGTTACTACAACTTATTATGAATGGAATGCATACCTGACACCAAGTGGCCTTCAGCATTTACTTCTGGTTTAAATTTATGGTCCATTCTTCTATTGACTACATTCATGATGAGCTGTTGTGGCAAGATCTGCTGAAACTCGTGCTAGGTTATGCATTTACCGTTGATATTTGACATATTTAAATGTGATAGCACAAGTTTCGTTTGCAATCTTTTTCTTATACAACAGTAGATAAACTGTAAGCAGTTTTTCTCTATATAATAGAGTCCCCATTACTAATCTGCGGTAGGGGTTATTCTGTCTTACATTTTACTGTTTTAGGGTCTCTGATTATAGTTACATTGTTTTAGGGTCTGTCAGTTACAGAAGTGATCGAAGGATATGAACAGAGTTCCAAGAAAGCACTGGAGCTTTTACCTGGTTTGTTCAATCACTACGTTGCCAGCATACCAGTAACTCAGAATATGTTCAATATGAAATGAGCAAGTGAGCAGTCTTGTATTGCAGCAGGAACAAGTCATGTGTGACTGACTTTGGTGGAGAATACTGTTGTCTTGCTGGTGTATTGATTTTGCCTTTTGTACATGCATTCTAGATTAGAAGCCATTTCCTGGCGAACCTGGGTTAATGTATTAATTTTTATGAAGCGTATAGAGCATGGGAAAACTGTACTATAACGTTTCCAACTGATGCATACAGTCACCTTACAGCCAACCAACACTTCCACATAGATAATGTCTCAGTGATGTTAATTGAATGGCTGCATTGTGGATGTGTATGCGTCATTGATTGCTGAGGTTTTGTCATTGTCATGGTTAGGCTTAGTAGGGTTTAAAAGTCAAGGGTTAATGTTAGGGTCAGTGTTACTATTAGTTAGAGTTGGGATGACTCTACCACAGTATGGGTACAGTTAGTATGCCCATACCTCAACCAACAGGAAGAACTGTACAGATTGCCTGCAAATTTTACCATGTAATACCGTTATATGGTATATATGCATGTACATACATGGCGTATATGCTGTCACAAGGTCCTTTCCAATAGGAGTTGGTTAATCAAGAAAGGACAAGTCAAGTGGATGCTTTTTCCGTGGTTGAGGGTCATTGCTTGGAGTGTCCTGTGTTTTGACACTATTGATAGATGACAAGAAGAGCATCCATTTGTGTGAAACAACTTATGCCGGTCACTATGAAAGAAAATCACAAGTGAAACTGGCTGCCATGTTCATTTGGAAAATGACTGTTAGAAGTGTGTAGTGGAATTGTGTATGTCTGTCTGTCCATCCATCTGTCTGTCTGTCTGTAGCACTCGTGGACTGTCAGTGAGTGTTACAGACAGACTGCGCTTATTGGCTACACGTAGTCACACATTTACAGTGCATGGTGTCCTCACCATTCCAGTTTTCTCACACCAAACCTCTGGACAGAATTCCAACAGGGTCGTAGCAAAAAATACAGTGAAGTGCATGGTCTCTCTGTGAAAACTGAGAATTGTTGAACCGCAACGAGACAACTAGAGATCGAACGAACCGACCGCTGCTGTTCCGAGACCGAATCAGTAACTGCACAAATTTGTTCCGGCCGGAACCGAACCGAACCACACGCAGATCTGCGCTAGCCACAGTTGATCACTCACGCCGCAGACCAGAGATGCGTGGATCCTAAAATGTTGCGTCCACATCAGTCCGCAGATTCTGACCACAGATCCGCATCCCCATTTCCCACTCCCCACATAGGCTGCCAGCCGCAGCGGTGTATCCAATCCATCTGAGCCTGGCAAGCTGGGTCACTGAAGAACAATTAACGGCTGCAGCTGCGGAGCATGGTCACTGGGTGACTCAGATCGAACACGTCCGTCAGCACTATACTATAGCACCTGCTCACTGTGCTCAACGGGTCAGCTTGCCGAGTGCGGAGCTTGAGTTATTGATCCGCGTTAGTCCGCGTCCACAAATTTTCGGGGGTGAGCCGTCCGCGTCAGTCTGCGGATCTCAAGAATTCTTGCGGATCTGCATCCACAGGCAGATGCATCCGCCAGGCGGACTCCCGCCGTCCGCACATCTCTGCCGCAGACCGCCGTGGCCGTCTGCGCGGCGAGTCGCACGCCGGCACGACGGTCATTTGATGCCGCCGCTGCACTTGCCACCACACACACGTAACACGAGAAGTCAACGGCTGCACAAGACGCGGCCTATTCACGCTTTAGCCACAGCCAGCCGCCGGGGACGACCAGTCTGGCACTTCAAAGTACACCGCGAGCGACCGATGTGACACGGAATTGAAGCTGTCGCGGCCGTCTATTTGGGTTATTTCAGGCGGCAAATGACCGTCGTTGAGATAATTATCGCCGAACTGCATTGTTTTTCCAACGGCGGGCACCGTGTTGACTGCTCAGCGTCGTATGTGCGCGACAGTAGGGGGTGCACTAAGTGAGACCGTCGCGACGGTCTTACTAAGAACAAAGAGAATGCTTAGCGTGTTCCGGCTCCGGAACAAAATATGTTCCGAGACTGGACTGAACCGACGTTGTTCCGGGCCGGAACAGTACCAGAAACTGTTCCGGTACGATCTCTAGAGACAACACAGAGCAATGTGATGACTGATGTAGTTGTCACTGATTACATTTGGTGCAGCAAAGGGCTGGTGGCTAAGCAGGATGCGCAATGATTTCCCATAATACTAAATACTGTCCATTATTTGTTGATGAATGCTAAGAAATTAGAAAGGCCCTCACTTGATTATACCAGCTACTTCAGCAACATTTTTATGACTTTGATCTTTGACCTACAAACTTGACCTAGATGGGTCAAGATGACCACCATGCCGTATGTCTAGGTCAAAGTTAATTTTGTTCGGAAGTTTTTCTCCGGACACATATATGCAACCGGTTGCTCACCGTGGTCAGTAGATGTTGTGAGCATTGATTAAAGACTAGGAATCTGATTCCCGCTGCGTGCCAAAGAGTTGAAGTTAGATGTTGCACTGCTGGTGTGATGGATGCTGTTGTAGAGCTGGTAGTAGAAGAAGTGAAGGACAAGAAGGACAGGGCCACCGTGGCACGTGTCATCAGGACTGCAGTTATGAGCAAGCAGTATGGACTGGAAGATTTCCTCGCTGGATTAGTTGCAGATGCTTGCAGTTAGTGTTACACTGCTGCTAATAAGCGTCACTGACAAACATATACGATTCATTGTGTAAAAAACACTAAATAGTTGAAGAATTAACCACAAGTATTATTTTCAAGCACTTTTTAAATGACTTAATTAATTAAAAAATTTTGCTGTTCATCATCAGCGTTAGTTTTTAGGTGACTCTTCTGAGTCGACATAATAAAGTGGGTCTGAAATCAGTGAAATGTCCATCTGTCCGTCCGGCCACAAAAAGTTTCTTCGATTTCAATGAAATTTGGCGTGTAGGTAGAGGTCGATGAGTGATGCACAACAGTATGCATTATGACGCAATCCAAGGTCAAAGTCACGAGCCCTTGAAAGTTGGAAATGAGTATGAGTATGATTATGTTGTATTGTCGGTGTTAACTGTTCTCTGTTGTGAAGACTATCAGTGTCTTTCAGATGGTGGTCATCGCATATTTTGTGGACTGGCAGTTGAAATTGATGGTCTGAACTGTCAGTGGGAGAATCAGCCAGTCCAGTGATCTTGTTTTTGTGTCATCACATACTCAAGTCAAATTTCAGTCCATTTTTTACTTGGACTTGGCCCTGGACTAGATGGACTCGACTGTGTCACTGCAGATGATAGCCAAAGATTTTTTGAACGTTATGCGGTGGATGTAGACTCAAAAGTCAAAGTGTTTATTTTGATTGCTTTTACACTGTGTAAGCTATTAAACAAACCTATTTTAACATTGACTGCAATAAAGAAGAAGAAGGGTGTAGTAATGTGTGTTTATATGTCACTGCAGGCTCAGTCATTAATATTTTAATGGTGAACATTAATTTTAAGTTGGACTCAGACGACAAGTCTATTGACTTGAACGTAGCCAGTCTAAAATCCAAGGAGTAGCAGAAAGGAATTCGCTGGTTTTGGCTGTAAGACTGTTATAACGAATAGCGGCCTTGCTATTAATCTGTCGATAATTAGCCATATTGTTGCTAAGATTATTGTAGAGTTGTTGGTACATTGGAATGGTTATTATAGAGCAAAACCATGTGTTATTAACATTCGTGTTGAATTTTGCTACAGTTTCAGTTATGCCGTCAAGTGGACATTTCAATGTTGACAACATCCGCATCTGCAAAATTACAGTATGTTATTTATTTTCGTTTAGTGCTTTGTTGATGCTTATCTTAATTGGCATTATTATTGAAATGTAAGCCATGTCTTCCCAAAAATATGAAGAGGTTGTCTAATACGGCAGTACAGCCAGGCTTCTGTTACATTTAAGTGCATCATTTTTGGTTAAGTTTCAGTGCATGTCTATTCTGATGGAAGAGCATAGTTTTGCTCTTCCATCAGCCATAGCAGTCTTGAGCAACTAATATGATTGATTGATTGAGTTAATGTTTTACATGTAGGTTATTTAGGAGACGTTCATCCCAGCCAGTCTGTTGGCTAAGTACTGAAGAAACTGAACCAAGCACAACAATAGCATTAAACAAGCAATGCAAAAACAAAATGACCTCAGCTAACATGAAAGAAAAAATCTAAACCTAACATGAAAAAGTATAAGAACTGCTCATAATGCAGGGGCTGGGTAGGTTTTCGTGTGCATGAAATGTACCCTATGTTACTCACCATAATTTTGAAATAGACTACCCACCTTAGTGGAAAAACTTGGTTAACACTTTTGTAACCCGGCACTAAGTGAGAAAATGGGGTCTATTTATGTTGTCCCAATGGACAAGTTGGGTCCAATATTTCGGGGTAGGGGAAATTGAAATGGTCATAGTTCCTAAGCTATTCATCTCATGGTTACATATGACCACTCACAATGTTTGTCCTGGGACACTCTTTACAATGATATATGCTACGTGCTAATGAGGTCACTGTTGAGGTCACCAGAGGTCAAAAGGTCACCAATTTTTGACCTTGCTCAATATCTGGAGTACAGATATAAACTGCCATACCAAGGCCAGGAACGGACCAACCTTGCCACTTTTACACCTAAATATGTTAGATTAGGTACCCTCTTGTGATTTTAATCCACCCTTGTTGAAGTATAATGGATAATGAACGTCCTGTAGGAAACGAAAAACGACCTATGTTAAAAAGGGCTAAAATTAGCTGTTTTGTGGCAGCAAAATTCAAATGTTCATGGTAAGGCTGCCAATCAACCTAGAATAGCCAATGACCCCTTAAAATGCTTGCATTGGCGAACGCTACAAAGTCTATCACGATATTTGCCAACATTTGATCTTCAAGGTCACATTTTCAAGGTCAAAAGTCAAATAGGTGAAATTACAAAAACTTGGCTTAGCACATGCTCTATCAAGTAAAGTCAACTATGAAGTAAAAAACACATCATATCATGGAAATTTATCGCATGTAATTATCAAATGTATAGGAAAATGTGAAGAAAAGTTAAGAGAAAAACACAAAAATAGAGCATTAGGGGTCACAAATCATGGTTTGAGGCTAAACATATTAATTT
>Ga0209780_1004063_pt1 | contig 11171 bp, 5 predicted proteins | sample WorMetexBAHAMAS2_FD_187384 | JGI IMG/M metagenome (GOLD analysis project Ga0209780, IMG submission 187384) | Marine gutless worms symbiont microbial communities from Max Planck institute for Marine Microbiology, Germany - Inanidrilus exumae... | ecosystem: Host-associated > Annelida > Digestive...
CTGCAAAAGCATAGACTTCAGAATATGAACCACAAGTATCTAATAAATCATTAATGTATATTAAAAATAATAATGGACCCAATACACTGCCCTGCGGGATACCACTAGTCACATCATCCCAGTCAGAGTAACTTGTATTCACTTTTACTCTATACTGTCTTGCTTTTAAGAACTCATTGATCCAGGTAATAATACTATCATGCAGTCCATACGAGTACAAGACAGACAGTGAGTGATTGAATGTGTTTCTGGTACCAGCTCACCCATTAGACCAATTGTTGTGGCTGTTGTATAGGGTTGTTTGGTGTCACAGTGCATCAGTGCCATGACAGTGGTCACAGAAATGACATCTGGCAAGTAAGGGGCCATCCATAAAGGACATGATCGACTAAGATAGGAGTGGTTTTATGTAAGCATTGATAATTAGCTGTGCAGCTTTTAAGCTGCAACTGCATTTGTAATAAAATTCTGTTGTACGTGTGCAGGCAGCTCGCAGCTGTCGGAGAGCAGCGAGTCTTCATTCAGTAGCCGAGGATCAGCTGCAGCAAGTGCAGAACAGACAACATGTGCAGTTGACGGTGTTATAACCACGTCGACGAATGACAGTTTAAAGTCTTCTTCAAAGTCCAAGATTCCTGCTGATGTCAAACGTCAGACAAGACCATCGATTCGAGAAATTTCGGAGTCGGAGAAAAGTTATCGTGCAGCTACTGTGAAGCAGATGTTTTCTAGTTTTCTGTCAGGCACGGGCACGACCAGTGTTCAGATTCCGTTTCCCGCCGATGAACACCATTTGCTGCCAATGTGTCAGAAAGTTCCGGTGGTTGTCCACGATCAAGAGCCATCATCAGTCATTGCATACGCTCTAAGTTCACAAGACTATGAAGTTGGCCTGCAGCAGCTGCGAAACCACCTCTCTGCCGATGTGGCACGTGGTACCCAGAAGCCATCAGCATCTTCATCAGCAGCGGCACCGACTCAGACTGCTGCTGGTGTCGAGACCACTGAACCTTCGGGTAAGAAAAGCGTGCTGTCATTCTTGAAGGGCAGCAGTTTGTCCCATGACCGCAGTCCGGGCCAGCGTGGTAGGCTGCAGAGATACGAGGTGGACACCGTGAAATATACACCTCGGTCACTGGAGCGTGACAGCCTGGAAGATTCAGAAGACATAAACGACAGTAGTTCAGTAACAGCCGACAGTGAAAAGTCGTCTTCGAAGTCAGCACAGCAGCAGCCCCTCAACTGTCACATAGAACTTCAGTTCAGTGACAACGTGGCCAAATTCTACTGTCGCGTGTGTTTCGCCGATCAGTTTGTCAAGCTACGAAAACTGATATTTCCGGAGGGTGAGGAACGGTATATAAGGTCTCTGTCACGTTGTTTCACATGGCTTGCCCGTGGTGGAAAGTCAGGCTCGAGTTTCTGCAAGACCCAGGACGATAGATTCATTCTAAAGCAGATGTCGCGTTACGAAGTACAGTCGTTCAACGAGTTTGCGCCACGATACTTTGACTACATCACCAATGCGCATGCCAACAATCAGCCGACTGCACTGGCCAAAATTGTAGGCGTGTACAAGATTGGTTACCAGAACTCTAAGACCGGCGCCGCAATGAAGCAGGACCTGCTTGTGATGGAGAATCTATTCTATGACCGCAAAGTCACCCAGATATTCGACTTGAAAGGCTCAGCTCGAAATCGACTTGTGAGCACATCCGGCAAACGAGCAGAAGACCTAGTGTTGCTCGACGAGAATTTACTGAAAGTGAGTGTCGACTCGCCGTTGTATGTCCACCTTCACTCGAAGGCCGTACTGATGTCAGCCATCACACGTGACACACATTTCCTCGCAAACCACTCCGTAATGGACTATTCGCTGCTAGTTGGATGCGATGAATCCGCCAATGAACTTGTTATCGGAATCATTGATTATATCCGCACATTTACCTGGGACAAGATGTTGGAGATGGTGCTTAAGAAGAATATAATTGGAACGATGCCTACTGTTGTGTCACCAGACTCATACAGACGTAGATTTCTGGAATCTATGGACCGGTACTTTCTCTATGTTCCTGATCGCTGGACTGGGCATGGGCGTAGCCTGTTAACCTGATTTTCCAGTAATGCCTGTCGTTATTGTGCTCATGTCATGTTTCCAAGAATCTCAATTTTGGATTTGTAATATCCAGTATTAAACTGTGTTAGGTCATCTGTGCCACTGACGTAATCTTGTCAGTGATGTAAACAAGGCCTGTCTGCAAACAATGTTTTCAGCTATAATGCATGTGATCAATTTGCGTGAGTCTAGATAAACATATATTTCTGTATTTAGAGTTGCTGCATGGATTTTTACTGCTACTGCTTGGATAATGGTGGATAAATTTGTCTGCATTTCTTAACGTTGTCGTGGTCAATGCTGACCATGCCGACTGCGACGTAAGTTCAAATGTCAGGCTGATTGAGGACCGTCATTTCTGGGTGTAATTTACTGTATTTTTAGGTACTTAGTAGCTAGACTATCAGTGGTGTGGAGACGATGTAGTTGACACTGTTGAGGAGCGTCTTCGTCCTAAATCCAGATGTGCCAGTTGCCGTCAGCAAGAGCATGCAGGCAGTAAAACTTTGCTGAAACACATAGGCACCGGAGCCTCTGAGGCTCGTGCCTCCTCAGAATTTAGGGCCTGGAGACACGCTATGGAGCGTGCCTCCCCACAAATTTTTGCTGTCAAATGTTGTTAGACCCCAAATTGTTGCACAAGATGCTTTCTGTGTTATTAAGAACACACAAAAATTGATTTCGGCTGGGCTTTTCCCCGGACCCCACAGGGGGAGCTTACATCGCTTTCCCATACCCTATAGCTGGTGGGGAGGGGAACTAGCTGCCCACAGCCCAAGAACCCCACGCATCAGCCGTTAGCGCCTCGAACTTTGGCCCTTCGGGCCTCGCTGCCAGGGCCGTTGAAGGGCGGGGGTAAGAGGGATAAGCTATCCCGGGCCCCGCAGTGTCGGAGGGGCCCCGCGATCCCTCGGGGTGAGGCAGCCTGTAGGGGGCCCCGTGAGTAAGCGTAGTTCCCCCGGGACCCAAACATGCTCTCAGCGGGCCTGCTCGTTGCTTCATGCCTCCTTTTGACTACTTTCCGCCGCCGCTGCTGCAACAAAATCCTTCCTTTTCTTAACTGGGGATACCAGCTCACCACAGGTTGACCTGTATGATGTCGTAAACAGTTGTTGTTGTTGGTAGACTGTCCGCACAGTACTGAAACCAGTGTATGTATGCATGTATGTATGCATGTATGTATATATGTATGCTAGTCGGCAGATGTGATGTGTATAACCTGCAGCACTGTCATTGTGGAAGAAGCCTTAACTGTAATTTAATGCTTATGTGCAATTTGCTAACACGAGATTCAACGGCATTTAACGGAAATTGTACATTTACGTTTACACGCCCTTATACTATAGCATATACTGACCGTCACAGTGGTGCGGTAGTAACATGCTCAAGTGTAGTATGTGTATGTGTGTGATCCCACAAAGGAAATTTGTTTTTTTGTGACTCGGTTGAAGTCAGTTGACTTCATCTGAGGGTTGGCGGGTGCCTGATGCGGAATCTGTATTCATCTGTTGAACTGAGTATACTCCTGCAATTGGTATAAGCCGTGACGACAGCACCATAAATATTGTTGTTACTGTTATTATTATTATTCTGAGGCTGCATCACAGTGACAGCAGCCTATTGCTACACACGGAGTTTGTATATATGGGGGGAGGATAATCTCGTACATAAAACATTTTAAAAATTACTATTTTTCGCGCATAAAATTTCTTATGGTGCTATAAATACAATGATAATGTAGTGTGGTTGGTCTTTGTGCGTGTGTCTATTGGTCATGTTGGTGAGCCCTGCGAATACGGCTGAAACGATCAAGATGCTGTTGGGGGCCTGAGTCAGGTGGGCCCAAGGAACTATGTATTAGATGGGGTGCAAATCCCCAGGGGTAATATTTTTGTGGCGAGTGGCGACCCATTGTAAGGTACAGGCACACTACCATGCACTGTGCAAAAACGGCTGAACCGATCGAGATGCCATTTTGGATGATCCCCCACGGAAAGGGGCACTTTTGAGAGGTGTTCATCCCATAGGCTGTAGGGAAGCATTGAAATACTGAGCTGTGCAACATTGGCTAAAAGCTTAGCCGTGCAATACACTGACGGAGAATTCTTGCCGTCTGCGATATACAGGTGTAGTTTGTTAGGAAATCAACATTTGCATTTACGAGAAATCAGCAATTTAACACTGATTTTTCTTCAAAGCAGCACGCGACACATGACCAAATGGCTATGGCGTCACGCTTCAATAAGTGGCAGCACGCATTTGCTGTGATACCTAAAATAGCACACCACTTGTTATTATTATAACGAGCAGTACAGAGTGCAGTATAATGTGCCCATTAGCAACAATGTCAGTGTACACCTGACTATTGTTTGTGAATGTGTGTACCAAATTTCAATTCCAAGGGGTGGACCCGATGGAGGGGGCAGGTCTGGTAACGTGGGTGGGAGGTCCCCCGGATGCTTCTTTTGGGTGCTACCTAAGAGATGCATTCCAAAGCCAGACCAACACAGAAAAAGATATTATACAACAACAGTCGTTAGGCACTGGTATGTTATGGGAACTGAAGAACAGCAATTACCCAAAATATCACATTGAACTGATAAATAGGTTTTGTGGTGGTTGGTTACTTTCCACCCTGTAGCATAGCATAATAACTTAAATGAGCCTCCCCTATCCTTTCCAATTTTGGGTCGTCGCTGAACAAAAAGGCAATGAGGTTGGGAGGTTACTGTATCTTTGGCCATCCTTAACCTGGCGGAACTAAATTTCCACCCAAGACCTTTTCCCCCTGCACTTATGTGTAGGCGGGCCAGTAATCATGTTAATGTTACTATTGCTGCTGCTACTGTGGTTGGCTAATGGCAGTAGCAGCAGCAAACCTACTTGTAATTACAAATTACAAGTATATAAAGTATTCTTCAAAACTTTTAACGTGGTGTGCTTCCATTTAGTGCTCCTGTAAAGTGGGACTAGCATTGGAACATTTCAGGTGGATTCTTTTTCTAATGTTACCAATGACTAGCATATTTTTTCTGCACGAATCAAACCCTGGTAGTCTGCTATTATCCCACCGACATAATAGCTGGCTTCTATCAATAGGTGGAATAATTGTTTGTATTTCAATTCTATATGCACTGTTTGCTTTTGTACTTTGTTGAATGTGTTAGCTATTGTTAGGTAAGATTTTTACTGTTGTAAACTCAGCTGCATAAGTATTGCGTAAACATTTGTGACGGCTTTTTTGTTGCAAATATGACACTGCATTGGTAATTGTTATCATCACCAACAGATTTATTTTCCATTTGTGTGCTCTGGTGATTATTATTATTGCCTTTAGACTTTGTTGTAATCAGCACATTATTCACAACCATGAAATTAAACATCATTTATGTTAAAGACAACAAACGTGTAAAGTAATATGTACATGTTAAGTAATAGTATTACATATGGTGCAACATTGAGACCACCCTGACATTTCATTCAACTCAACTGTCATCAATAATGAAGTGACAATATTAAAATAAATACCACTTAAGTAATATTAATTTTTAATAATTAGATAATAATTACGTTATTAAACTAATTATCAAATTATTTTTAAATACTTATATAACAATATTATCAATAATACAATATATAGGCGCGATATGACCTACATTAAGTTGAGAGCGCTGTTAAATCTCAATCGTCTCCCTTGTCCATTCACGTCCTCATCTTTTGCTTTTTTTTACTTTTCCCCTTTCTCATTCGCTTTACCTATTTCTTTTGTCCATCCCTTCCCTTTCTACCAGAGGCGAACAAACCTGGGTTTAGTTTGTTTGGTTCATTTTATGTTGTCTGTATTGCTTAGTTAAGATTTAGTCTGCTGTTGTAGGCGCTAGCGTAATAATTTAAATGAGCATCTCAATCCCTTTCCGTTTTGGGTGGCTACTGAATAAAAAGGTGGCCAGGGTTGAGGTTAATATATCGCTGGCCTTCCTTCACAGGGTAGGGATAGCTCTCCACCCCAGACCTTTTGTCTCTGATATAGCCATATTTGTGCCGAAAAGGGGATGTTAAACTCAAGTAACTAACTGTTAAATCTCCACCAACCAACAACAGAATATACTTATAAGTAATTAAATAATGAAATTTAATTGGTTCATAATTAAACAGTAAAAATTTAAACAACAGCAATTAAATGCTTTTCGCCATAAATTCTTAATAAATAGTACTTAGATTAATTAAATTTAATCAAGTTATTTATTAAATAAAAATATGCAATCATTATTGTGTAATTATTGACAATCAAGTAAACTTGTGGTTTAATTATTAATACTATTGTTGTTGATAAGTAGCTCAGAATAATTTGCTAGTGTAATAATTTTCTTAATTTAGTTATACAGAGAGTGACAACGATGTAATTTTGATATTCTTGTCCATGCAAGCTGTTAAGCCCGCTATGTTGTAGGGCAAGGAAGTGTAAACATTTTGCAGTACTTAGTCAAATCACCGATCTGCATTTAAATAACGTGACAACTTCACACAGTTAACTTCGCATCATGCCCTACAACATGGAAATCATATTTAGACCACAGATTACTGTGACGTCACTTCACTCTGTCAATTACCTAATTAGTAATTAATAAAAATTATCATTTGTATTATACTAGTAATCTTTAATAATTACCTCATTATTAATGACTAGCTGAATTAAATATCAGGGTGGCTTAATTTTTTTGTCCACTGGGCACTGGTGTATATATTAATCCAATATATATAATGTACACATTGCAGATACAGCTCAGTTCATGGTCACACAAATGTTACTATTTAAATACTGTATAAACAAAGTGCACAAAAACAAACGGCTGTAAGTCAAAAAGTACAATTCACATGCATATTATCAGTGTTACCATCAGAATAGACAACGGATCATAGGCGTAATTAATCACAAAAGAAAATCGATTCAAATCGCAAATTGTGCAGCTCTAATGTACGTGTTAGGTTTCTCATAGTAATTGCTCATAAGCACAACAGCTATGTTAATATATGACTACAGTTCATATTACTACAATAACACTGGTGCTCAGAGTAGAAGGTAGTCAAAAGTGAGAAGGCACAGAGGAGCGAGGCCCAAAGGGCCGAACGAAGCTAACCAAGTGGGGTCCAGGGCAAAGCCCCAACCGAAATAGATTTTTGTGTTTTTATAATAAATAAATAAATTCAGCAGAAAGCATCTAGTACAACAATTTTGGCCATAACAGGGGTCTAACAGCATTTGACGGCAATAATTCTAGGAAGGCACACTCCATGAGGAGGCACGAGCCTTCGTGCCTCATAGGCTCCGCCGCCTATGCTGGTGCCTTATAGACGAGAACAGCATCCAGCATACAAAAATTCTTTCTGATCTTTTGGCAGATCAAGACTAAAATAACTCTAATAATATAGACTGGTTAAATACAATCTGGACTAGCAGTTGTAGTAATTAACAACAGTAATGTGTACTGTGTACTAAATAACAAACAAAGATTTATAAACGACGTAAGCACAAATCTAAACATTTCACAACAACTGCCAAACTCTCAGCACAGCTGACAGACTTAGGGAAAAACTACAGCATTTGGTACAGGGCATACTTCTGCCATGCCGCAGCAAAAATTGACAGTGTCAGAACTGTATGCAGCAGGTACATTGGTCTGAAATGTCCCACACTGTGCTGTAACTGGTTTACCCAACTAACTTCCACTTTCACACCAAGCAACTATAGGACTATCTGTACATACAATAAAATGTCTGGAATATCTTCAGGATAGCTTCACAAATTCAACAAGCTCTTCTCTGATCCATAATATACCCATTTCCCAATTTTCAGGAAAATCCATCCATAACTTCCTTAGTTGTTCTGGTGACAAACAAACAGACAGCTGTGAAAAGAATGTATCCCTCCCTGGCTGTAAAGACCTGAACTTACTAGCAAGTGTCTGTATTCTGTAACGGCCATTGTCATTCATTCTGCCACAAACTTAATAAAGGCAGTTGGCTGGCAAAGGTCCCAGCTTATCAGCAAGTGTGTTTAATCGCCCCTGTCGCTTCATTGTACGCCATTTATCTTTAATGTCAACATTGCTTCTGTTCGGTAGAAAGTTGGCGCGAATTAATGCCCAGTTACCCACTCCATGAGCTAGCACACCCTGATATACTAGTTCTTCCTCTACAGTACTCCACGGAATCTTTCCCGATGCTTTTTCTGCACCCCTTTTCCATTCCGCAGAAGGACGCCATATATCATCCACTGATGATATTTTAGTTGTCTTGGAACCTGTACTTGACTGTAATCCACTAGCTGATCCAGTGATTACTGACAGCGTGGTGTCATCACCATCTGTTGACTGCTCATTATTTTCTCTGTGGGACGTCACTGGCAATTGGTGCAATGCTGATTCAGAGGCAGATTCAGATTCAACTTCAAGCTCCTGGCATACCCTCTCTGCTGCCTGCAGAAGAAATGGCTTGGACATGTCCTTCACTATCTTTCCAAGCATGCACTGACATTTTAATATAACTTCAGCAAAGTCTGCAGTTGGCTTTGCTGACTCCGGATCGTTAAGGACTGCTGCAAGCTGGTCTCGATATTTCATCTCCTCTGCTTTCTTCTGGTGCAGCCACTGACGACCAAACACAGCCTAAAAATGAAACAGTTTAAAAACAAAACCATACAGTTCATTAAAATGCAGACAGGGTTGACAACTGTCCCATATTTCCCACATTTTCCCCCATGTCCCGGCTTGGCTCTTCCCAGGATGCACAATGTAGAGCATTTTCATATAACCAGATATTTCAGCTTCTACACTGCTTCATACTGAATTCTGATCCAAAAATTAGTCAGACTATGCATCAGTCACATGACATCGTCTGACACATAAAAACACCATTCAGGCCCCAAAACCGTCAGATCCATATTTATCAATTTTCATACAGCCAAATTTTGAGTTTAAATTCAACATGATTGACCCCATCTATGATACAGTGTGCAGAACAGGTTTAGCATCTAAACCTAACTCTACTAACCCTAACCTGGCAAATTAGGTGTTACCCCACAGTTTGTATCAACCCAAATTAGATAAATGTCTAAATAATAACTTGGTGTTACCGGGTTGCTTACAAATTACAGGATGGTGCAAAAACTAGGCAACCTTATTCAAAATACTTAAGAAAAGCATGCGTAAGACACATTTTACTCACGTACCATATAAACAAAAAGCAGAAGTAGTACAGTACTCCAGACAAAATATTACACATTACTTTTAAAGAAAAAGTCTAATTAGTGGCATGTACAGCTTAAATCCTGCAAGAAGTGTGAATAACAAAGTTGTGTCATTTAATGTAAGAAAATTACACATTAAATTTAATTTAAAAGTGCCTGCAGTGCCTGTAGAATAAGCAGCAGAAGCATCTGAAAAGTCAGTGGGCCAGATACAAAACTGGCAGTGAAATTGCATCAGGGGTTGTGTGGCACAGCGGTAGAATGGCGTTGGGAACTTCAAAGGACACTGCGACGGCCAGATGTCAGATGGCTCGTGTTATTTGTGTGTGGTGGATGGCATGGTGGCACTCTGTCGCCGACTGGCCATCTATTCGGGATCTTTCAGGTGGCAAATGACTGTCGTTCAGGTGTCATATCGATTACAGAATACCGCGATATCGATCGCTGATTTGGCGACCTTGCGATATCGCGGCGCCCAGAGATCAAACGATATCATGCACGTCGCACGCCGGCACGGCGATAATAGATTTCGAACCGGAACAGTTTCTGGTACTGTTCCGGCCCGGAAAAACGTCGGTTCGGTCCGGTCTCGGAACATTTTTTGTCACGGAGCCGGAACATGCTAAGCATTTTCTCTGTTTCTTAGTGACACCGTCGCGATGGTCTCACTTACTGCACCCCCACCGTAGCGCACAACAATGCAGTTCGGCAATAATTATCTCAACGATGGTCATTTTCCGTCTGAAATGCCCCAAATAGACGGCTGCCACAGCTTCAATTTCGTGTGACAACCGTCGCTCGCGGTGTCCTTTGAAGTTCATGATGCCGCCGGGACGACGTAGGTGGTCTTTCGGCCGGCGGCGCCCGCCGAACGACCACCTACGTCGTGGTCGTCTGCGGCGGCTGTCTACAGTGTAAACAGGGGGGTGCATGCAGAGTGGGCAAAGTACACATAAAACAATGCGGAGGCTTGTGTGGCCGTTGCGACTTGTGACACGGAATTCGGCGGCATCAAATGACCGTCGTTGTGTTAATTATCGCCGTGCCGGCTAGCGACTCGACGCCCCGACCGCCACGGCGGTCTGCGGTGTGGGTGGTCCGCGGAGGCTAGCGCAGATCTGCGTGTGTGGTTCGGTTCAGTTCCGGCCAGAACAAATTTGTGTAGCTACTGATTCGGTCTCGGAACAGCAGCGGTCGGTTCGTTCAATCTCTAATAATTAACACAACGACAGTCATACCGCCGCCATACTTGCCACCACACACATGTAACATGAGCTCCAATTCCGTGTCACAAGTCACAACGGTGGCACAAGATGCATCCTTGTTTTAAGAGTACTTTGCCCACTCTGCATGCATCCCCTGTTCACGCTGTAGCCAGCCGCCGCAGTCGACCACGGCGTAGCTGGTCGTCTGGCCGGTGGCATCAGGAACTTCAAAAGACACCACGAGCGACCATTGTGACACGGAATTGAAGCAGTCACGGCCATCTATTCCGGGTATTTCAGGCAGCAAATGACCATCGTGGAGATAATTATCGCCGAATTCCATGGTTTGTCCAACAGCGGCCACCGTGTTGACTGCTCAGCGTCGTATATGTGCGCAACAGTAGGGGGTGCACTAAGCGAGACCGTCGCGACAGTCTCAGTAAGAACAGAGAAAATATGAAGCATGTTCCGGCTCCGCGACCGGACCGAACTGACGTTGTTCCGGGCCGGTACAGTACCAGAAACGGTTCCGGTACGATCTCTACGCATTAGGCACAGGCTAGATATCGATATCGGTATCAATATCAATATCGGTAGCGGGTTA
>Ga0209780_1004064_pt1 | contig 11169 bp, 4 predicted proteins | sample WorMetexBAHAMAS2_FD_187384 | JGI IMG/M metagenome (GOLD analysis project Ga0209780, IMG submission 187384) | Marine gutless worms symbiont microbial communities from Max Planck institute for Marine Microbiology, Germany - Inanidrilus exumae... | ecosystem: Host-associated > Annelida > Digestive...
GGGGTTTGGCTGCCGGTCTAGAACGGTGAGTGCTGTCGGACGAACGAAGATGGCGGCGCCTTCAGCTTCAGCGGACGGACGGACGGATGCTGTCAGCAAGGTATGAGTTCGATGATCTGGGTTACGGCCATCGCAAGCTGCGTTGTTTCCCACGCAGACGGTTGTCGCGTGGGTCGGGTTTTCATCACCGTTTATCTGTCTATTTATCCGCGCGATATTTCAAAAACCGATGAAGCTAGAATCACCAAACTTTACAAAGAAATGTCCCACGACCAGTCCTGAAAATCTATTTGTTCTGGAGTCAAAAGATCAAAGGTCAAGGTCACAACGTCTGTGTCATCTTCAGACAGAATGCGATATTGACGCTGGCTGCACATGTAATCCACGCGGGGTTTTCCCGTGGTGGTTTTGTGCACTCTTGTGAGTGCCGACTTCTTCTAGTTAGCGTACTAACGTAGCCACCGCGAAGTAGGTCATGCTCTTGCCTCGGTTTTTTGGCTGACCTCTCAGCAGGATTGTTTGAAGTGCAGTATAGGTCTATTTAAATAGGTCCATCACTAATTTGACGTTTAAGTAAGCATCGATCACTGATTATTAGAGAGTGATCATCAAGTGACCCGAAGTCGACTTAATTCTACTGAACAAGCAATTTTTACCGCACGACGCTGTGCTAGCGATGTATTAGCTCCCACTTTTGACACAGCGACCGACATCGCTGTGTCAAAAGTGGGAGTTGTTCTATGTAAACGATGAGTGTGTGATAACAAACGGTAGCATGCTATACTCCATTCCAAGGTTTTGTTTGGTGCATACAGTTGATTCTTGTGCGAATGAAGGGTGGTTCAGCTGTGACCAAGTTACAATACGAACGCGTTTTTGTGTTTGTTGGCAAAGCAACATTCAGCGTTTAAGGGAAAACGCGCATTTTCGGCTTTCTGTGTCCCCAGGTATTGCAGAACAACTAGTTAGGTGAGGTGGGAAAATAAAGTACCATTTGACTGGTTACTTTTGTAGCAACATTACTGCCAAAAATTGTCACAATCGGTTGATGTATGTCGAAGTTATAGCAAGCCAAAGTAGTTACGTTTTTTGCGACACAGTGTACATTAATGGCATGACCAGCCTTACTAGCAGTTGTCTGCAATCTCTACATGTAAATAAAAATAATTACTAAATTATGCACACATTATTTGTCACACTGTAGCTGCAGTAATATGACTGCTGTATAACAAACGAACCACTGATTAACTTCAATGAAATCAGGACAAAAGTAAAAACGCAAAACTCACATCATTATCGTACTGTTCAAGCGCTTTTAAGGTGATTTTGCCAGTGCGCCGGTCTATCATCTTCCTTTTCAGCTACAGTCGCCAAAACAAATATATAAAAGTAATGCGCAAGTGGAACAATACCGTTGCCGACAATATTAATTACTGGTGTTGTTATTTTTTCAGTCATTTTGGGCATCGAAACTGACATACAGTCTAAAAGACTCTGATTAGCAACGAGCAGTGGTTTCCTTGAACACCGTCAGAGCATCCGAACGTCTGTGAACAAGAAAATAAAGATACGACGACGACGACTACTACTACTAAAGTAAGTAAGTAAGTAAACACAGATTTTAAAGTGACGTAAGTAACGAACATGACTACAAAGACCACTGTAACGATGCCAGTCAAAGGGTCAAAAAATCAGGTAAGGTGTAAAAGTCGAAAAAGATGAGTTTTCAATTGACGGCGAAAAGTCTGCAATTTTGACGATGAGATGACAGCTTCTGGCAGACCGTTCCAAACTTGAGCTGCAGTAACCGGAAAGGCACGGCTGCCAGCGGTAGACAGTTTGATGGGCGGCGCGACCAGGCGGCTGGTACTTGCTGACCGCAGAGTTCGCCGACCGGGCAGGTCAGCGACGGCGACAAGAGGTCCCAGATATCGCGGCGCGCTATCGTGAAGCACTTTGAACGTATTAGCACCGAGATTTTGTACGGTACTGCACGAGTTCTGGTACACGCAGCCAGTGCAGTGTCGCCCAACGCATCTGTGATGTGGTCGTGTGGTCGCAGGTGGTATAGATGAGTCGTGCTGCCGCGTTGAGCTCCGACTGCAAACGGCGCATCAGGTAGGCTGGGATACCGACCAATACTGCATTGCCGTAGTCGAGTCGCGAGCGCACCAAAGCCACTACGCGCATCTGGAACGTGACTCCTGGCGGAAAGTAATGGCAGCCTACGGCCGGGTGGATGACTTACAGTCACCTGCGGGCTGACTGCCTGTACATGGGGATCAGCCCCAGGCCCAACGCTCCGTAACGAGTATGGGAAGCCTTTACCTTTCATTTTTTAGTATTAGTGTAGAGTCAACTTTAACCTGAGCTGAGCTTCTTGTCCGAAATATCCAGAATTTGGCATATTTGCCCCTCATTTCGTGTCTGCGAGCTAAAAAGTTTTCAGCTTCAGAGGGCAAACCCCCTGAAACTTCGCTCCTGACTTCCACCAGAGGCTTTGCCCCTTGATCCCTCTAGGGGCTCCGCCCCAAGACCACCGTCATAGACTCGCCATGTCCCATGTACTTTTCATTTCTTTCCGACGCCTATGTAGCCATCACTGTTACTACTACGACGAGCGTGGATCCGTGATTTGGGAACCGGGGTCGTTAGGTGCATGGGGGATGGAAATCCCCAGTGGGGTTTAGGATCAAAGCTCTGTATGGGGTTTCGATGACTCCTTCCCCCGAAAGCTGGTGATGTTCTGCAAATTATACTACTTTGAAAAAAGCAAAACAATTTTTGTCATCCCAGCGTTAAAGACGACGGTTTTATACACTGATTGGAGACGAACCGCCACTGTACTAACACTGTTACTTTACACACTGCTAGTAACAATGCACAGAATACTACAGAGTACAAAAGAGATGAAATACCTTTGCATCGACGTCAAGCAATTCTATGTCGTCCAAGTCAACACTGTCAAAGTTTGGCTTCACCTTGTCACCATTCTGTCACAAAGAGACACAGCATCGGTGTCGTGCCGCCGACTAACTGAATGGAAATAATATTAATATTATGTTAGATTGAATTAAGCTAAAATATAGCCGTAGTCTATAAGCTAAACTAAGTGAAGGAAGTGGACTACAGTAAGTTGAGATGTCCGATCCCAAGCGGTTTAATCAGTTAGGCTTTTTTCTTTCAATCCTATACATTTTGACCGATAATGATTGATGACAAAAACAATTAACTTCAACACATCACACGAAAAATAAACGAGCAATAAAATTCATTCGCCTTTTGTCATTAATTTTATTCCGAACAATCATATAAAATGAAAACAACATAATTGATAATCGCAATGGTCACTGCAGAGACGACCGAAAAACTCTTTGTTGTTGCAGATATTGTAACAGTATCAACCAGTGTTATATTAGTTAGTTTTATAAAATCAATAACGACGGACAATTGACAGGAACTGTGACTGACGATTCTATCATAATGTCACCGCTTCTGTGTTTGTGTGACATGTGATGAACAACTGACATGTACGAAAATTTTATTTACTTACTTATTTATTTATTTATTTATTAGCACAAATTAAAAATCCATACAATAATCAGCACTGATACTAATACAAAAGTTGTGCTAACTGGACAAAAACGCTCAATGAGCACTTACAAATGCCCACAATGAAACCAATACGCAAAGTCCACGTGCGTGTACAAAAGACACACGGTAAAAAAAGCCAAAGGTTACATGATAGGGGACCATAATAGCAACGCTAACAATAATAACAGTTAGGCAAATTATACCGAAATTTTGCTAAAAAAAACAACAATAAGTATAAATAAGTAATAACGAAACTAAAAGACTACGAAACAGCTAAACAATAGGCTAACTAAAGTGACTGCATTCTTCGTTAACTATAACTAACTGATATAACAATAATTCGGTCAAAAGATAACTAAAACTACATCTAGAAAAAATTCACAGCTAAAATATCATTGGTATCTACGCTACGCTAATAGAACATGCAAGTAACTTAGTTTGATTTATGCAGCGAATGCACGGTGAAGCCTACCATAGGATTAAATCTTGGATGAAATATGACGTAACCGTTGTTGGTGATGGCAAACGAATAGCCATTGACTCCCAACTGAGCAAGCAACAGCCATATTGTTAATGTTCGATCAAGAGGCATTCGACAAGCAAAACACAGCTATGTTCGTCAGACCACTGCGTTACTTGCATAAATATTAACAATAAATATCAGCTAATTTTGTGGCGAAGACAGGGGCTCTTAAGGTGTTCATGCGCCCCTGTTGAGACCTGACATTCCAGCCGTGCAGCGTCATATAAAATAAATGCAAGTATGTTCGTCCTCGTAATAATAATAATAATCTTCGTTTAATAGGATTAACGTCAAACCGCGCAATCAACACAGTACAACATCCGCCACGCAGGGCGGCACCATAGTATAATGCGCCTATTAGTATGCTGTGGCGGCACTATATAGAGAAGGGTTAAGCCGGCTAAATTTCTGCCAAACACGGCGCAGAGCGAATGAATCAAACCGCACCGGCTTAACTTCGTGAGCATTCACCAGATGACGCGACCGGCACACATTCGATAAAGTTGTTCACTACTCAATTTATCGACCCCGAATAGATGAAAGGCTTAGTTGGCCTAGTTGGTTGACCTATAGCGGACGGCTTACCCACGTAAATGGTCACCGTCAGTTACAGGTCGAGCGTGGGACGGGGAAAGTTTGCCGGTCAACTTTCTACCACTGTGCTACGCAGCCAACAATACTGGGACAGAAATGTACTCTGGCCGCGTCGCGTGCTGCTGGTGGTGCGTCACGTTGAGTATGCGCCGCGCGCCCTATTAAGGCTAGAAAAATACGCCGCGCGCCTGTTAACGCTGACAAAAATGGGACAGACAGACGAACGGATGGATGGACGCCAAACCGTTACCTTACGCTTACCGCTAGACGCGGCCAGCATAATAAATGGCACGCTTGTATCACACAACATAATCCAGTTTCTTCGTCTTGTGGAGTTCGGTTGATAGACGTATTTGGGTTTGCAGGCTAATGCTGTCCCGACGGGTGCAACCCTTAAAATGTATCATGCATGCACCCTCTGGAGTGCGTGCACCCATGTTAACAGTCATTAACATTAGCAATCTCTGGACTATGACAGCATGGGTGAGCCAGTACCAGATTCATAAATGATGCCATTCGTCGTTTTTAGCACGGGCGCTGCGCTTGGCCGGACTACGTTATGCCTAGTTTATTTCAGCAGCCATCAAACTGTATAAATCTTGGATGAAATGAGTACCGGCCAAAGTGCGGTAATGCTCTGTGGCTTGGGAGTACAAACAGGAAGTCTAATTCCATTCGATGATAAATGTGTTGGTAGCAAAGTTGTAATACGGGAGCTGGTCTTTGTCGCACAAAACAGTGGTACATGGGTACCGTGGTAGGCTAGCTACTTCTCCCGTCTCCAGGATTGTTAAAGTTCGGGTCAACAGTTTATCAAAGTTTATGGAAATGCAAAGCAAACTATAGTAACGTAATTACACGTGGACACGAGAACAAGTTCCGGGAAATTTTAAATATGTTAATTTTTGTCCGGAGTTTGGGGACCGGGTCTTCCTGGTCCGTTCTTTCGTAGTTCGACCGCTGGATAACGTTTTTGGGACACAGTGTATGTAGTCGAATTTACTTCACCTGCAGACCTACTCCTGTGTCCAAGGCTGGGGTTCTCACTGTTGGTTTCGTGGCTCCGTGGTAGAACGTCGGTCTTTATTTTCCCACCTCACCTAACTAGTTGTTCTGCACTACCTGAGGACACAGAAAGCCGAAAATGTGCGTTTGTCCGAACGTCGGCCGGCGTACTTTCTCTTTCCCGCACTCGACCTGTAGCTGACGGGTGACCACTTATGTGGGTAAACCGTCCGCTATGGGTCAACCAACCAGGCCAACTCGGCCTTTCATCCCTTCGGGTCGATAGATGAGTAGTAAGCTGCAATTAGATGTCTTTTACCGCAGTTAGAGGTGGCGCCATCTGGTGAACGCATACGAAGGAAAGGCAGGCATGGTGTATTTGCAGGTAAAACTGTGTGATTCATGCCTGAGCGCTTTGAGATATACATAATATATAAAAGGCGCTATATAAATACGCTTCCTTTTCTTTTTTCTTTTTCAAAACTTTCAGTTTGATGTTCATTTAATGCCTATTTAACTTAACTTCAGTGCATCTGAAATTGTTGTCCTTCATTGTAAGAACTCAAATTCTGAAAAACGTAAAGTTTGTTTGCATTACAAAGTTCGTTAAAGTTCGATAACTTTTACACGCACGGAACGGCGGTTTAGGCTACTGTACTTTTGCCGTACGCAAGTACGCAAGTACGTTTACTAATTTCTTATATAGACCGTAGCAGATAGCTGGTGTATTTTACAGCATACCTTGTACGGCGGAGTCATTCTAGTGATCTCTTTGAGCGGTATGTCTGTGCCGATCACCCCCAGCAGTTTGCCAGCACGCGTCTGCGCAACCATCGCAGTCGTTGAAAGAAAGTGAACAGGAAGAACAGTAACAAATGTCCCAAGTATTATTATTATTATTATTATTATTATTAAAAACGCCAAATTTAGCGGGCCGTAAGTTAATAAAAACTGCAGAGACACGATAACAGTCTGAAACTAAAAACTGAAAACTTTTCACACACTAGGCAAAAGGCAGCATCGCCGTCTTGTCACCCCTCGCGGCGGCGAATGCATTCGTCCGCCGCGTGTTCTGGGCAGGCACATTCGTCAGCGACTGCAGGCGAACAAGGAGGAATGCACTCATGCATACGTACGTTACAATCGGCCAGAACGTGCCCGTTCCAAAAGTGCCCCTTCCTGTGGAAATCTAGATCTAATACACGGCTCCATGGGTCTGTTCCCCCAAACGGCATCTCGATCAGTTGAGCCGTTTTCGCAAAGCTCACCGTTGTGCGCAACACACGCACAGACAGTACACACAGACCACGATACGTGCGACATCTGTAGTAATAGGTCGCATCATGCATTGCGTGCAGGCGATGCGGCCTAATTAATAACTAAAGACTTTATCAGTTTGTATTATTTTGAACATGCAAAGTATCGATGCGATTGCGATACCGTGTCGTTTTTAGTGTCGTAAACTGGTTGCGAGACGGTCGTCATCAGTTGTAAGCCCTGCAGCGACAACAGCAGAACATCGCGAGCTATTAATAAACTCCTCGACCAGCGACAACGACCGGTGCCGGTGTCATTAATAAACAAACGACGGCTGTGACTCTCCTGTCACGAATCTAATCGCGAGACATCGGGACTGCACAGTGCCCGCGGATTCAATTCAAATGCATGCGGAATATCCGAAAGATATCGTTTTCGCAACAGTATATCACAAAACAGTAGGCCACGTTTTGTCTCGTCTTACTGTGCTGTATAAGTATGCCAGTTTTTGTGTTAATTTACGTTTAGGCAGATGTGGCATAACACTGCTTAGATACATGTAGATATTATAGCCTACTGCTTACGTTCTTTTGATTTAATGAGTTAAATTAAAGATGCCAATGTGCCAATATAGGCCTATATTAATAGACAACTATGAACAAAATACAAACAAATAAATATGAAAGTATTAAACAAGTCATCCTTAAACTATATACAAATCACCTTTGCACAGTGATTATCAAATTTAATCCTTATTCTCACATAAAATACAGCACAATAAGCATTATCTAATTCATACAACTTTGGCATATCGCGCGGAAAACTATTTTCAACGTAATCGTAGTATTATACTGGTTAAAAATATAGCAAATAGTAAATACGGTTTTACTGGGTTAAAACAGAACATCTTACAGGCGTATCCTTCATATTCGATGACAGTCTAATTCTTACATTACAAGATAGTTGCCTATACTGTATGCAGACATAGGAACGTCAACAAAATTCACGTAATATAGGCCTAAGTATTTCTTCTACATTTGATGTATGCTGGGATAAGTAAGATGCAACATACTGACAATCCCATCTACGTACCCTTATTTATTTACCAACAGTCAAATATGAGATAATGGGCTTGGCAGCCAAGTATGGATTGAATGGTGTGCAGTGCGGTGTGTCTGTTATAAAAGAGTCTGTATGGTTGTGTTTTAAGTAGAAGGTACAGTTTTAGGTTGGTTTGTTTGTCGTCACTTGTGGTGGACATTTTAATACACTGTGTTCGTTTTTATGTGATGTATGGGATATTTTTATTTCTATTTTTTACTCATTGTGATTGTATGATTTTTATGTGCTGCATTCGTTGCGTAATAAAACAATAATTATTGCGTGTCATTAGTCATCAACGCGACAGACCATCAGCTGCCCCTGTCTCCCTTTTTGCTTAGACTAAATCACTGAAACTTTAGGCATCTATTTTCTGGACCGTAACTTCCGTAACAGGCCTATACAGTGATGCCTTTAAATCTCGTCATTAGCCTTGACTGCACGGCGATATCAACGTAACACAATGTGTCGTCCAGATTGGCCTCGTTGGCCATAAGCACGACGAATACAGAAGCGGGAAACTGTCGACTAGCACGTAACGAACATACTGTTGAAAAGTGACGATCTTGGGCCAATGTAATGTAATGTAAAAGTCGATTTATATAGCGCATTGTCGTATATACCTTTAATGCGCTGGGCACACTAGTACTGACTGAACAGAAATGTTTTTAACAATCGACTGAAAGCCTCGTCTGTAGCGTTTCTCAGTTCATCCGGCAGTGAGTTCCAGACAGTGGGTCCGGCAACAGAGAATGCTCGGCGACCGAATGTAATTCGCTGATAGCGCGGCACATCCAGCTGACGACGCTGGGCGGAGCGTAGCCGCTGACGACCTGCGAGCTCTGAGACTGCGACGCAGCAGTCCGCTAGGTACTGCGGAGCTTTGTTGTGAAGACAACGATGGCTAATGTTGGGCCAAAGAGAGAAACTTATCGTTAAACTGTGCGAAGTCAAAGGAGATCGTTTTTAGAGCGCGCCCGGTTCGCGGGGCGACAACTCAACTGCCGAGTCCGATCCGATTGACTGCATTGAACGAGATAACGACGACCAGCTCACTTCATCTGACCATCTCAGCAGTTTGCTGTCCTCTGTTGTACGCGCTGCCAGCATTGCGATATCACGGCCTCGCCACCTCGTCACTCCATGATGTTTTTACAGCAACCGTCATGGCAAAGATCCTCTACTGCGCACCTGCGTGGTACGGTTTCAGCTCGGCTGCAGACCTCAACAAACTGGAATCTTTCCTTCGTCACTGCAAACGGACTGGATATTGTACCCCGGATATGTCTACTGTAACTGAACAGATGAACGATGCAGGTGATAAATTGTTCCACACTGTACTTCGAAATCAACACCGCATGCTGCAATGCTTTTTAGCTGACGATCCTGACCTTGTTTATAATCTGCGACCAAGTAAGCATAACAAAACTGTTATATCTAAGACTGCAGAACTTAATAATCGTAACTTTTTATTGCGAATGTTACATCGCGACTGCTACGAGCATCCAACTTTTTACTCACCATTTTATCACGTTCACACACTATCACGTTTATCCGCTCGCATGTCTCAAAAAACCACACGTCCCCGACTTTCACTAACTTTTCTATACACGTTACCTATAGCCATTGCTCGGTCCTCCTCTAACGGCAAGGCGATACGTTATGCACTTCCGGTTTTGTGGATGACGTCACGTTTTCCCATGGTAGAGCGAACGGGCTTGTTTTTTGTCGAGTTCGCCAGGTGGCAGCACCGGAGGTGAAGTCTGTCGTCTCACACTGTAGTTTATTCTGGATACGATAAAGAACATTACTATGAATACTGATGACTTCTTAACATGATACTCAAATTAACCGACTATAATCAATTAAACTACGTATAATGTTATCGAAATTCTGTACGCATGTCAATGGCGTCGACAACGGTAACGATATAATAATAGCAATAATAATAACAACAACGAAAATGTGCATATCTACAAAGTGCAAATTAAGTCCTAAGATGCCCCAAGAGACGGGAAAATCTAGACGCACGACGTACATGCTGTGATACGGGTACACACAGACGGAACACAGAAAGTTTAGTGATAAAAGTGAAAATAATTCGGTAAAGCGACCGAGATAGTCACTCATTCGTCTTAGTCGTGCGCTGCACGAAGCTGAGTGGTGGAGCTGTCGATCGAGCAACGCCGCAGAGTGAAATTCGATTATTTTGCGTGCGCGTCGCAGTTTCATTCTGATGAAAGCACGCAGACTCATGCCTAGGTCGGCGATCGGATACTGTTCACAAGGTCGACGAAGATCGTTCGTTCGTTCGTTCTTTGCGGGCAGGGGTCCAGCCTACTCTGAACCCCAGCGCTGAAACCATATAGCCGTCCAGTGCGCTTGCCCAGGGAGAAGAAGAGAATTGGTAGGTGTGTGCGATGTGTGTTAGCGACGTGCGGGGAAGGCGTGTTAAGTAGGAGTGAGCAGCTTGTCGGGTATCTCTATAGCGCGCCCCTTCTAGACGTGGCCTACTGTCTGGCTTAGCCCTGACTGGTGCTGTGTATTACGCCAGCCAGCGGCCAGCCAAGTCTATTTACTTCGACTCACGCCGGCGCGGCAGGCAGACTTGACACTGCTAGATTATGGTGTCTGCAACGGTCACAGTTTATAGAGGACGCCGTCGAACCTTCTTTCCTGCCCGGCATTATCTCCCTGTTCATCATGTGCGTAGGAATTATTATCTGCCCCATAGCTATAGCATATAGCATGGGACAGATAATAAAATCGTTTTGCGTCTGTCCGTGCGTGCGTGTGTGTGTGTGTGTGTCCGTCTGTGGACACTCTCACGGTCGCATTTCTTCGTCAATTTTCACCAAATTAGACACAGACGTGTAAACCCCCAAAAGTAAGAACGAGTTCGTTGGGGGTCAATATCGCCCCACCCTTTCCCACATTTTCCCCCTAAAAAAACAATTTTGGGGCGTGAATAGGCGTTTTCAAGCCGAACTGGCGAAATCGAAAAACGTGCATATTATCAAAACTACTGCATCGATTCCAACCAAATTTTGCACAGTGATAAAGACCACCGAATGCCCTTCGTGGGTGGTCCCCAC
>Ga0209780_1004065_pt1 | contig 11167 bp, 7 predicted proteins | sample WorMetexBAHAMAS2_FD_187384 | JGI IMG/M metagenome (GOLD analysis project Ga0209780, IMG submission 187384) | Marine gutless worms symbiont microbial communities from Max Planck institute for Marine Microbiology, Germany - Inanidrilus exumae... | ecosystem: Host-associated > Annelida > Digestive...
GTATTGTAACTCGCGAAAATCCGATCCGGCGTGCCACGTGCAATCCGGCCGGAGCCGGATTTGACCGGATAGTGGAAATCCGGCCGGATCCGGATAGCCGGATATCCGTCCATCCCTAAAAATTAGTACCGGCCAACGGCGGCCAAAGGGTGGTGATGCTCTGCGGATGGAGAATAAAGGCAGGCATGGTGTAATTTGCAGGTAAAACTGTGATCCATGTCTGAGTGCATTAGAGGTAGTTACGATGATATGCTATACCAATCGACATATACTTTACTTTACTGTACTTACTACTGAAGGTAGCCAAATCATCCCATCCCAAATGGAAATGCATTGGCTTTCCCCCATAGTGTGCCTAGTGGAAACGGAAGCTGAAAGCGTCACTGATCCCATATTTCGTATCACATCTAAGTGGGTATGATAAACCGGACTTATTTTTATTACAGACAGACACACAACCCAGACAACAAACAACCACCGCAACAACACCAACTACAACGAAGCTTCCAACAACCACACAAAGTCACAAACCCCACCAAAAAGTCCGGTACTCACACTATATCCTCTGGAAGATGTTGCTACTTACCTATTCAGATCCAGACCAGAGTTCCAGTTATGTCCAGTCAATCATCCACGATATATATATCACCAACATTAATAGTCATTGATCCTCAGACCACTTTTAATGAGCACTGGAGATTGCTTTTCACCTTCTGGTTTTTCGTTTTCATTTTGTTGACATAGTAATATGCTGGTGATATATATTTTTCGCAGCTGGACACTAGAATCTTATCTTAAATCGTATTGTGTTGTATGGTAGCAAAGGGATTAATGAGACTCCAAAGATTGGTACATTTTGCCAAAAATTGTCTTTGCAGATGCCTTTGCAGCGAATTCAGTATTTCATTGTTTGCAAAAAATATTTTGAACATGCTGCGCCACTGGACTAAAAAAATAAAATGGTCATTAAAACAGTTGTGTGCAACATGTGTGTGTTTGCAGATGTCAGTATCAGGTACGTCATCAGATGTTTTGAATGGATCCGCGGCCACCACACAGTGCAGCACAGATGCAGTGGTCAGCCAGCCGCAGGTCACCGATCAGCCATCTGAAATGGCAGCTGGTGGTACTGTTGGTCCAACACCTCAGACTAATCAACAGATCCGAAGTGCCGGAGAGCCTTTGGCAGATTTCATGACCCAACTGGAAGACTATCCGGCAACAATCCCGGATTCGGTTACAGCGTACTACCTCAACAGTGCTGGTTTTGAGGCAACGGACCCTCGAATCATCCGCCTCGTCTCCATGGCGGCCCAAAAGTTTATCTCGGATGTAGCGAATGATGCTTTACAACACTGTAAGATGAGGGTATCATCACAAGCTGCTAAGAAACAGGCTCGCGACAAGCAGCAACTGACACTTACCATGGAGGACCTAACACCTGCATTAGCCGAATATGGCATAAATGTCACAAAACCACAGTACTATGTCTGAATGTTACAGCGGATAATTTGTCCAATGAGACAGAATTTGAAATGCAGTAGAACTTGCAATAGATGCTGTGTTTTGTTATATGATTACTGATTAGTAATTTTTATTTACTTGTAGCAGAATTAGGCTATGAAATGATTGGAATTTGTCATTCTGTCAGCAGGATTTTTCATAGTGTTGTGAATAGATTTCCATGATGTTGGGGGCTATAATGACAGGCAAACTATGTGGATGGGACAAGCCATTAACTTGTGGTCTTGCCAGTCACCTCACTGCACCCCGTGAAGAAGTGCATTCATGTACTGTGGTTTGTAGTCAGTAACAGTAACAGCTGCATTTGTAGTGCGCCTCCTACAATTAGTCCGATGGCACAGTCTATAGTCAGTGGGAGGAGTGTGCTGAGTTGAACAGGAATGTCTTTAGATGATGCTTGAAATAATGTCAATGAAATTTGGTATGTAGGTACAGGTCGATGAGTGATGTATGATGGTATGCAGTATGACCCGATCCAAGGTCAAGGTTACGAGCCCTAAACATAATAATAACCGATATATGGAACAGTAGATTGTCTAGAATAATATGACTCTTCAACAACACCCTATATTTGCTTCATTATTTCTATATACACATAGGCTAAACCAGATTTCCTGGAATTAACAGTGCATTTAGACTGACTTTGGTCGTGGGGCAATGGAGGGGCCCATTATCGTAGGGGCAGGACAGTGGCACGGTTCAATGTGGCATGGGTAGGTCCGGTCTTGGGGGCAGTATTGTGGGGGTGTGCAGTCTTGGCTGAGATGTCTGACCCCAGGCAGGCCCATACCGTAAAGTTGTAATGGCGGTAGGGCTCATACACTCCTATGTAATAAACAGGGCTGTAATTCTTAACTAAACTAGTTGATAGGTGACTGCAAAATACTGAAATTAAGCTCATCACCCGTTGTTGGAGGCATTGTTACAACTGCAGGTCACCCCCACAAAATTTATAGTCCTTCATTACAATTTCACAGAAATTAACAGCTGTTTAAGTATCGGGGAACTCATATTTTTAGATAAATGAACTGGGAAACATAAAAGTCATCTATGACCGATCCCATCCCGATTTTGCATTTTCAAACTGCGGCCAAATTTTCAGTTTGTTTGCAGACTTTCCTTAGCTTCTTTAAGGCTTCTGCACTGTCTCAAAAAATGGGACTCTGACACATTTTCTAACTAACAACTTCAACAAATGTGTTCCAGTGTCGATAATTATTTGGTGAAGAGAATCTCCAAAAACTTTCAAATGTTTGTGTGGAAACTGAGATTGGACAAAAAAACACTACCAGCTCATGTTACTTGTTTCATACACTTCAATGCGTGTCATCTCGAATAATCCAGATGTGCTAAACGATGAATATCTGATTCCTGAAACGATGTTACTCTGTCCTGTCGGAAGATTGTCCGTATTGGCTAAGAATAAGGAAGGTCCTTGTACTCCTTGACATTGCAATTTTCTGCAAATATCTTGCTGTAAGATTACAAACTGTTCATGTTCTTTCAAATGTTTCAAAAATCATTTGATGTAGTCTTACCGTAAATCCGCGAATAAATGCCCCCGGTGTTTATTCGTACAATAGATCAGAACCCCCGACATTTATTAAATCTTGCTGTATAAGCCTGTTGTGTAAAAATTTGTGCAGTTGCTTACTGGTTACAGCAACAAACTGATTTTTCTACTAGGCCTATCAAACTCCTTCATATCGTTCAATCCACTGCTAGCCTACCTTATTCTATCCTTTATTGCCGAGCTATAAACATGACACGCTTTCCATATTCTCGGTGTAATTTGTAATACTGTTACAAAATACTGTTTATTAGGGACCCGGCGTCTATTCGAGACCCGGCGTTTATTCGGGGATTTAATATACATCTATTTTTGTCGGAAACTGTCTCATAAATCTCTTAGTGCCTTTAAAATTATAAGTTTTATGATATTAAAATGCGATGGCCTTTCCTCAAAGCCATTTCTTTCATTACAGTTCTCAACTTGCCTCGTACAGATGGTTGCTAAACTGGCACCTTGCTGTATGAAAACTTCAAGCAAGATTATATGAATACTGACTGGAGAGTCTTTGGAGATTCTTTATACCAGAAATTATCAACACTGGCCCATATATTTTTAAAGTTAATTGCACATGTAATGGGGTCCGGTTATTAAAACATGCTGTAGTAGTTCGACTCCTAACGGCTCAGCTCTCGAGTTGGATTTGAGAAACTGAATTGAAACCAGTGGATTGTTTCTTTAAGTACACAGTAAAAATCGCTTTCAGTGATACAACTAACAAACACTGTATGCATGCAACTATAATACAGCTTTGAACATTTTGTTCCATTCTACATAGTAAAATCATCACATCTAATATGTACAGATTCAACTATGATTAACATCTACATATTTGTCAAATTAGCACAGTTATGCAGAGTTTACTTGTAATGTAGCATAGTTTGTTGCCACCAGTGGTCAGAAAAATAAGATATAAGAAGTCAAGACTTAAGCATTTTCCAGCTTTTTGTCTAATATATCCAATTTATATTATAAATGTCCAACATGTTCCTATTTTAAAATGCATACAATTACATACACGCAAATATTGTTAGTAGTGTTACAGTAACTTAAAAAACTAGTGTTGGTACATTTTGGTAGTAGAATGAAAAATATAACAACAAAACTGCTGTTATTGAAACAACAGTGGAGATGATGTAAACGGCAAGTTACGGAGACGGAACAGCCGTACATTACTTGTACACTGTCAAAACATTGTGTATAAACCAAGCTGCACCTCGTCTCCATAAATATAAAGAAAGCACGAGAAATTGTACATATACAACAGTTTACGCTGCATATATAACAGCATTAATGCACAGCAAGGGTGCTAACGTGGACCAAAATTAGAGGGACGCCATTCACCCCATCTAACGTTTCACTTCCTCCATTTTCCGTTCTTCCTGTTTGAAGTGGCTATCCTAAGGGGGACATCTAACGTCGAATATTTAATATGGTGCTTTTAAGTGTCCAAAGATTTCACCATGTGAGTAAACCGACTAATGGAGTGCAAATAATAAATCACTACACACAAGGTGAGTTGTGTGAAAAACGTGGACAAGTTCACAAACCACATATTACTGTAAAGCCCTCCACGTTTGCGTGCCCTATATTTCCTGAGCTAAACAAAACTGGAAAATTAAAAGGTGCGCATACTGGTACTATAACAACTTTAACTGGTATATGTGTTGGAATTTATGATTTGAATTCACCAAAATAAAACGTGCCAAAATAATTTCGCATGTGAAGTCGCCAACTTTTGACACAAACAAATTGAAGGGTTTTACGGTGTTGCCCGTTACAAAATCTGGTGGACACATGTCCCTTGTGTTTATGACCCTGCTGATGAGTTATATCATTTCCAAAATCCCAACTATTCATGAAAATAAGTGGATTCATTATGAACCCTTCATTTAATTGAAAAATGGGGAAACATCTGTTACAACACTCAACATCTGTCTGCCTGTGCACCTGTCTCCTAAACCTTTTTCTTGCACACCCTGTTGTGGTTCAACAATCCCGCTATGCACTCCGTCATAAATGAACCTAGAACTGCCTTGTCACGACATATGAACATCAGTTGTTTACTGAATATGCTTCAGTTCTCAAAATTAACGGTTCAGTTGAACTTACGAGCAAATTAAAACATGGCGGTTAACTAATACCTATTTACATATATCAGAGGCTGCCGAAGTTCAGATGGCTAGGCAGCCTCGTGCATTCCATGTTAAGAATTCCTGCTTTAATATCTCAAGTAGTTCAAAATCCGGGAACAGTGTTAAGTGACGGTAAGAGTGTGCTATGCCTGTGAATTGACTGCTGGAATGAAACCTTTCTACAGGCCAACGCATTTCCTCCCATTCAAGCATCAAAATAGTAAAGTTACGTAAGAGCAAGAGAACGAATAGCACAGCAGATTACCACACATGGACCTCCATCCGTCCTTCACATCTGGTGTAATTTCTCTTCACAGTTACCAGAAAATGTCTACATTACAGAAGATAATAGACATGGTGATAATTGGGACTGAGATGATAGCAGAATATGGCACTGGCCATCGTTTTTAAGGGGCCAACAATACTTCGATGATCTACACAGTGACATTGATTGACTGAGACAACTATAGAAACTAACTATAGGAATTCAGTCTTAAATGGTTACAGAATGTAGTAGTAAAATTGCACTCAGAAAGGAAAGCATTCAGTACGCAGCAGCAGCAGTCCAATACGTAGAAGACACAAGTTACTAAACAGCGCCAAGCATCATTGTACAGTCTGTATGACGATCAAGTCTACGGCGCTCAGTTGCAGCAGCCGGTGGAACTCGGCGGTGCCTCATCACCTCGGAGATTCACACCGCGCTGCTGCTGGTTCGGTGAAGATGCTGCCGGATCTGTCTTCGGTAACTTCTTAGCTGCAGACACCACAGACATTACTCGCCAATTCATGCCACGGGCGCCGGCACATGGGTTTCAAGGGGGTTAACAGGGACCCCGTATAATTCTAGCACTGGCTTCTTGACCCCTAAAACTTTAGGCATATCACAATAATTTTCCGTCAATAATTTGTGTTTAAAGGTTTGTTATACGAGGTTGTTTTAGTTTCTTAAGGAGTATCAATGCTGTGTTAATTCTGGCTCTTGTATCCAATACTCAGGCTTACATGTTGTGACACTAAAATTTGCTAAGGAAGGATGATTGTGGTCACTTTTTAGCATACCGTTCCGATTCTGACGTACTCGATTTGAAAACAAACGGAATCTTAGCCCTGCAAAGTTGCAATGTCTTAGCTACAGCAGAACAACTTAAGCATTATCAAACCTTGCATGCACATATAAACATTTTCTGGAACTACAGAGTACAGACAGATGTGTAAAAACAAATTACAAACTGGAAGAAGCCAGCAATCACGAGTGCAAATACAACCCACACCCGCAATGTTTTCTTGCGACTTGTGACCTTGATTTTGCCCCCGAAATAAGTGGGCTTCTGGACTCATCATGGAACATTTCTATGTCAAGTTTTGTGATCGTAGCTGCATCAGTTTTTGAGCCATTATGTGAAAAAACAGACAGACAAACAAACACATAACCTAACACAACTGAAAACCCTACCCACACGACTGCAGTCGGCACGGGTAATAAACTGCTTTAAATGTCTATCAAATAGTATGCCTGTAAAATTAACTGCTAAACTCAATAATTATAATATGACAGTGAATACCAATGGCAGTAAAGATTTCAGCAACATTCACAGCAGCCTTTGCCGAAGTCTCCATGAATAAAAGATTGTTTTCATCGGCAAATATTTTCCCCTCCTGCAATAATAACAATAACGCATAAACCTTTTTTGCTAGACATAACTGTGAAATGCATCAAACAAGGTGGCACGCTAACGGGACGGAACACTACTGGCCCGCCGTGCAGTGTTACCATGGAGCTATAATTAGACTGGAGGCGGCATGACGTCATCGCCTGGCCTGTGCGGGTTAAGCCATCTGCAGGCCCGCCATGGAGTATTATAATGATAATAATACTGTTGGGAAAAACTTTGGCTGTTATACATTAACGAGAAATGAAATTAGCTGTATTGTAAACTATCTAGCAACTGCATAACTTTTTTCTTTTGTTTTCTTGTACTATGTGTATGAGTTGATAATAAATAAATAAATAAAATAGCATTTGTATAGCGCCGTAAAGTCCGAAGATACAGAGGCGCCGGTGGCATCAGGTTAAGGCTGTCTGAACAGGTGGGTCTTGAGGTGTCGTTTGAAAGTGTCCACAGTACGGCAGGATCTAATGTCAGATGGTAGTGAGTTCCAGGTGCGCGAGGCCGTGACCGAAAATGCCCGGCGAGTGAGCTCGCTTCGTGTTCTTGGGACAGTCAGCAGCGGGGCGTCGGATGACCGCAGAGGACGAAGTGCAACAGTCATGTGACGACAGATGACAACGACAGATGCCAGAGAGCAAAACAATACTGGCTCCCTACACTATGTGTAGGTCGGCCAGTAATAACAATACTAAAAGTTATTGCTAAGAAACACAAAAACGAAGCATTAAATAAAAGTTAAGATTTAGCATTACTTCAGCAGCTACAATTATCAAATTATTTCACTACATGAATATACCACTTTACACGTAAAATATTGATGAATTAATGGTAAACATAAGATGTCACAATTAACACTCTAAATGCCCATGTGATTATGCTGCGGAAAATTCAGTTAAAATTTAAACACAAACTCCAAATGTTACGCAATCCGCATGATCAGACTCAAACAAAGTCCAAGAGTTACAAGCGGTGCAGCTATCACAGAAGGACCATGCAATGTGCTGCGTCAGTTGAGATCTTGTCAACTGCTGCATAACTATATGAAAAATGCATTTGAAGTAGCTTGTGATAGTCAAATGACCCTGAAGGTCACTCAAGGTATTCTATATGGCACAATTCGATATGGCATGAAACACTTCCTATTAGTGGTCTGTAGCAACGTCTCTATCTTGAACCATTTCCGAGATATTACCACATGTACAGTGTACATGACTGGCTATGACCTTAAAAAGTCCTTACGTTTCAACACAAAATTAAAATTTTAAATTACACGCCAAGTATGCTTTCCGATTCATGTGTCATTTATATGTGCTATATTTTCTGAGTTACGGGAGTTAGAAAACCTAAGTGACCTTCTAGTTCACTCAAGTTAATTCATTTTGATAGGACACGTGATTTCCTACTAGTCATCCACTCTAACTGTATGACATGCATCATTTTGAAAGATATTATTTATTTATCATACGCTACACAGGTCACGTGATTCTAAATACATCACACTTCAGCAATATTCCTGTTTTGATAGAACACCATCATGTGACAGACAGACGGACAGAAACAGCACCATAGCATAAATGTGCTAGCATAGTGTCAAGCACTGAAAATTAAATAAATAAACTTCACAGGCAAAATACAGAATACACAGAAGAAATGTGCGCGTAACACATACGTCATACTGAACTGCTCGCAGGTTCTCCAGGTCGGTTTTGTTGCCCGCGAGTGCAATCACAATATTTGGACTCGCCTGCTTCTGCAGTTCTGATATCCAACTCTGTGCTCGAGCAAATGACTCCTGGAAACATACACAACAACTAGAACCAGCCAGCAATCAAGAGTGTAGAGAGGCAGAACTTGTCAGTACTTTTAGGAGTAGATTAAAGACCGAACTGTTTGATGTAGCTTATGTTACCCAACTTGTCTAGTCATCGCCACCATGCGCCTCTGATTCGCTTGCGACGTATGGCGCTATATAAATGTTTTTGATTTGATTTGATTTGAATGACCCACATCAGGGTGACTTGTGATCTTGACCTGCGACCTTTTGACCCAAAATAAATGGGTTTCCAGGACTTATTGTGGAACATTACAATGTCAGGATTGGTGATCCTAACTGCACCGGTTTTTTTGGACATCATGCAGAAACCAGACAGACACAGACAAACAGTGGTAAATACCCTAACCCCTGACAGCCGTCGGTGTGGGTAAGAAACACGCAACTGATGGTGATAGCAAACCACAGAAGCTCAGTCTACGTCATCATAGGCACATGAATGTGTGAACAAGAAAAACAACAAAATTTGCTACTTTTACAGTTCGGGTTACATTAGAGTTATTTAGAGTGGCCTAAGTACAAGACTGCTAAACCACTACAATACATGGCATACGGAACTAGAAATGGAAAACAGTTAGTTAGGAAATGATTGGGAGAGAAGGAAAGTTTTGAGGCGATTCCAGGGTTAGGCAGCTAACAGACAGCTGATTTTTTTCTAAAAATGTAAAATCATCAAGGTATGTGAGATCAAGACGGGAGTATTCACATAATCACGATGCCAAAGTGGTGTAGCACTAAGTTTACCATCCGTCCCGGTTTTTAACAATGTGTTCCGTAAAAAAATCACAGTTCTCCCGGGATGCCCATTTGTCCCATTTTTGGCTTGGTGTCCCGGATTTGTCCCGATTAGTCCATCACTGCAGCCACCTGCTTACACATTGGTGGCCAAAAATTAGCTCAGATTTTATCTGTACTCGTATATATGGAAAAAAAACTGGCGGCCAGGGCCCAGGACCCTGCTGGGGTAGCTAACGACGCTCCCCTAGACCTCCAAGTCTGACGGCTCGCACCTGTGGTGCTTGCGCCCAACGATTCGTGTGTCGTTCCGGATTACGTTGCCCAAATTACAGTCACTTATGTAGCAGTTCATAAGGTTCAGCATTGTGGGCAGTTGTACTTATCACAATAGTCACCGCAGTAAATGGCTTGGTGTATGGGATGCACACATTTACTGCACTGCCAAGGTCAACTCAGCCACCTACCCTTTGTGAGATGGCCAAATACTTAAGTATCATCTTTCGGGCTGAGTAATAATAAATGGCAGTGGTGGGTGTCAACGGTAGCAGTCTACAGGTGGACTCACCGAAAATGCAGACTTTAACTGAGAACTATGAATAAGTATCAGCTAGATAAAAAAGGCAAAAATTCATGGTTGGCTAAAAATATTGCAAAAGTGGTTAGTACAACCTTGAGGGAGGGTTTCCTATTTATTCAAGCAAAAAGACGTGACCTATTAGTGGCATAACTTTCTATTCCAGGACTCAAACGTCTCAGACCTCAAGGATGAAAGTTTTCTTACCCACTGGTGCTTCATATGGCTGTTCACAAGAACTGAACCCAGTATCAAGGGGTCTTTCTTCTTTCTTTCTTTATTGTGGGCAGAGGTCCAGCCTATTTCTGGACCTCTGGGATAGGGAGAAACGGTAGGGGTGTGCAGATGTGTAAGTGAGTGCGGGGAAGGCGGAGTTAGTAGGAGGTGAACAGCTTGTCGGGTATTTCTGGCACGCCCCCTCTAGATGTGGCCTACTGTCTGGCTTAGCCCTGACTGGTGCTGTGTGTTGCGCCAACCAAGTCTATTTGCATCGGCTCATGCAGCGCGGATAACAACCTCGACGCTGCTAATCAAGGTGTCAGCAACGGTCACAGTTTATAGAGGACACCGTCGAACCCTCTTTTTCCTGCCCAAGATTATCTCCCTGTTTATCAATGTGCATAAAAATTATTTAAAACAATTCTTTGGTAGGTAGATATGCCCGAGCTGAGGTCTGAACCCCGGCTACTGAGCACGTCATGCTCTACTGCACATGGCACCTGAGCGCTTTGTGCTATGACTACTGGGCTAAATGGGCAGGTATAGTCGCATGGGTAACAGTTGAATGATTGAGTTAAGGTTTTACATCCCACCCGACACAAAATAGGTCATTTCAGAGAGTTCTTCCCAGACAATCTCTTAGCTTAATACTGAAAAACAAAAACAAACACAGCAAAAGCAAACATGCATCCGTAACAAAATATACTACAACATAAAATTAACATGCACAAAATTAAATCCAGTTTTGTTCCCCTCCTATGACCTCCGGCCTGGAAACAAAACAAGTCTATTCTGGAAGGAATAGACAGATAAGTCAGGAAGTAAACGAGTAAGGACGTAAATAAGTAAAAACGCATAAAGTAAGAAGAAAGTAAGGAAGAAAGAAAGTGAGAAGTACATAAC
>Ga0209780_1004066_pt1 | contig 11166 bp, 6 predicted proteins | sample WorMetexBAHAMAS2_FD_187384 | JGI IMG/M metagenome (GOLD analysis project Ga0209780, IMG submission 187384) | Marine gutless worms symbiont microbial communities from Max Planck institute for Marine Microbiology, Germany - Inanidrilus exumae... | ecosystem: Host-associated > Annelida > Digestive...
GTCACGCCACGGGGCGTGGCTTACGGGGGCGGACGGATGGGCGGGCGGGTACAAGCAATCCCGCTGCAGAGCGACATGACGGCTTGTAGTCCTTAAAGGAGTATAAGAGGGATGCCCGTCCACCTTCTTTAAGTTACTGAGCCCATAGATTGGATCACATACCGCAGAGTCTGTGTCACATAGCCAGCACGATGCTAGACCGACGATTACCTTCCCTACCGCAGAGCTCTGCCACTACCCCTTAGCCAATACTCATTTCCTGTCCCGCTGAGGGTAGAATGCTGAGTTGGCCTGAGTGGCTGGCTACATACCAAGACGGTATATCCGCGAACGGTCACCCATCCCAGTACTAACCGGGCTCGACGTAGAGTAACTTCGTTGATACGTCCAACGCCGTTACTATTAGGCCAAGCCACCACAGTACTACGTTTGCTAGAAAGCATCATAATAAGACTGTGTTTTTAATTGCAGTGGAGCGACCTCTGCCTCCGGGTATGTAGTACACATTTTGAATTTTGTTGCATAAATGGTAACAATCGTCACGTTTTTAGTCTGTTCTTAGCAAAAGCTGAGCATATAGTTAAGTCTAACAGCATTAGGTAACAAGGTAAAGTTCTCCCATACTCGTTACCGAGTGTTGGACCCGGAGATGCCGGTATTCAGGCAGTCATCCCGCAGGTGACTTGAAGTCATCCATTCGGCGGTAGGCTGCCATTACTTTCCTCCAGGCCTGCGGTTACCTTCCCAGCCGCTGAGCGTCACCACCGGTACCAAATTATACTGCTTGGTAACAGAGGCACATGCGTGTGAGCAGCTTGCCCAAGGCTGTTACCTGGAAGCGGACCGGCCGAGATTCGAACCCGCGACCTTTTGGATCGCGAGCGAACGCTCTACCTTTAAGCCACACCGGCCACCGCCTAACCGCACTATAAAGGCCAAATTTAGATGTGGCAATTCTCCAAATACGACGTGGCAAGAAAAACGTTTCTCCGTTGTTTTTAGATCTCATCGTAGAAATAGCTAGATGCGGTTTCGTTGCTACAGACGGAGTAGCAATTGTAGCATGGTCTGCCTGTGTGCCTGTCTGTTTGTCGGTCACGTTCATGAGCCCTGCAAAAACGGTTGAACGATCGAGATGCCGTTTGGGAGACTGACTCGCATGGGTAAGGTAACCATGTATTAGATGTGGTCCAGGACCCACGGGAAGGTGTAAATGTTCGGGGTTGTTCGGCCCATTAAAAATCAAACGTTCTACCCAATATCGGTCGAAACTCTGGGCCACTGAACGAAGACGCGCGTCTTTTGTTGATCGATCTTGGTAGGCGAATATCGGCAGCGTCAGGTGACCTCCGTGATGTGTCTTCTCCGTTTCAGAGAATTTTTTATTGTTATGCAGCGTTTTAACGTTGTTTTGCTGCAGAACGGTTTTGTTAAAGACGACCAGCCGGATTAAGTGCCATTTCACTGGAATTCTCTTTGTAACTTTTTAATTACCTGCGGCTTTGTGCTTGCAGTTTAAAATAATAATAATAATAATTACAACAACACTATGCAGGTTATCCAAACGGTTGGGAGTATCTTCCGCGAGCCGAGAAGTACTATCGTCCGGTGTTTGAGCTGGTGACTTGGAACATGGCGCATGCCCGTTGTCGCCAGTTCGGACCAAGGTCCCGTCTTGTCGACATCAACAACGCCGCAGAGAGTGAAGCCATCAGGCAGTTCATCAACCATTTCGACCGTGAGTACTGACTGATGTACAATTAGTCAATAGAATCAGTCACTATGAAATGACGATACGTAAATCAACGTTTTTCTTCTCCAATCAGCACGCTGATATGGGATAGCTGAATTTGCAGGACTGGAAATTGCAGGACTGGAAAATGACGGACCTGCAAATTCCACCCCCTGTTTTTGCTGGTCCCTGATTTTCCACTCCTGCAAATTCCAGTCACCCGCTGATATGACATCCAGTGTTGGCCTTGAACATCGAGCCAATATACTGTTTACAAGAAGCTCAGCTACCGTAGAGGGACCGCGCGACGCTTTATATTAGTAAATTCGTGCTATGTTTCACGACGTATGGGAGTTGAAAAGGTTTCAAACAGTAAACGTGACTTTGAAGGTCATTCAGGGGCATTGGCAGTGGTGCAATTCAATAGGTCACATACGATTTCCTGTTAGTAAGTAAGTTTATTATTCCAAACGCTATTAAACAGCTTGATTTTAGGTTACACAAAACCAAACAATGCAAAAGACATACTGAAACACAACAGAGATAATAATACAACAATGAGACTGCACACGCATACAAATTACAGCCACAAACTAGAAAGGGCTCAGCAGGGCGCATACCTTCCCCCACCGACTATGACCTTAGACCTTAACCTTCCGAAATTTAATCACCTAGTCTCCTGTGACCAAAGGTATGACTGACCATGTTTGGTGACAATCGGACTTGAATTGGCGCCAGGAAGTTGTTCACAAACATCTACAGGGTGGGCCAAAAAAGTGATACCTCTCGTACATATATTACATTGTACGAGAGGTATCACTTTTTTGGCCCACCCGGTACAGTGTATGCCATGCCTATAAATATTGGCCCACCTATATATGCCTATAAATATAAGTCCACCTATATATGCCTATAAATATAGGCCCACCTATATATGCCTATAAATATAGGCCAACCTATATATCTACTGACGCCGGCGAAAACATAACCTCCCATCACCTTCGGTGTGGGGGGGGGGTAATTAAGATTACTGAAAATTTAAATAAACCATATGAGACTGCGAAGTGCGATGGCTTGGCCAGGGATAAACAGTAGGCTTCCGGAGACGAGATGTCATGGCTGGATCTCAAGGCGGTGGAAGAAGGTGGTGTAAACAACTGTTGGGTTGGCAGATGTTACTTAAGAAGAGCTTAGAATGATGCAGACGTCTTGCTAGAAAAGATGAAATGCCAGCGCCAAAGTACTAATGTAAGAGATGCACGAGGAATAGCAAAATGATATTACATGTAAGAGTTCTACGCGCTACACAACGACAGCATATACCGCGCTAGCACTGCGTCGCGCGGTAAAAATGTTCGTGCCGCGAGTCGACTGCTGCACGATTTAATTAAAGCACACGCGTGCAACTAACTTCTATTGTATTTTTTGTTAGACTCGACCGCCCTCCTCGAGATGTCGCTAACGCGCCGTCCTTTTTCCTTCTGCTAATTAGGGCCGGTTTTTCCACCGCAAATTAATCTCCCATAAACGTTAATGGGAGATTAACTCCCATTCATTAACGGGAGTTATTGACCCATTAACGTTAATGGGAAAAGCCGGCCCTTAGGGTTTTCAGTATAGAAACACACATCGTGGATCGGAGCTAGCTAACCAGAGCCTTCCGTTGAATAGCCCACGCTACGAGCCTACCGCCCACTGCCACAAATTACATGGCCCCATTGACCTACTGTAGAAGCTTCTTATCGGTCATAAGCTCCGCCTAGCGTTAAAGCGCTTCATGGCAACTTAATAGTATACACTGTTCGTATTGTAGTTTGTAAATAGTTGCGTGCTCTCGAGTTTTAGGCATATTTCTACAGATGTCGCACGTAGCGTGGTCTGTGTGTCTGTGTGTTGATCAGACACGGATGTGCTGTGCAAAAATGGCTGAACCAATACATACATACATACATAAGAGTTTTTTTATATAGCGCATATAAATTCAATAGAGTCACTATGTCATTGTTCGGGAAGGGCAACTCAGGTGCCCACGAAACCATGTATTAGATGGCGGTCAAGATCGGTCAAATCCATTCGCAGCTGCGTGGGGTGACAAGTTGGCGATGCGGCCTTTTGCCAAACTACTTGAACACTTGTTTAAACAGACGAATGTGTGACATCATGCGGTGACTGTTGCAGCGCGACGGGCCCGCCGGTGTATCGAGCCTCCTACATTCACTCCGAGATACCGAGGTTACTGGACCAGTGGCCAGCGCAGAGACAACGCGTCCTGTGCGTCCGAGTGGGCGTGGAAATCGTTTCCAGGAGTGGACACGAGGGTAACTTATCAGGCGTGGAAACCGAACGAGCCGAACTGTATGGACCAGCAAGAGCGTTGCGTGGCCATCTCGCCGATGCCAGACGGTCAAACGAGCAACAATTGTTGGGAGGATGTACGATGTAATCGGCTCTTGTGTCCGCTCTGTGAGCTGGACCTTGGGTTTTGAGCTGCAGGCTAGCGATGATGTAATCGGCTCTTGTGTCCGCTCTGTGAGCTGGACCTTGGGTTTTGAGCTGCAGGCTAGCGATGATGACCATACGTACGTTAACAGGATTTAACACGATATGGTGAAATAAGACAGCTTTCGCGCCTATATACCTCAGTGCTGGTATCACTGAGAAGAAACTTCAATTGATTAGAATCAGAATTAGCTGGCTGAAAATATTAATTAATTATTATATTACCGAAGTCTCACAAATTAGACAATTAAAATGCTAACTAATTATATTTATAATTAACTAGTTTTTGTAAATATTTATTAGTGCTGTTACTTGGTGTTATGGCAAAGAATTCGTATCCGTTGACGTTCATCACAATGCAGCAATGAAAAGAAATATAGAACGCTAGTGTAATAATGTCCACAAATCAAACGGAACAGCACCGCTAATTTGATCAAACACAATAGATAGCTTACTGTGCAGCTAATTAAATGAGCTAATTAAAATGACAATTAGAACGAGCAAATTTGCTAACTAATTAAATTTTATCAATTATCTAACTCATTTGCTTATCGATTATAATTACAATTGGCAATTGTGCTGATTAATTAGCAAATTAATTCAATAAAATAAATTAACCAGCGCTTCGCTGATAAACCCCATCTTGTGCATATGACGATCCAGTTTTTGCGTATACAGAAAAAAGTTTTCGTGAGCATCACAGACAGAAAATGACCGACAATCGTACAGTACTGTCGCTCAAATTTTAATGATTAAGAAAATTCAATCGCGATTTTTAACGGTCGATACCATAAACCATCAAATAGAAGCCAGGTGTCTTACATCGAACCCGTCGGTCTGAGCCATTTATAATGATAGACAGACACCGAAGGATTTTTTACCGTAATATTTGGCGTGCTCCAAACTATAGGGTGGACCAAAAAGTTAACCTTATCTTTATCACTGTTATTGTGTTAGTAACTATGCAAGAAAACAGTGGTAGGCCTATTACTGGTGTTTTGATAAATATTATATTTATGGTCTGCAGCGTGTACAGTGCAATCGAACAGTTTTATTGTTATAATGTTACATATTCTACGGTAAATAGTAGAAACTGGAATTACTAACTATCATCTGCTACAGTGTGTAAAATGACTCTGCTTTAAACATCTTGACTCTTATTTGAAAAGACATTAAAGTCCACTCCTAGACCATCATTTAATAGCAAATTATTCAACATTTTCGTAGCATCTCACTCTTTTTTCTATTCCCAACTTCTACATCAGAATTTTATTGTTTATACTTATTTTACCAATGTCACAGCTTAGCATCAATTATGACACTACACATAGAATATTTAACAAATAGAATATTTAATAATAGTATAAAATATTATATCATTGTGTGGTACTACATGGGCCACACCAAAATCTGACAAAACAGGCTTTTTTAGCACACATTTTAGCACAATTTCTTGAGAAACAGTACGGGTTCAGTTTTTTTGGCCAACCCTGTAATTTCATTCGCTCAACTTATCCGACGCTATACTCTATCGCCGGTCACTAGGCGGCGCTTTTGTCGGCTGCCGAAGCTGGCGACTATGTCGTCAAGACACATGCAGACGGTAGCGATGATGAACAAACAGTTTGTCATCCACGCGAGTCCGTATCCGGCTCCGTATCCATGCGAGGAACCCTTCCACCAGTCCAGTTCAATGGCAGTCGGATAGGTCACCAGAGCCACCGTACAGCATACGGCTGCAGCGTTCACACGCACGCATATACATAGGGTGAAGTGACGTCACAGTAATCTATGGTCACGATACAATCTCGATGATGTCGTGCTGTGCGAATTTGACTGAAGATTTGTCACGTTATTCGAAAAAGTCGCCGCTGCCGCTGACAGACCCGCGCGACGCGGTGCCTCACGTCCACCATGTTGTACACAGATGTGGACGGTCAGTGTGATAAACTGGTGACCGACGACCGTCACCAGTTTACCACACTGACCATCCACCTAAGTTGACAGCACCTGAGACGATCAGCCATTCCAGGAATATGGTTGGTGTCCATCAAAATTTAAATGGTTTATCTGACCTAACCACTCCCCTTTCAGGGACGGTTTGCCACCCATGGGCTCGCACTTGCTACCGTCAACCTATGTACCAAATTTGAAGTCTCTATCTCCATTCACTACGAAGATATGAAAGGCGATACAAAATGTCGAAAATGGGGTGGTTTGGTGTCATTTAAGGTCAATGGAAATAGCACCATTCGATAAAGCGCATAGTATGATAGGAGTTTCTATTAACCTTCCATAGTAACTGTCTCTATCTTGCACCGTTTCGGAGATAGGGAGATATAGGTCAAAAATCGCCGATTTTAACCTACCCACCTTTGTTTGGCACCCCCGTTGGCGGTAGCCCCGTTGAAATTTCACCTAGATTTTTAGCGACAGAAAACTAATAGAGTCCCAGAGATATTGTATGGCGTTGTTTGCGTGACAATGCGTTTAGCCGTTTTGATAGTGCCGGCTTGTACTGGACGGACGGACGGACACACGACAACAGCATATACCGCGCTAGCACTGCGTCGCGCGTTAATAAAATTGAATCGGTGAGTTTAAGAAAAGCTTTAAGTGCTAAAAGACTAAAGACTCAGACGCAAAAACATTTTATTTTAGAGTTGACGGTTGCATCGATATAACAATAATTTAAAAATGGGCGTTTTGTCTCACTCCGGGCAATCATCACTTTTTATTTTATTTTTATGGTGCAAACAAATAAAGAAACAGATAAATAACGCAAACCTACTTACGTATTTTTATTTAGAAGCATTGTTAAATATAGCAAACCATATACTTACTTACTTACTTACTTACTTATTTTCTGCCTGTATTCGATGGACGATAGGGCGTACGTACCGCAGATAAAATAGACCTCGGCCGCCGAGTGGTAATAGTACATCTTCATGTAGATGGACTCGACACAGACTCCGCAGGTGCAGAGGATCGTACCAAGGAGTCCAAACGCGATGGCGAACAGCAGAAGTCCGATCACACAGCTCTGCCACTCTGAAGTATACACGTTAACGCATAAAACCTCGGACTGTTCAGTGACGCCGAGAACGGGCAGGAAAGTCGATGTTCGGGGCCCGGGAGAGTCAAGGGCTCAGCCACAACTGATTGTTAATTTTTTGAACCTCATAATATTATTTGTGTCTAGCAGTAGTTCGAGGAGCAATTTAAACGAGTATCGAGTTGTTGCATTTCACCAGGTGGCGCTACTATACGTAGATATTCAACACTTGACGGAAGTGAAGTTAACAGACATGTTAGGGTTAGCCCTGTACTTATTACTACGAACAGAAACGCCCTGTATAGACGGTACACTACTTAATACATGCTCTAGCAATTCATTTTCACCCGCGCGGCGCTAGCGATGCGTGGGTAATAGCCGTCCTCGTGTGTCTGTCTGTCTGTCTGTCTGTCTGTCTGTCTGTCACACGCCGGTATTGTATTATAACGGCTAAACGTAGGATCACGCAAACAACGCTACGTGATAGCCCAGGGACTCTAGTTTTCTGACGCTAAGAGTTGTTGGTGGACGACCCCCTTCCCACTAAAATTTGCGCATAACCCACCAAAGGGCAGCACGCGGTGGGCCAGTCGTCTTGCATCCCGTCAGGGCGACACCTTGTTTAATAATAATAAACGGATATGCTGTGCTATGTTGTGTGGATGGCAAATGATGTTGTGGAATACAGAGATGTATCATAACATTATCGATATAACACGGCAAATTCCAGTAACAGATGTTGATGTATGCAAAGATTAAGCTACGTCTCAGAAATCAAATTCGATGCAAGCGAACTTACGCGTGAGCTTTTCGATACACGTTTCAAGCGTCACATTTTCAGTAACGTTGTAGTGACAGTTGTCCCACAACCCGGCGTGATAGCCTGACAAACGCAATTTTTTATTTATTTATTTTTTTTATTTCAAACAAATGAAAAGGGCGACTTGCGCCACTAACATGCCACGAATACGGTACATCAAACATTATTAAAATCGCTCAATAATAGTAAAAACACATCGTCACGTGAAATGTATGGATAACAAAAAACAAACAATCATAAAACACTTGTAAAGCCCTCACCCGAGGTTGCGCCGACCACTCTTGCAACATTTCCTCCTGTTATCTTGAACTTGGTCCTGTTACAAGGCTTAGAAATTCATTTTGATTTCGGCGCGAATACCTGACTAAAACGATTTTTCAGCCGGAGAGTTTTGCCTGAGACTTCCTGTCTCCATTATCTGTTACCTTAAAAAATGATCCTGCTATTACGAATAAATTACGCTATCCAAAGACATTTTAATCACTCGATGTAAAAACCGAACGATTCAAAAAAAGTTTACACCATATTGTTTACGTCACTGCCAATAATGTAGTAATACTGCTGCTATGATTATTTTGATACTGGAATGTCACTGCTGTGATGCATTACATCTCTTGTGTCCTGCTGAACATTGAACATTGGACTGTGTTTTCTTGTTTTTTTTTGCTATTTAGGCTCTATATGTATGTATGTACTTTTTGTGACTAATCCAGCTGTTGATGTCAACTCAAATAAACCATCATTTCCTATGCTTAAGCTGATATGTAGTCAGACGGACGCACACGTTTCGATAGTTCACATGATGACGTTTCAGTGTTGGCGTCTGTCAGCTAAGAACGTGAGGTAACGTATAGGAACGTGAACGTTCGGTCGACTGCCAGACAAATTTATATGGAGAAACAGATGTCTAGCTCTATACATTAATCCCTGTCAAAACGTGCGCCCGTCTGACTACAGACAACCTAAAACAGGGAAAACAAAACGAATTTTTAAGCCATGTAACAGACCTGTGATTTTGACCTACCTTCAGGGTATCAAGATGTACCAATATGCCAAATATCTGGGTGAAAGGTCATTCGTTCGAAAGATATTGCTCGGACACACACAGACACACAGACAGGCACATAGACTAACCAATCAACCGATTGCTGTGCACGGCAACTAAAATGGTTGTCAATAAAGTCAGGTCAGAAAGTTCAAACTGGCGAATCAATATAACGATAGAGGAAACTAAAACGAAAATAAAAAGACTTCGTCAACGGTAACTAATATAACTTGAGAGAGCCTGACTAAAATGTCGTTAACTTAAAGATCGATGAGTGATACTTCCGGTTATGGACTGTGCTTGCAAATAAAAGATAGACCTACAAACGTACTCAAGTGCATTTTGCCGGCCTGCGCCCGTTTTCGTGCTGTGCGCGCAACTAGTTTCACACGAAATCAAAATTCACGAGGACGAAATATCTAAAACGTAGAGCTATCGACTGTCCACTGCACTAGTAAGTGATATGGTTGATCAGTGTCCGCTTGGTTTGCTGCTGAATCCACGCAGGACATCCTATGAACGCTTATCAGATGCTGTTAGTCCGTCGGATGCCGACTTCCACGTCGCTCCTGCGTCCGCAGCCAAGATAGCATCTCTGCGACGTTTCCATCTATTTCCACGGAAACGACTTATACGACAAACGATCGACCAGACGCTATTTAATTAAGCAATCCGACTTACTGTCCATATGGGACGGGGCAAAGACGGGACAATTTTGCCATTATGAGTACAAAATGATGTTACGATTCTCTTTTCCCTTAACTTTGCCAAATGCATTCATCTTTCTTCACCATAACGGTAGAAAAAAACGGCAGGAACACAAAAACAAGAAAGAAAAATGAAATAACTAAACTAAGCTAAGCACAAAGCAGCTGGATGCGCAGCAAAAATTTCTCGTAACGTGGATATCTTTAAAACAAACCACATTCAAGTCAGAAGTAATAACCTATGACAAGAAAACCTGTAAAAATTTAGTGATTAAATAAAAGTTTATTGGCTGCAACCTTGGTTAGATGGACGGAAAGTTGTCAGCCAAAAACATTTCTTTAATCACAAAATTTTTTAACGTTTTCCAATTCATCGTCCTATTCAAACATAGCCTAAACAGTACATAAGTTTTTGGCTCTATTTGACATGTGTCTCTTTTACGACTGGCCATTTTTGCAATAAAATTTATTGTTTTCCACGTAAATTATTGGCTCAGTTTTAGCGACTATGTCGTCTTTTACAGGGATATGATTGCTTAAAAAAGTAAATAATATTTATTTCGTAATTAACACAACAGCAGTTAATTTTAAATTAGCATTTAACATCCTGACGTATAATGATTCCGATTACATGTAAATGTTGCGCAAAGATACGAAAACCATTTAAGAATAAAAATATTATTAAAACATGTTTTATTGACAAATAAAAAACAACATAGGAAAACCTAGTAAGTCTTAAGATTGCTTTAGTAAATTACATGTAAAAATCTATGAAGATCTTAACTTTACAACTTAGGGTATACTTGAGATAAACTTAGGAAAAACTTATGCTAAACTTAGGATTCTTCCTATTTTGTAAATCGGGCCCCAAGCTGACATAACAGATAATACATTTTCGTCGCTGGTATTTTTGAAATGCAACCGTATATGAACTGTAGTGATGCTACATTGTCGTGCACTTGATAGCATATTAAACGTTGAAAACTTGTTGTTACGTTAAGACGGCTCAATCAAGTTATCAAGTGATTTCATTCCACGCCAAGTCGCAGTACCGTTCGTCCCTGTACAATCACCATGAGATCGTAAAAGTGGCTGCGTGGGGCGCATGGACGAAATGTCCGGATCGAAAGTCACGAAGATCACGCCAGCCATCACAACGTATATAGCAGGGATGCGACAAATTAGGTGTGGTGGCCCGGCAGGGCGTGTGTCTTAATTTAATTATAAAAACAAAAACTGGCTTCAGTTTCTCTTTATTGTAAAAGCCGCCGTTCTAAAACAGCAAATATCAAAATTTTATCCGCAAAT
>Ga0209780_1004067_pt1 | contig 11166 bp, 7 predicted proteins | sample WorMetexBAHAMAS2_FD_187384 | JGI IMG/M metagenome (GOLD analysis project Ga0209780, IMG submission 187384) | Marine gutless worms symbiont microbial communities from Max Planck institute for Marine Microbiology, Germany - Inanidrilus exumae... | ecosystem: Host-associated > Annelida > Digestive...
GGCTAAATCAGTTCGAAAATTTCAACTTTTTCTGCCGTGGTTGTGCCCCTGTTTGTTAGAACGAAAAAAAACAATCAAATAAAAATTATGATACAATACTTGCTGTGAAATTTCTTGCTTTTTGAAAACTACGGCCAAGAAGTAGGGGGACCAATACATGGGTTGGTCCCCACAACCTAAAAGTTGGGGAACCAGTCTCCCCCGGTCCTATACGGTTGTTGCGCCTATGCTTGTATACGTGCAGGAATGAAGGCAATACCAAGATTCCGCGAGGCGATTGCGTTTCTGAAGCTACGGCATCAACCGGCGCATATCAAGTACCCGCTTGTGGCGTTGCATGTGGCGTCAAATCCGGGCATTTACACCGCCGAGCAGCTCAACGTCAAACAAGATGTACGCTTTCAGTACCTTAACACGATTGGTTTGATCAATGATTATACTCATCTTCAGTTTTGACAGCGGTTAACGACGGTCGATTCTTGATGGCAGACTCATACTGCAAATGAGTACCGGGGGTAGATCTACTAGTAGGCCTAATGGATCCGCGGGATGAAAATGCGTCCTAATTTTGCACATGTCAAGAAAATCTTTTTCTGTCGATTCCTCACTCTTATCAGCATGTCCAGTCTTTCGTTATCACGTCCTGCAGTTTCAGCGCCCCGTGCGTATAAGTCGTGATTCGCTTCCAGTTCGTAGAGGTGAAAGTCAAGGCCGACAGACGTTACAAAGCGAAATATCAAGACCAAAACACGCCATAAAATAGTTCTATATCGATTCGTATATTCTTTTTATAGGCCTGTCGACATTTATAAATATATCATCCTATCTTCTCCAGTTGTTTTGTTGTTTAATTGCGTTTTTCGTTTTATATCGTTTCTCTTTCTTGATATGGATGATTAAATAAATAAGTAAATAAATTTTATTAGCCTGCCCGGCACGGTATCATGATGCCCTCGGCGGGCTTGCTTTTTCGATGTTACTTTCAATTTTAATGTCGCCCCTGTCATTCAGATCCCTGTCGAATCGCAACGCGGATGGTTGCGTTAACACGGTCAATGAAAAAGTTACGGCAGCAACTTTGGTGAACTTTGGTCCAGTAACCCCCGAGGTCTTGAGGCGCATTTGCATGGTGGTCACTGCGCGTAGGCTAAAATACGCTGTGCGCTGGTTTTTAAAGGACATTCGCTAGGTGGCAGTAGCATAGCCAGTCCGTAGGTAAGTAAGCAATGCATAGTCGCGTTTGCGCATGCCGGGCGGGCTACACGTTGGGTTTGGGCCCGCTTTCTAGTTATTATTATTATTACAAAATTTGTATAGCGCACAAATTCAAGCATGCTGGAGTCGGAGTTACATGGAGCACTGCTAAATTGTAATCTTTGTTGTGTTGCTGTTCTGTGAAGACTTGGGATGCTGTGCACGCCAATCCGCCAAGTACCGAAGGATTAACCATCTTCCCAGTGTTGTTGCATCCTCGCAGTCGAGGAACCGTACGCCTGAGGTCTTCTGATCCCGAAGATCCTCCACTTATCAACCCCAACTATCTGTCTGAAGAAATTGATGTTAAGATACTCGCAGAAGGTGAGATAGCGTATACGAGGAATACAGTTGCCAAACAGTTATTTTATTACACGTAGCCTACACTAGCTGAGTTATGAATTTGACGATGAATTTATTAAAATTGAAATAGGCCTACTATTTTAGTCCTAGGATAACTATCTCATTGTCTCAGTTCATCCCGCTGCATCTATTATTGTATCCCCAAAATGTGTCGTGTGTTGACTGACAGGATACAGTTTTGGCAGAAAACTGATGAACACGAAGGCGTTTAAAGACTGGGATATACAGTTCACATATCGACAGATACCGGAGTGTGCCAAGCTGGGCAATTTCACCGACCAGTACACAGACTGCTATTTGCGCCACATCACGCTGTCTGGGTCAGCTCCTGTTGGCACGTGCCGTATGGGCGCAGCCACTGATCCAACCGCCGTTGTGGATCCAACTCTCAGGTATAGCTAGACTATTAGCCTAGGGCCCGATTAACAAAAAAATCTTAGGAAAAATCCTAAGTTTAGCATAAGTATTTCCTAAGTTTATCCTAAATTATAAAGTTAAGATTTTCATAGATTTTTACATGTAATTTACTAAAGCAATCTTAATTTCTTTCTATATATCTGCAGATAATTCTGTGAAGAAATGTTAAGTTATTTTTGAGAAATTGCATTTGTCTTATTAAGTTGATCTTAAGTTTTGCGTAAGTTCATCCTAAGTTTTTCTTAAGATTTTTCTAAGTAACACTATCCTAAGTTTTTCTTCAGTTTATTCTAAGATATTTTGTAAGTCGGGCCCAGGAGCTATAGACTGTACATCGCAATTGGCTCAAAATTAACTCGCCCCAATAGGGGTGCAATGTATTGCGATCAGTGTCTATGTCTGTCTGTCCGTTTGCATATTTCAAAAACCACACTTTAAAATTTCGCCGCAATTTTATGTACATGTTACCTGTGGCAATGGCTCGGTCCTCGTCTGACGGCAATGCGATATGTTACGTACTTCCGGTTTTGTGGATGACGTCATGTTTTCAAATAATCGAGCGAATGGGCAGAATCAGAGACGACGCGTATATTTCATCGAGTTCGCCAGATGGCGGCACTGGAGGCGAAGTATGCCGTCTCCGACTGCATCTGTTTAAATATTGGAAACCAGTTCAGCTTAGTCGCAGTCATGTGAAGCGGTCTTAACACATATATGCGTAACACGAACGTTAACACCGTACGTCAGTATTAATTACAGTACGCTAGATTGCAACATATGAACCAGATATTGCAGCAGCTTACATCATGTCATAGTACTTGTATGTGTATCGATAACTGGCGATCTAATATGATTTAGGGTAAGAGGCATCAAGGGACTGCGCATTGTCGATGCTTCCATCATCCCGAGTTCAACGAGTGGCGACTCATACGCCACTCAGGTTATGATCGCTGAAAAGGCAGCAGACATGATCCGCGAAAAAGACACGGTGCAAGCCATCAAGGAATATTTCCGACATCTGTATGAAATAAAGCACAAGAAAGTCATTGACGAAGAGGAGGTGCAGCACGTCACACCAGAAGAAGGCCAACCAGACAATAAGAAGCAGTGAAAATATCCAACAACAGTTAGGCTACAGAATTGCTGTTTATGCAGTTTCCAATAATATGGCGCCGACATCTGTAGCAATAGGCCGCATCTATGCAGATCAGTGCTCGAATTACGAGGGGAGGGCCTCGGGGGGCCTGCCCCCCTTAGTTCAGGCTCTGCCTCCAGACCCCCATTATATGCTCGCGCTCCGCGCTCGCCATAAGGTCCCCTGAAAACTTTCTGATAATTCGACCACTGCTACAGATGTCGCACGTAGCGTGGTTTGTGTGTCTGTGTATGTTGGGTACACGGGTGAGCTGTGTTAAAACGGCTGAACCGATCAAGATGCCGTTTGGGGGCTGACTCATGTTGGTCCAAGTGACCATTATTAGATGGTCCAGGACCCCACTGGAAGGGGCACTTTTGAGGGGACATGTGCCGGCCGCGCGTAAATGCTACTGCCCAGTGATTACGCAGGACGAATGCATTCGCCGCCGCGAGGGGTGACAAGAGGGCGATGCGGCCTTTTGCACAAATTACCAGTGTTAGAATTACAAAAATATTAATGGGGCCGCATTCGCGAGCGAAAATTTTTTCCCAGCCCCAGGGGGCCCGGAAAAGTTAAAAGTAAATCGTTTGTTTGTGAGTGTAAAGATCACGTTTAAGTGGTATAACAATGTTGTAGCAACTAATATTGCACACTGAAACATTGTTACATTGTGTGATGCTGATGTACTGTGCAAAAATGGCATAACCGATCGAGATGCCGTTTGGGGTCTGAGTGGCGTTGGTCCAAGGAAACATGTTAAATGGGGTCGAGATCCCCACGGGAAGGGGCAATTTTGGGTTGTCCCGTTGTCCGGCCCACTCAAAAGCTTTTGGAATCTCTGCTGCGGTTCATGCAGAAAAAGGGATCATTCAACCATCGTAACGGCATGACAGCGGGACTGCTGAATCCAACTGCAATTGTCCTGACTGGTCGGTGTTATATTACACTGTGCCGGTGAAAAATCCGCCCCCTACGATGCGACCTTTCGTAATTTTTTTGGCTAATTGTTCCACTTAAATATGCCTATGCATACTACTCCGCTATAGACAGTGTTACGACTATATAAAGTGTGGCACAAAAATAACTCCCTTGTGTCTTTTCTAATATTTCAGCAATCCATCACTATCTTAAAATAAATGGTAAACTAGTCAGTTTACAACCAAGTGCAAGGGCGACAGATTCATAGCTTTAAAACGGCAAATCTCACTTTGGTAGGACTCCACCGAACAGTGGCGTAACTTAGGTCTGAAAAGTGAGGAACAAGCAAAATTTCTGACTTGGTGTACTTAAAAGTGGGGGTCCGTCCTCCCACTCCCAAAGTGGGGGGTCCGGACTCTCCCCCAGAAAATTGCGCCTATGCCAGAACGTTAAGAGAGATTGCATTCAAAACTTGCGAGAATATGGTTTTTGAGCAAGATGGAAAATTTCAACATATCTGACCACGACTATAGTTGATTTGACAACATACTTTAGAGCTATAGCTATAAAGTACGTCGTCAAAACAATTTTAATGGATAGGCGGCAACTAACTAGCAGTGAGCGGCCTAAATCTGCGTGCACATTCAGTCAAATCCGGCCAGATCGAGAAAGTGAGCTTCCCTCAAGAAGGCAATGCCAGCAGTCGCCTGACTGCAGGTGAGCTGAACTGCAGTACGTCGTCTGTCCGCTTTGGGTAACAAATTCACAATAATGACTTATTCTGCTGTTTTGCAAGGTCTGAAATGACATAATTTTGTCAAATATTAAGACAGATGGTCAGAGCTCGATAAGTCTGTATAAATATGAACTGTATAGGGGGTCTGCATGCGTTAAAGTTAATGACCTAAGGGATACCTGAACCTAGCAAAAGTCACAGTGGAATACTTTTATGCTGCACCATGTACATATTGTACGAGCATATTTTACAAGTGTAAATATTCAGTGAATGTTAACGAATATCGTAGATAATAATTATGTACAACGTAGATCGTTGCTTCTGATATCAAAACTTAATTGCAGATGTCACAAACGTATACTGTAAACATTATTAGTCACAAGAATTCTTATTAGCAGTAAGTCATAAGTGGCTGTAGTTTTTCTAGAACATGATTTTGTGGTGTTTTGTAGAGGAACAATTTATTCAGCAACATTATAAAGCCATGTTTTCCACCAGTGTTGCATAGAGCATAAACATGTTACCCATGCCGACGGTAGTTGCGTGGATAGTTTTCAACGGCGTTTGTGTTTGTCTATTTTTTGTACACGTTATCTCAAAAACGGATGCAGCTTGGACCACCAAACTTGTCATAGAAATGTTCCACCATGAGTCCTGGAAACGCATTTATTTTAGGGTTAAAAGGTCATGGTCACGAGGCACAAACTTACTGCCGGCGTGACGCTCTTGTGACTGCTGGCTTCTTGTAGTTTGAAGATAGGCCACTAACTAACTTGAAGATAGTGATGCTCATCTTTGCTATGAAGCATTGTGAAGCAAGCAGTATAAACCTGGCAGAATCTTGGTTTCTTGTGATAAAATATTTGTGTAGTGTAGAATAATTGCCAATGCTTTGTAGAAGTTGTGCAATGACACTATTGCATTGGCTCCTTACTCGCGCTGACGGTAGTTGCGTGGGTACGGTGTTCAGTGGCATTTATGTTTGTCAGTTTTTCCACACGGTATCTCAAAAACCGATGCAGCTAGGAACACCAAACTTGACATAAGATTGTCAAGAATTTCTGCTGCTCTTTAGAACTGACTGCTAACACATCACATGTTCCAGAAATTGTGGTGGAAAAATAAACAAAAACACTAAACATCAAAGCAAATTCACGGCACCCGAGTCTCTTCATAAATTATGATGTTGACTGGTTTAGAGCACAAACAGAATTTAAAAACTTAAAAACCAACACGCACTGTAATAAATATGTAAACATCAATTGCTTCTTTTTGTCATTTTGAGTTACATTATGATTATACAACAGCTCAGTTCCATTCTGTTCCTATCTCTCGAGTCTACACTTTTGCAAACAGAGATTTTGTAAGAGTGGCAGAAGCAGTAAAATGCAAAAGACTGGACTCTGGCATCTGCACTGTGGAGGAAATGGGAAAACAAGAACAACAATAATAATAACAGTCCTAGAATACTGCATATGAAGCTAAACAGCAACACCAAAAATTTTATTTTCCTCCATGGTCTATGCCAAAGCACAGATAGACCTATTACATGGTACTTTAACAACTGTACAGGTACAAAGTGATATGTAATGAATTATTTTGCCAACATGTTGCCACTACACTTGTACTTGTCTTCATTTTAATGCTGGCATTTGATAACGACAAACGGCAGGACCACTACTGTCAAAAGCAGCAGTTGGTAGCAACAGTAATATACCGTGAATGCGTAGCATGCATACCAACGTGTGGCCTGTTTGCTTCATGGTCGTAGCAAGTACGTGTGGTGTCCACTGTGTTTCAGTACTGACAATCAATTTTGCACAGAGTGTGGTGCTTTGATACTTGATTCTGTTCCAATAACTGTTTAAAATTTAACTCATCAGTGAGTCTTATGCCATTTTGCTACTAACAGATGCTGCTATAATGTTACATGTTATCAAAAACACGCTGTGAATGGTGAAAATATTTTATATTACAGAAACAACAGGAAGAATTTTCAACTTAAATTGACAAATTACTTTCAGATGGACTGAGGAATGCAAATGACATGCAGTACACAGAGCAAATTCCAAGAATGAACAGTTCTTGTTTAGCTATATGCACATAACTATGAAATTTTCAACGAATGCTACTGGTTATCATCTTGTCACTGTCAAGGTAACAAACTGATAAGACGTGGCAACAAGAACAGAATCTTTCTTACAGTTTAACTGAGTATGTCTGCTCCCTTTGTTTCTACCAACTTCTCAACATGGGCAATGTCCACAGCCCAAGTCTCCATCTTGTTCCGCATGACTGCAATCTGTTCACGGCTAAGGACTCGTGGCTGGACCCATGTAACGTGGACTCGCCTGTCCACCTCGTCAATAGAACCGCGTATCAGGCCGACAGCCAAGGCATGCATGACGAGGTTCTCCACATCACAGACAGCTAGACGTGTTGCCTCCGCGATGTCGTCAAATGACAACCGGCGATCAGTCGCTGGACGACGGAATGTCATCTCCATCAGACACAGCAGTGCCATCTTACGACGCATCGGCAACTCGTGTGCCGCCAGATCTGCCTGTGTCTACAACGCAGTTAAATCAATTTCAAACGTAATCAACTTTCAGCCATTCTACATTGCAGGTTGGGTGTTAGGAAGGGCATCTGCCCGAAAAAAAAACGACCACTACCACCAACATCATTACTACTACTTCTGATTAATGGCCATTTTTAGGTGAACCTGTGTCAGCCGGCTCCCCCTTGCTTCCTTCTCCACCTGCTCTGGAAGAGAACCTCTAGGAATTAGGACAACTGGGTATTTTACGGGCCAGCTGTCGTTTCTGCCACCCAATCATCGGTGTCAAAGCACTGAAGAAAATAAAGCATTAACCCTAACCACTGACCTGGGCTCATCCTTTCATCCACCACTGGTTACTCCTCAAGGAAGGGTCGTTCCTCGCTTCATGCCATCTTTCCGACATCAGTACCAAATATGGCTACATTAATACTACAAATTTCCTTAGGAGGACTTTTGACAGAACTACCTAACCAATGGTATGTGTTATCGAAGTATCGAGTATCGACGTTATGGCTGGTATCGTCCTAACCCTATTCATTATAAATAAATAAATGAATGAAGAGATATGTCTGTGAAGAAAGCAGAATGTTTACCTGCCAGTGTAATTTAAGACTTTCGAAGGCAGGCATATCGCCAGAGTTGAAAGCAATAAGCAAGTCAACCAGCCACTTCCTGTCCTGTGTTGCTTTCAGCACCTCAAGAACTGGGTGTGCTAGAAGCTCACCAAAGTTGTAGATCTCTTTACCAAGAATGGCAGCCAGACCAATGCTGAATGCACGATCAGCCTGATCAGATGCTGGTATCTCTGAGATATCAACACAGCCCAGGAAGCGTAATGCATCTCGATAGTAATCGGCATGATTTCCCATCAACTTGTGGTACTCGCTTGACAACTCGTAGAATCGACCATGAACACTGGTTATGTTGTCAAGTGTATCAAGTGTCGCCTGTGTGTCACGTATGAGATTCTTGGTGGCATCAAGGTTGCGCTGGCTCAGGTACAGACTACCAATTGCCGTTGACAGCAAGACCGTAGCTTCATCATTCTGCTTCACTTTCTCGCGAGCTTTCTATAGTCACATCATACCAATAACTCAGTGTTATACCACTTTGTAAACATCAAATAATATTTTATTACTTTACCCATGGTAGAGGTGTGAAGTATTGCGATCAGCACGAGGACTTCTCATTGATGCGTTCGAGAGTCGTCAGCGGCATGCGAACGTGGGGACGGTCTCAAAAATTCAGCATTGCTAGATTTGAGTAGCACTCTCATCGACATCATTAACCGCCGTTGACGGCGTTCGAACGTCGTCGCCATGTTCGATACGTCAATTATTTTACCCATATGAGCATTGAGCTCACTGATGCCGTCAACCCTGGTCCAATGCCATACTGAAATCTTGCAATGCTGAACTATTTAGACGTTCAAACGCGGGGCCGGGATGGTATCAGCTGGTATCGACGATCAGCTGTCGTCGATGGCATTCGATGGTGTTCGACCGCCGTCGATCACGGTCTACCAAGGTGGACGGCATCAGTTTGAATGCCACTGAAATCTGTCAATGCTAGATTTCTGATACCATCCCAGTCCCGCGTTTGAACGTCATCGAAGGTCACTGACAATGTTCAAATGCCATCGACGACATTCAACGGCGTTCGAACGCGTCCAAAGGCGTGAGTGCGAATGCTACACTGATCTCAGACTGTTGACCATAGGCCTACTTGTGTATACAGTAAAATACGGTGGAACGTTTTGGGACCGTATCACATCATTATATTTTGTGCAGTATCGTATTGTATCCATCGTTTTCCCCCATGAACGTATAATTAGTAGTGATTACCAGTGCACTGACATTAGTAGGCGTAGGTTGCTCATGACTGCACGTTACATGTATAGGCCTAGCCTATTGTTCAAAGAATCATGACTCGCGATTCTCGCGAGAGTCATCGCGTTGCGAAGTGGTCGTCATCAACTAATCTTCTCGACTAGGCACTAAACTACACCACTACAGTGGTTTCACCACTCTGCTCATGCATAACTTCCTCACTTTTAAATTCATGCCTTAAAACCTACCTGTTTCACAAATCCTTCCCCAGTATATGTGTAGGCGTGCGTCCGTCTACATCGTGTACATGGCGTCTTGTCGTACAATGTCAGCAATGGTTATACAATGAAAAATGAAGAAATGTTTAATTAATTTATTCAGTTTCAGTTGTTAATTTTTACGTTTCCGTTTCTTTCTCATTTTTACAATTTTTCTGTTTCCGTTAACATTAATGGAATTAAATTTTATCCGTTAACAGAATAAATCCATTTACATTACCACCACTCTGCTCATGCATAACTTCCTAACTCTTTTAATCATGCCTTAAAACCTACCTGTATCACAAATCCTTCCCCAGTATATGTGTAGGCGTGCGTCCGTCTACATCGTGTACATGGCGTCTTGTCGTACAACGTCAGCAATGGTTATACAACGAAAAATGAAGAAATGTTTATTCAGTTGTTAATTTTTACGTTTCCGTTGCATTCTCGTTTTTATAATTTTTCTGTTTCCGTTATCGTTAATGGAATTAAATTTTATCCATTAACAGAATGAATCCATTTACATTACCATTAACTTAAATCACACAGCTTTGCAGGAGGCCATTCGCTAATAACGCCATCACGTGCGTAGGCCTAGTCAGCAATTACGTTGTACTGAAGGCCTGTTCTTCACACAGATGTGTTGTGGTTCTCGCGAGTAGTCACCTGGCAACGTTTTGCAGTTGTTCTTGCTCAATGAACTATACAGATGGTTTCTTTCGATTAACTAGGCTATGTCTTGCTGCAGGCCCACTGCTCAACAAAATACAACTCGCTATTTTCTCAAGTCATCACACGGCGACGTTGTCATCTTTGACGTGATTTTACCCGCGTGGCGCTAGCGATGCGGGGGTAATAGCCATCATCGTGTGTCTGTCTGTGTGTCACACGCCAGTATTGTATCAAAACGGCTAAACATAGGATCATGGAAACAATGCCACGTGAGAGCCCAGGGACTCGTTTTCTGACACCAAAAGTCGTTGGTGGACGACCCTCCCCCCTGAAATTTGTGCTCAGTGACAACCCCCCTTTCAAAAACCAAAATTTCGACCAATATTTGCTCATAGCGCCTCAACCATGAGAGCTGGTGAAAAAAGTTCAATTAGCACTAATAGGAAGTCGAGCACGCGCTTTCCAACGAGCCATAGATGAACCGTGTACGTTACCCTTAAGTCCCCCAAAGGGTGGCACAAAACGCGATTTTGCTATTTTTTTCATTAAAATTCAACTTCTGTCAAAATATAGTCTCCTACAAAGTTTCTTTGTGTGAAAACTTTCAGCGGCAAAGTTGTAGCTACATCATTCCTCTATCTAATGGTCCATAGATGGATTGCAGGCGACGTCCCCATCTACCTAAAATTTGCACTTAAAATGACCCACCCCCAAATCTCAGTTATACCAAGTATGCTCTGCGGTTATGCAGGACCGACTTGAGAATACTCATCGGTCTGTTAATGGGTCATGCTGACTTAAATCGGCATCTTACTCTTATGCAGATCCGAACTGACACAGTTTGTCCCTTGTGTCAGGAGGATGAAGAAACAGTACTCCACTTATTAGGAGAATGTAGCGCTTTAGTTGTTAAACGCGCAAATATACTAGGCTCCCCATACCTGTGTTATGAGGAACTAGGTAAGATGCACTGGTGTGCTCTTTTGAGGCTTGCAAAAGCCTCTCAGCGATTTTAA
>Ga0209780_1004068_pt1 | contig 11165 bp, 5 predicted proteins | sample WorMetexBAHAMAS2_FD_187384 | JGI IMG/M metagenome (GOLD analysis project Ga0209780, IMG submission 187384) | Marine gutless worms symbiont microbial communities from Max Planck institute for Marine Microbiology, Germany - Inanidrilus exumae... | ecosystem: Host-associated > Annelida > Digestive...
GGCGAAATGACCACCAAAACGTTAAGCTAAAGGCAATTCTCAACTAACAAACAATGCAGTAGGACTTTACACATTAGGTGGTATGAAGATTATAACAATGACACTACTGAAACTAGACAAAAATCAGCAAAAAGAGAGAGAAAATTTACACTCTAGCTGTCGTCTGTGGTGACCGTTACGATTCGTTTAGACGTTTAGTCACAATGCGCCAACGTCACAGACACTCAACGTGTACAATAAGCCGAACCATTACCACAGTGGGCTAACGAGTTTTAACTGTTCATGGTTTTTATAGTTGATAGATTTTAGTACTTTAAAATCGTCAAATTTTAACGAATATCTTGATAAATATCAGAAATGGTGCAAGACAGGGACATAGTTACTATGGAAGGTGCATTGTATTGAATGCTGCTATTTCGAGTGACCTTCAGTGTCCCCGAACTACCCCAAGACACCCCCATTTTTACATTTTGCATCGCCTTTCATATCTTCATGACTGTTGGAGTTGTAGACTACAAATTTGGTAGATAGGTAGGCCATAGCAAGTCTTAGTCTACGGATGATAAACCACCCCAAAAGAGCGTGGTCAGTGTCACGTGACCATTTTTACCCGCAATAATTCTTTGGTAGGCGGAAGCGCCTGGGCCGAATCAAACCCCGGCCACTGAGCGCGTCACGCTCTACTGCACATGGCGGCCGAGTGCTTTAACCACTGGGTCACATGGGCAGGTCGGTATTGTTAGGGTCATGTGACCCACTTTAAATTTTGGGCCCCTGATGATATCTGTAGGATCGTCAAACTCTGCACACAGGTAAGACCTATCAAATCCTAGTCAATGGATGACAAGTCACCCCTAAAAGGGGCGTGGTCAGGGTCACATGACCCATTTTCTATTTTCGTGCCCGCAATCATATCTACAGAACGGCTAAAGCAGAGTCGCCAAATTTTGTGTGCACTTGGAATATATCAAATGTGAGCCTTGGGATGACAGACTACCCCCTAATGAGCTTGGTCAGGGTCACGTTACCCATGTTTACAACTTTTGCCCCCAGTCGTATCTTTGGAGTTGGTGAAACTATGCATTTCAAATGTCATTTGCTGATTGATACAGAGGTGTACTAGTGCAAGAATGAAGAATGATAGATTACCCCCGAAAGGGATGTGTTCAGAGTCACGTGACCTCTTTAAATTTTGAGAAATAACTGATGATATATCGGTAACGATGCAAGATAGAGACATGGGTGCAATGGACGACTAATAGGAAATCGTATGTGGCTTATCGAATGGCATCATTGGTTTTTAAAATCTTTTTATGTTAATTTTCTTTTGTGTACCTTGGTACGATTTACATAATAAGTAAACTACCGTTGAATGACCATGAAGGTCACTTTTGCTGTTTGAAAGCTTTCGGACTTCCATACCTCATGAAACATAGCACGAATTTACTAACATAGTGCGTCGCGCGGTCCCTCTGTGGTAGCTGAACTTTTTGTTCATGCAGTTATGCCGCATTTAACAAGCTTTAACTGACAGCGCGTCGTGTGATCCGTCTGCAATAGCTGAGCTTCTTGTGGCCCTTGACTTTGTTGTTATCTTTTTCAACTTCAGTTACACGTGCACGTGCGAATGATATCGACAGTGAACATGTGTTCATTTTAGCCGAGGCGTGCGTATTGTAGATGCATTCTCTGACAAAGACGACAGAAAGTCGGACGCCGAACAAGATGAAGCAGCGATTGCGGAGGCAAGAAGGGAGGCCGAGGAACGACGCAAGGAAAAGCATCGGAAAATGGAAGAAGAGCGAGAAAAGATGCGACAAGATATCCGTGATAAGGTATCGTTTTTTACTTTGTATGCTCTGATATGCTTATAACAATGAAACTTTGAATTGACATATTGCTATGTGTGTATGGTATTTTCATATTGCTTATGACTGTAGTACGGGGTAACAGTGCAGTAATCTCGACACATCATGTCTCCACGGCTTATAGCAGCACGTCAGAATGCTGCCAATAACAATGCTGTTAATAATCGTAGAGGTTATACATTAAACGTCTCAAGTTTTGCGTTATTATCCACACATGCCGATAGGCAAGGTGTGGATATATCGGTTACTGTTTGTTTGTGTGTGTGTTTGTACGGTTACGGATTTCTCCGGCGAGGATAAAGCTAGCCTAGCAGCGTCAAATTTTGCACGGTGGTTCGTCAGTGTCCCCATTTTGGGGAACTTTGCTCCCTTAGAAGCCCAAAATCGGACGAATTGGCCAGCCACTGGGAAGTATTGCTTAGGGTGTATTTCCTTATTCTATCATAAACGTCACGCTACAGATGCGCCGTTCGTGGAATATCGCGTGGCGTGTGGACGTAGGTCGGCATGTGTGGATATAGGTCAGTCCCCCACTGACGAACTTGTAAAACATTCGCCAGGGGTCGTTGTGTGTCTTCTTGATGCTGTTTACATTACAATTTGCTAGACGTGTTACACGTGCATTGAGCTGCTTATAAAAGTGCCTCTTTTCAGCCAACGCTGTTCCCGTTTGTTAAGTGCCATTGTTGTTGCTTGGCATCTTTATCACAGCTCAATATTGTTTGCTAATGACGTTACAGCTGGTGATGGTGGTTGATGCTGATGTTGTCTTATTCATCGTCATCTTCGCTGTTATATACACTGTGTCTCAAAAAAAGGAAGGCACCAAACTCATGGCCGTAACTCTGTCATTTCTTAACCGATTTTCAAAATTCTTTCACTGACATACTCAGCGGTAAATTTGAAGCACAGTGATAACTAAGGATCCCACCACACCTTACACGTGTCGCTACACTACCTTGGGAAATATGTTTGTTGAAAAATTGCCATTTTCAACAGGTATAAGTGAAATTAACCATCATTTAAGACTCGCACATAATTTTAATAGATTTTGTTGACTTACTTATTGCTTCAGTTTCCGGTTTGTGTTAAATGTTCAATATTTAATAGTCACGGATGCACAGTATCGACGAACTGAAGCAGCGTTTGCTTCATGTTTGGCATGGCATGGACCAAAGCATCATTGACAGCGCAGTTGATGAATGGCGTCTGCGTCTTCGTGCTTGTGTTAATACAGTTGTTGTGTACTGTGAGCAGTATGGTATAAAGAAAAGAGACTCCGACGCTAATGTTGCTTCACTAGCCGCACGTGACGACGCTGGCAGAAAGAAATCGTCATCGGCCGGTCTGTCTGCTGATCTACAAGCCAACCAAGGTGCTTTTTTGCCTGAGTCCATTACAAACTAACATTTTGATAACTGTTTTGAGCATCATTTGCTCGTTGTTTGATTACGTTCACAATCCTTGACATCAAAAAACCAGAGTCCTTTGCCTATCATGTGGCATTGTTTGCATGATGATACGTTTAGCTGTTTTGATATAACGAGTGGAGATAGAATTAACTTCAAATTTGATGGGTAGGTTGACCATTAGTAAGCCTAGCCTACGGATGACAAATCACTTGTGAAAGGAACGTGGTCGGGGTTACGTGATTCATTTAAATTTTGGATCCCCAATCATATCTCTGGAACGGATGAAGCTACAGTTTTTTTTGTACACATGTAGGTTATATCAAGTGATAGCGGCAATTCTGATGACCTTGAGCGACCTTCAAGGTCAGTCACCCATTGCAAACCTTTTCATATGGGATTTTGCATACTGTTATGTGGCAGGTGACTAGATTTTAATAAACGCGTCACAGCTGCAATAGCTGAGCCTTTTGTTTAAAGAAAATTGATAAACTGTGACACAGTGGACACCTTTAGGCCAATTTGATGGCAGTTGGTGCAAGAGCTGACTGGGCTAAGAAGGTCATGACGTTTTATGGGTTGCATAACAGTAGTAGTAGTGGTAGTAGTAGTAGTGGTAGAAATGAATATTATTTAGGTGGCGTTATCGCACTGCTGCTGCAAGACCACCGTACAATGTCATTAAAATCAGTTTGTAGCAGTCAGCACATGGTGACAGATGAGCTTTTTACCGTATTAAAGCGGCCCTGTCTACAGTATCTTGGTGTGAATACGTGTTTGGGGAACACGATGACCATAATAAAGTAGACGTGCTGCATTTCCCAACTTAACTTCTTAACTTTCATTTTTCAGTCAGTTAGTATCGCTTTTATGTCTTTGCCACCTGACAGTGTTGGCAAAGTCTTTGTTTTGTGGCTGTCCGTTTGTTCGTCCGTTCATCCAAACAGATCTTGTTACCACGATATCTCATGAACGGCTCGAGCAGTCTCGATGAAACTTACCTGGAATATTCATTAGCTCTTGCTGATGACCTGATTTGATTCTGGAGGTCAAAGGTCAAGGTCACGGCAGGCCGTCGAGGTGGCGAAGACATCCACGTCGACGCTGAGGCGTCGAAGTCCATCTACTTATTTCTTACTACATTCTGAACGCTCGATGGAGTAAAGAAATTAATTGAATAAAATGTGATCAATTGATGTGTTATGATAAATCAGTTCGGTGACTGTTACAATTGACTGTTCTAATACAGCTGTCTGTTTCGTGTTTCAGATGCATTTTCTTCAAGGAATGTTGACAAATCCGATGGCGGCAAATGTCTAATTCAGTGATTTTGCTGAAATTATTTTATTTATATTTTCCTTTGTATATTTATTTGTATAGATGACTTGAACAAATGCTCTGAAACACCTATGCTCGCTGTTAACACCTATGCTCGCATTCAGTCTTACTGATTTTCACTGCGGGATGCATAGTCTACACGTGTAGTATATGCTGTCTCAATGCTGTTTGTCTGTTTAACACATTCATCCTTTCTGTTAAAATGACCGAAAATATGACTTAACTTTTTAATCACCTTATTTTTCTGCTTTTTGCATACCAGAGATCTTACTAGAGGCATCAAATACGAGTGAGGTAGGAAAAATTCAGGATTTTCTATAGTATTTCAGAAATGATAGAACATCGGAATGCAGTAACTGTGAAATGCAAATAGAAAGTCGTGTGTGCAAAATCATGTGTCAGACAGTGATATTGCTGATGTAGTATGGTACCTCCGGTTCAACCACATATTTTTCAGACATTTTTTGACTATGACTTGGAGTATGTGAACTTAGACTGAAACTCCGACTGGATGTGGATTCAAGCACATCACTGTGATGATGTTGAGCGACTTTCGATGTCATTTCAGTCTCTGGAAACTGCTGTATGGCTGTATATCTGTAAAATACTGCATATATCAGTACAGACAGAGTTAATTACAACGACCAGAAGTCGTGTGAGCTACCTGTATGTAACAAGATTTTCATTGCATAATTCATTTGCTACAGGTACACAGGTGAGCTTCTGGTTTGAGTTAATCCGTTGATTTAGCTTTTCTGTAATAAAGATAGCTGTGTTAACCTGTTATATTGTATAAAATGAGTCATTTATTTTAATACTGCACTGTACACTTTATATTCTTAACCTAAATTGTCACCAGATATATATATATATTTTTGTGACTCTGGTGTAATTTGAATTGACAGTTGACGCAAAAGAAATTTGTGCATTGATGATGATGAAAGTGACAGATGATGTTCTGTGTAATAACTACATGTATGACTTATTGTTACTGCTGCAATTATTTTTTTCTGCAGTTTGAAACAAACATGTCGTTGATGAAACTCTTTAGCCAAAATATTATTGACTTTATCGAAGGGTATAAGTTTGTATGATTAATTATAATCCTAAAGGCGCAGTATGGTAACCTACGTTGTGTTAAAAGCGCCGTTTAATTCTAACCAGTCAACCTAATGTGCTTTTGATAGCGTAACACCTTTACCTGCTTGAGAAATATGTTACATTGAACTTACTGGTTTTTTTGATTGCATAAACTGTTACTGGTGCTTTATGAAGGATGCCCAACATGTAAAAATCATGCTCGTGCAGTTGAAATGTTCCCAGCCTAACCCATATTGAATCTGGTAAAACGTAAGTAGTAGTTTTAATTAGTACTTAGCAAGTTTGTACACATAATCATATCATCAGTATCAGAGTTGATTACTAACAATTGGAAATTTCATAAATTTTGTGTCGTCAATGTATGGTTGTTTGTGTTATTGCAGTTTTTGACTTAGCCATTATTTCACTGTTACACGTATATTTGATAGAAGTCGTCGCTTTTTAAATTTATTTTTACAATGATGTTTTATGCATTGTCTGTGCTGCCATATCTAAAAGCAAGTCGTAATAACTTATTCTGCAAAGGTAAGGATAAATTTCCACCAATGAAATGTCTTTTCATTGGTGGAAGCTTAAACTTTAAACACTTAAAGTGCAAAAATATTTATTATAGGCTTCATCAAAAGTATAAATTTGCATAATAAATTGTGCTGCTTTTAAAATTCATTTTACGACTAGAAGGCTGTATTGTGTTGAATGAACACAATACAGCATTCGTCTGAAGTGGTCTGCTATATGCAACAGGTGTTTCCCTTGGCCCACCAGTCGTCGACACAAACGGCATCTCGATCACTTCAGCCGTTTTTGCAGGGCTTAGAGGTGACAGACAGACCGACAGACCACGCTACTCGGTCAGTAACAGTAGGCGGAGCGCACAGTGGAACAGCCAACTTCTGTTATAGTCTACGGCTACAGCAAGTATTTACTGGAGCAGTTGACTCGATCAGCAGATCGATCAACTTCAGCAATCAGCAGCTATATTCAGCTGTAAGACTAGACGGGTTGCAGTGTATATGAAGACATACTACAATCGGTGTTTATTCTAGACACGTCTTGGGGAAGTCCCCCTCCCAAAAAATCAAATTCCTACCCCCAAAAATTTGCAGAGCATAAAGAGTGCATGAAGAGATAGATAGATAAAGGAGATAGATGTAGTCAACAACAAACACCCTTACACCGAACAAATTTCCAAAACATCAAACCACAAAACGGAGGCACAGTGACCAACTTTATGCAAGGTTATACCGAAGCTTGTAGCTTGTAAGCCTTGTAGTGTCTTAGCAGTCTTGCTTACTTGTCCACAACTGAAATCCGACAAATACCAAGTCGCGTGAAGAGTTGACAAATGACATCAAGATCTGGACCTTGTTTAGTGCAGAATGTTCAGTGTTGTGTACGATTTGTCGACGGATTTGAAGTCATTTTCAACCAATCAGTTTATTTGCTGAAGTACATGGCATGGCATGTTGACATACAGTGTATATTATTATTAGCACTTCACAACAGGACACCCAGGGCATGTGTCTAACTGAAGACACTGCCTTCAGTACTTTCATGCTGTTGGTTGTGCTAAATTTTGATCAAACTAGTGTAAACTATACACTTCAAACTACTGAAAATTGCTGCCAATTGTGGCTTTCTGACAGCTCGTGCACCCGGACCACGGGGGGGGGGGCCTACGACGCTCCCAGACCCCCTCCTCCCAACTGACTAACTTTCCCCCAAGACTGAGGGGACTAGAATAAATACTGATTACTATATAGCGTCGAAGAGAGCGTTTCCTACCATCGTACCTGACAGGTGACACAACTCTGTACTTATTTACTGACGCACAAGCTGTTTAGTTCCTGCATTTGACGATAACTAGTGTCACGTTCCTGTTCCTGCGACTGAGTGATGCCAGCGTTATCTGCCGTGTTACTTACTTTTAGTTGCCAATTTAGTCTGCCTTTCTGCGCATTGACCCAGTTTTGCGTTATTTTATCGGATGACCTGACCGTGATCTGACGACGAAATCAGGCCACTCTATGTATGTACGTTATGCCGTATCGTAAACGTGCGCTAATCTTTGCCGGAAATGTTTTCTTGTACGCAGCGTACATCCCTGGGGAAAGATGTTGACTTGATTCTAACGGTGAAAATGGCGACTAGACATCCCATGAGTTTTTGGCATTTGTAATCATTGCGGATTTATGACGGCTTGAAGTCGCAAGACCTGGAAATTGTTTAGCAATTTTTGCGTTTCTTTGGAAAAACGACCCCTTGTGGTAAAATTTTCAAAATTCTGTTCCGAAAGTTTACATGGCAACACCGATTGACGTTGCTGTGTGCAAATGTCGTAAAATTTGTCTGACGGGAAATCGATGAAATCGTTCGTTATATACCGGACCAAAAAAAAACAAAATTTCGGCTCCCTCTCAAACTGTCTCTACTGCTCGGATCGCACCCAAAATCCGTCAGGGCCAGCCGGCCCCCAAAACTTGGCTCACAATATTCAAAATTTCATCCAAATCGGTTCACTTTCGGACGCGTGAAGGCCGTTTTTTTGGCCCATAGAGTATTTGCACTATTCGCCCGAACTTTGGGCTAATAATGATGTTTTATGCATTGTCTATGTTGTCATATCTAAAAGCGAGTCATCACAACTGATGCTGCAAACGTATGATTTAACTTTTCACCGATGAGCAGACGTTTCATTGGTGGAAACGTTAAACACGTAACGTGCAAAAATATTTATTATACGTTTTGTTGAAAGTGCTGGTAAATTCTAACCAAAGAGCTATATTGTGCTTTTAGCAGTTTCACACTTTTAGTTGCTTGGCAACCAGTGGAGTCTACATTTTCGTCAGACTGGTAAGCCGCTGGAGCGTCCAAGCGTCTTTCCATCGAGGTCCAGTTGTTATGGTATTGGTACAAAGTGCTAATACAGCTGGTGTCACATCGAACTTGCTGTTTTATTAGTTTAATTGTATAAACTCACTGAACTGTTTGCTGTACATGTATGTTTCTGTTAGCAGGTTATTGTTTGTATCTAATTTTAGTGAGATTAGGCCTCTTACAACGATGGGTATATGCACTGCTACAGTGTTTGAATGGTTGTGTAGTGTTTGAGACCACGGTGCAAACTTGTGACCATTGTTTGTAGAAAGATATACATTGTTACCAAACGACTTCCTAATTCACTGTCTGTATACACTGCTGAACTGTATTCCATACTTCTAGCCCTTAATGAACTCAGCAAACAACAACACAAACATTAGCCTTATACCTACTTTTTGCTGACTCTTTATCTAGCCTCAACGCCATTGCTAACAAAAATACTTGAACACCCCCATTACCTTACAAATTCTATTAAACTAGCACAGCTTTTTCACTGACTCCTTTAATATTATACTACGCTGGTTACCAAGTCACGTAGTCATTTCAGGTAATGAAAAAGCAGATAAAGCTGCTAAATCTGCATTAAACAAACCGATCCTTCGAATTCCAATCTCAAGTCAAACCTATTATGAACAATCATATTCATAACAAGTGGCAGCAGACTTGGAGCTCACAAACACAATGTACACTCTACCAAATTTATCTAACTATTTTACTTACTCCACTCTTCCTATTTCATATCAACGACAGGGGCCAAATCATATATAACCGATTATGCATTTTACATACTTGTTTAACACATTCTTATCTTATTGAACACAGATTCTCCAAAATGTACAAACTGTAGTCAACTTCTCTCTGTCAAACACATACTAACAGAATGCACTTACATGGTTAACCACGACATCAATACATTTACTTACATTAAAAACATCTTTAGTCATACACCCAGCCAAAATATACTAAGCTTATTAAAAGTCAACTTAACTTGTAACTTCGTCGGAATGTGGCATGATCGTCGATGAGCATTATATAGTAGCAGGGAGATTGTTCCAAACATCCGGCCCACAGACCGAGAATGCACGTCTGCCAAACCTCGTGATTCGCATACTTACTTACTTGATACTTAATGATGTCCGGCTTGGTAAGCAGGTGCTCCACTCTGCACAATCACCCATGAGATTCTTGAAATTGTTTACTGGACTTGCACTGCAGAAATCACAGTTCTTTGAACTTGGAAGACCTACCGTTACAAATATTTACAATGCGTTGACTGAAAAAACTTGATCGACACAATGGCAGATCTGGTGGATGAAGTTGACGACCGTAGTTGACGACGTTACTCACCTTGTTACTCACCTTGTGTGGCCTCACCAGCCAGAAAACCCAAAAAACACCGGGGAGGCCTAGGGCTTGGCGGATTAGTCTATGAAGAAGCCCATCCTTGTTTCCCTTATTTCGGAGTCATTGACGCAAAATGTAACAAGGTCATTAAGGTATGGCGGAGAATGTTGATGGAAAATGTTGTGCATAAATGATAGTAGCAAGTTATCGATTACATTCATTATCGAGTCAAGTATCGATAAAAGTATCGACATTCTTATATCAAAGCCTTACTACCGTTACCGGTATAATGTGACCTATTGATAAATATTCTTCGTATAATCTTTGCATCGTATTTTTGTGATTTTTGATGATTTGTTGCAAATTTTCGTTTGTGTTAAAGGGTGTTTGTCGAGTAAAGCCGTGTCACATCCTTCATCATAGAACTCACAACTGTAGCTTTCGTATGATGGCTGGCATTAGGTATATATGTAGTGTAACAATGACAAAATGATACCGGTTTCGGTTTCGTTTGTGTCGTGGGACACATGTAGATTAGTGGGCGCACTTTCAATTAAACAGTAACTGAATAATAACCATAACCCTTAAACATGACCTTAACCTTTACACTAACCCTAATCTTAACGATACTCACCCTACTGACCCTACTCACCGTTTCTTCTGAGCTACTCGGTTTTTGATTTTATTTTTTTCCTTATTTTTCGTTTCTGGGCCGTGCGCTAGATTAAGCTGGCCATCTCGACAGCTTTTGAGCGCACGTTAATCTACCGTATCGTATCGTATCGTACTAACCCTAACCGGTACAATATGCCTATTTAGCGTTCTCCCATACTAGACCTGAGACCTCGTGCCAAACAAGAAGACAAGTGAATTTTTTATTTCGCAGTTCCGTCAAGATGGAACCCATAAATTGTTTTCTAGAGTTCCGTCCATATATAATCAAACACGCAACTGTATTGTTTCTTTCTTTCTGTTATGCCCCCAAAAGACCTAGCCCCTTTTTAGGTCAACTTCCAAATTTTGGAAGTCGACCTAATACTATGGGTGGCAAATTTCCGTCCGTCCGTGTGTCCGTACGTGAGTCCGTCCACAAAAAGTTACTTCGGTTTTGATGAAATTTGGTATACAGGTAGTACTCGATGAGAGATGAAAAAAGGTAATGACCATGCCCGGATCCAAGGTCAAGGTCAAGGTCAGGAGCCCATGAAAGTCGGAAATTCGACCA
>Ga0209780_1004069_pt1 | contig 11164 bp, 8 predicted proteins | sample WorMetexBAHAMAS2_FD_187384 | JGI IMG/M metagenome (GOLD analysis project Ga0209780, IMG submission 187384) | Marine gutless worms symbiont microbial communities from Max Planck institute for Marine Microbiology, Germany - Inanidrilus exumae... | ecosystem: Host-associated > Annelida > Digestive...
CTTTCATCCTTTCGAGGTCGATAAATTGAGTAGTAAGCTGTAATCGGATGTTTGCTTCCTCGCACGAGTGGCGACGTTTGGTGAATGCTTACGGGGTGAAGGCCTTGATTGGAGCGGTGGTGTGTTTGCTAGCTGCATGCCGCGGGTCCAATTGTACGTTAACGCGTGCAATTGGATGGCTGCAGTTTGCGCTGCAGCACCATTGGCTCTTGCCAATCAACTGCCACTTCCGACATTGTAAAGCGCGCTGGTCCGGTCATCGCGTAAGCTGCGCTATATAAGAAGCCGACCTTTACCTTTACCTTCTACTGCACATAACGCCCGAGTGCTTTAACCACTGGGCTACATGGGCAGGTCTGTCTGCTCTGTCATGCCTAGTAAGTAATTGGCTTATGATGTTGGTCATTGTGTCAGAAATTCATTGAACCTGATAACCTGATATATAAATAAATGAACAGCGGTGTATATTCATACATTGTATTATGGCTGATATTCTGTAGGCTTGGAGGCATGGATTACACTACAGAAGAGTAAAACTGCTGTGAAGGCATTGCTGCGTGACATTACTGTTAGTGACCATCAACCTGACGCCATCTTTCCAAAGGTCAGCTTGCATTTATTACCAGCTACCGTTTGATTTCTGCTCAAACCAAGACGAAGACCGATCGATATGCAGTATTTTGTTTAGTCTTAAGGTCTCAACAACACTTTTGTTGGCGTTGTTACTGTTGATGCCTGTACTGAGCTAAAAAATCTTGGAGCATCGGTGATGGACAGCCAACATAAAGCTGGTCGGCCTTCCGGCTTACTTGATGCACCAACTCTAGTTGGTCTTGAATGTGGCTGCTCAACTTAACTACCATCTGCAAACTAGCGATCTCCTTATGCGCTCATCAACCTTTACTGGTTGTGGGTTTTGCAAAGAATTCAGTACAGACTGGCTGTTCTGACGTATAAAGGGCTTCACGGGCATGCACCTCAATACCTCAGTCCGCTCATCCATGTTGATGATCAGCCTGGTTGTTTGACTAGCTCCAACCGCCTTGTGGAACCACCAATCAGACTCTCAACAATTGGCAGCTGCGCATTCGTGTTTGCTGCTTCACACATTTGGCATCGTCTCCCTAATAACATCACTTCTGCCAATTCACTATTGACTTTCTAGCGACTGTTAAATCATTTTTTTTTATTTCAACAGTCACATCCGGACATTATCTGTTGACGTTCTCAGTCAGTGGTCCTTGCAGTGGCTGCGTCACTTAGGCTACTCTGAAATTTAATAATCAATCAATTGGTCGATTGATTGGTCGATTGATTGATTGATTGATTGATTGATCGATCGATCGATCGATCGATCGATCGATCGATCGATCGATCGATCGATCGATCGATGGATAAAGGGAGCATTGTCTGCCCTTTGGGGGTCAATTAGTGGATGCAGAAGTGATTAGGTCTGGTGAGTGATTTATATGATTTCACCACCTGACAGTGTTAGAGAAAGCATTATATTGTTAGACTATCCCATTCGTACATCCATCAGTTTGTCTGTTTTTCCGGCCAGATTTTGTTGCCACAATATCTCATGAACGGTTGAACAATTTTGATAAAACTGACAGGAAATATTCACTAGCCCTTACTGATGCCCTGATGAGATTCTGGATGTTAAAAGTCATTGTCACAGCAGGCTGTCGATGTCAAATATTGTGAACACCATATCTCATGAACTGCTTGAGCAGTCTGTCTCTATGAAACACTAGCCTAATTTTGTTATTTAGTATAGTTTTTTAGGTCTACTCTTCTGAGTCGACCTAATAAGTGGGTCTCAAATGTTTGTTTTTTTGTCCCGTACGTCCATTCGTCCACAAAAAGTTTTGATTTCAATGGAAGTTGGTATGTAGGTAGAGGTCGATGAGTGATGCATGATGGTATGCAGTATCACCTGATCCAAGGTCAAGGTCACGAGTCCTTGAAAGTTCGAAATCTTTTATTTTCAAAAGCTGCCATTTACAATGGGAGCTGGCAAATGAACACTGATTCTTAAACTAGGGCACAATATCTAAATTTGATTGCTCCGGATTTTTTATATTTTTCCTAGTTTTTGTGTCACATGACTTTGAACTTGGCAGAAACGTCAGTTATGAAGAGTCGTCCGTCAGTCCAGCACGGGGCTAATTTATTTCATACATTTTAGGGTTTATGTGTTTTGTTAGTGTGTGTGGCTGTTTCATTTTCTCCTCAGTGTATTTAGTGTTCATGGGTATGAAGCTCATTGTATCATCTAGCCGTAGCAGTTACGTAAACTTACTTAACTACTCATGAATTGACCCGATGTGTATCCAGATCTTGTCGTTCGGTGGTGATGACGTCTTCAAGATGGATCTCACACTGCACAACGAGGCAACTGCAGGGCAGAAATATCTGGACGTGCATGCGTTTGACATTGAGGTGTCTCTACAGACCGGATGCATGAAGGTCGTCTTCTTGAACAAGTTCGTCCAGGATCTCCTGGTAGGTATTGTGAATGTCAATATGAATATGCACGAGCGATTTCTGATGCATCACAGTATATTATTACATTGATGTCCTTTTTCCCAGGCGACAGGCATAAATACGCGGCTGTCTTTCCTGCTCTGTGTTGGAGACCTTTGACACTTGTGGTTGGTTGATGAGAAAGGCAGGACATCCAGCGTGTAAACGGTACACCCAAAGAAAATCGCGATCTTGTGATCCTGCAACTTTTTCTAAATTCATCAGTTGATTGCAGAATCGCATGTGTTTATCGCAAAATCAGCACAAAATATACTGTTTTGGGAATAATTTCTAGAGTTGCACTTCTATCGTCTCTGTAATTACTACGATTCAGTGGGAAATCATTACCACAGTACACAGTAATTATTTCAGCCAATCAGCACAAATGTGCTACGGAAATGTCACAGTTTTTTATACTGAAAATGCGGCGCATATGGCAAACTCGGTGGGAATACGGTGCAGACCAGTTGGTGTTCTATAACACTGGACTACTTCCTGTGTAATGTAGAAATCACAAAAAAATAACAATATAGCACATATCTGAAAGCAGAAACTTATGGGAAAATTTCCGCAAATTTGCGCAATGTTGTGTAGCAAAATTTAGCAACGACAGCCACAAAATTTGACAAACATTTTCGCATTTTTTGTCGGGTGTAAAAAGATGATCTTCTACGATATTTTTCAGAGATGTCACATCACTCAGAAGGAAAGTGGAAGAAAGTTGGAGGCATCTGTCTAGCCTAGGTTCGCCTGTCAAACGGCCATTGACACAATGCGGTTTGTGTATATGTTGTAGACGTTTGTGAATCAGTTCCAGGCGGCTAAGGACCAAGTTTCCGCTGCTGGGGCGGTGGTGGCTGATCGTGCAACTGCCGCAGCGCAGGACATCTCAACTAGCGCATCGCGTGTGTCACTGAGAGTGGAGTTGAAAGCACCTGTCATTATCATTCCGCAGAATTCACACTCCAGCAACGCAGTGGTAGTGGACCTCGGTCAGCTGACCGTGTCCAATGGACTTCAGTTGACCGGTGCTGGGCAGAAGAGTGCCGACGGACACCCTCCCCTGCTCGATCTGATGAGCGTCGAACTCGATAAACTTATGCTGTCACGGTAGAATGTTGATTCACATATAGGGTGGTGCAAAAAATAACCAGCCATTGGCTACTGTGGGTCAGACAGTGTCACTGTATTTACCCATGCTGCTGGCATTCGCTGGGGTTAAGGTTATCACTAGCGTTTGTCTGTGTGTCTTTCTGGTTTTTCCACACGGTGTCTCAAAAACCGATGCAGCTAGGATCACCAAACTTGAAAGACAAATGTTCCACGACGAATGCTGGAAACCCGTTTATTTTGGGGTCAAAGGGTCAAGGTCACGAGTCACAAAAGCAGTGCTGGCTTGGGTCTTTGCACTCTTGTGAGTGCTGGCTTTTCCGGTCTTGCAAGTGTTGTCGTCAGATGTTGACCAACTTTTTCAACGTTGTTTCACTGTCCGATCTGATAGTAAATCTGTAATAACGTCATCGTTAAAGACCACCACCACACTGTAAACGTGTCACTGCACTACACTGAATTATTTGGCATCGTTATGTCTTTGCCACCTGACAGTGTCGACAACGGCGTTATGTTTCTGGGCCATCCGTCCGCCACGTTAGTCCATTCGTTTGTTTGTTTGTCCATTCTTCTGGACAGATCTTGTTTCTACGATATCTCATGAATGGCTGAGCAGTCACGATGCAACTCACAGCAAGTAACCACTAGACCTTACTGATGACCTGGCTAGATTTTGGAGGTCAAAATCTTCTAGTTTTTTCATTGACTAACAGCAGCCTGTTGCCTGCGTTTTACTGCACCACCCTGTATTCATCATCGTAATTGTTGTTGCAGCCATTATCCCATTATGGATTAGTCGACCTGGTATTTGGGCTCACGTTTTATGGCTGTTACTTCACGACATTCTGAAGCCACTTGAATAAGTCTTAAAGAGGCAAGCCCCATGAGGTGCTGGGGTTGTGAGAATAGACCAGTTCTATTTCAAAACTAGGCAAACGTACCAGACGACCAAACGTGGGTTTAGTTTGTATATTGTTGTATTGTAGTATCTCTAGGTTTATTGGTGCATGTATGGTTTCATTGTGTGTAGGGTTTAGTTTCTTTAGTATCATGCTACAGCATTGCCCTACTCAGCATAAGAAATAAGTCATTTCAGAGTTATTTCAAAGTTATTCCCAGCCAGTGTCTAAAAATACTTATTTGTTGTATGTTTGCAAGTTGTAACTTTAACTCAACCTTTTTCCATGAGAAATTTGCGTGTAATTGGTATGAAATTCTCAGTTTTTGTGAATGGTACTATGCTACTTCCCTGTGTATAAGTTAGCCACTTTTGCTCAACAGATACAAATGTTACGGCATTTAGTTAAATTTTGAAGGCATCAGTTGGCACATGCTGACTGGGATGGATGGCTGGCTGGCTGATGTGCAGAGCCGTGGTTCTCGGGACGGAGATAACGGCCGAGTGTCAGCTGCTGAAGCCAGTCTCACTGGCCGTGAAACTGACACGCAATCTGTCGGCGTCGTGGTATCACGGTCACCCAGATGTGGAGCTGCGTGGAAAACTTCACGACTTCTCTGTATGTCTTTCAGTTAAAACGTTGCTTCTCTTGTCATTCTTTATTGCAGGAAAGTCAAAATGTAAGAAGAGTAGAAGTCGAAAGTAAATGCAGAAGAAGAGTAAAACAAACCTTGCCAGCAGTTATCATGGAGGTATAAAGCTGGAGGAAGAAGTGGTCGACCAAGGAAAACAGACAAAACCTCTGTTTTGTTTCTGGAGTCATACATTTTTTGTGCCGTATGAGGTTCTGACGTTACAAAAAATGGATCAGTAATGTTCATTGCAGCTGGAATGAGTTAAGTCAGTATTTCATCAGAGATACTGCACTCGTGTACGTTGTAGGCCAGTAGATATTAAACCTTGGCATCAGGGATGCAATACTAGACTCATACATGCTTATAGCTTTACCTCGTGAACAGCTAAACTGACTTTAGTGGCATTTCACTGTCTTTATGTCAGTCTGTTCACCTTTCAGGAGATACACCCGAATGTCTGTACATTGTGCTGCATACTTTATGCCTGTCTTAGTTTTTATCAGCCCCCCTGTATGTGCTTCTGTCCAACACTATGCTAGGTTTCGGTTTTGATGGTTGTAAGTTTTTGCTGTTTTTAACTAGGGCCATTTTTGTGTTATAGTGTTTTTTGTGCACTTTGTGAACTTTTTTACGGCTGACATGAGTTTGGTTGTCAGCACCAAGGCAACCGATTGTCTGAGAAGATTCGTCTTTGAAGTGGCCTTTTTTTATACTGAGTGGAATGTTAAATTCTGCTGAATGAAGTACAGAGCTGGACTCCTGTAACTGTTGATTGATTTTACAAATTAGTGCTAATGTTATAAACTTCTTGTTAATTTACACTGCAGTTACTTATTCTGATATTGATCAGCGTTATGCTTTGTCATTTTTTACTGGGAAATCTGTAAGCCTATTACAGCCAGCTGGCAGTTTGTCGTTTTAGGAAGACTACTTTTTAAATATTATATGCTTTTTATATTCATCTGTAATTAATAATTTGTCCACAGTGTATTACGTTGATGTGTTGTTAGCTGATGATAAGTCAGGGTGATCTCAAGACGATATTGCTGATACTCAATGAGAACTTGCAGGAGGCGGGTCCATCTCCTCCATCTCCAGCCTCCGTACCAGCACTACCGGCACCATCACCAGCAAAGACTCCAGTCACCGCCACTGGTAAGCGTGACACTTAACTGGGTTTATTATGCTGGCTGCATCCATAGTGGAAAGCATAATGTATGTGACGGTCTTGCGTCCGACCATCTGTCCATCCATCTCCGTCTGTCTGTCCTGTTGCAATACTTACCATGACTCACCTGGGGGCAGCATACGACGTGGCCAGCATACATTTCGGCCCGACAATAATGAGGACCGACACACTTGTTTTGGGTTGTCTGGGTTTTATTTGGTTACTAACGGTGGTGCAGCGGTTTGGATGTCAAAACTTGGGATCAAGAGGTCATGGGTTTGACTTTGGTTTGGGGACCAGCTACATAACAATGGCTGTGATTGGCTGCAATTACATTATATTTAGTTATCTTGGTTTTCAAACAATTTGTGGGCATTTGAGAGCCAGCATAAAAGGAGCAATGCTTCTTTCCTTGGACGTCCGGTGGTTGATGAATCTATGCTGAAGCCAGTGACTGGTTCTCCCTATTTAAGGCCAGTGATATGAGTATCCTGCTCTTTCTCTGTTGCTTGGGTGACAGCAAGGACGTCTAGCCCACAGTTAAATATCAATATTAGTTAAATATTCTAGAGTCACAACATTTAGTCGTAACTGCAGAAGAATGCATTGCCACCGATCGCCAATAAAACGGGGCCCAACGAATATGGCTGCAAAGCTCATCTATTTTTAACATTTTGTGACTCGTGACTTTCAACTTTGACCTTTTAAAATCAAAATAAATGGGTTTCCAGGACTTATGGTGGAACATTTCTGTGTTGAGTTTGGTGATCCTAGCTGCATCGGTTTTTGAGATTTCGTGTGGAAAAACAGACACACAGACAGTTGAAGGTCAAATCCCTACCCTACCCTCACAACTGCCATTGGCATGGGTAACTATGGACACACAAAAGCATAAAAAAGGTAAAGGCTTCCCATACTCGTTACCAAGCGTTGGGCCCATAGCTGATCTCGATGTACAGACAGTCAGCCCGCAGGTGACTATAAGTCATCCACCTGGCAGTAGACTGCTATTACTTTCCACCAGGCCTGCGGTTACTTCCCAGCCACAAAGCATTACCGCCACTTGGCTGGTACCAAGTTATACTGCTTGGTGACTGAGGCACATAGGTGTGAACAACTTGCCCAAGGTTGTTACGCGGCTTTACCCCGAGTAGGATTTGAACCCACGACCTGTTGATCGCCCCACCCATTGTGCCATACCATGTGGTAAATTTCTTTTCCTAAACGTCTGTAAATTTTATTTCTGCCGGTGCATTGACATTCTGGGTGACAGAAAGTGCATCTCCTGTGAAAAATATTTTAATGATTGCCATCCATTGATCTCTTCTGAAACAGGTGGGGGGCTAGTGGGGCAGCTGGCTAAGCCAGCTTCAGTTGCGGCAACCAGGTTAACTTGGAAAACGGCTGTTAAAACGTAGATGATAATGATTCCGGTAAATTCTTCCAAATGTAGGTGTGTGTTGCTGGAATGTCTTCTGGTTAGTATAGAGATGAAATGTTTGCAGTGACTGAGGTACCGGCAACGGTTCACGTGCCAGCGACATCAGACGCTGCAGAGCCGATGGAGGCAGCACCGGATACAGTGATCGCAGAACATCCACGAGACACCTACTCAACATTGAAGTTGGATGTCACTGTCGGCAGCATCAAGTTGGAGCTGTTTAGTGGCGACAGTGACTTGGTATTTTATTAAATTATTACTGTTAGTCAGGGACACGTGTTTAAATAATTGTTGTTTGTTAGGTCGTGGACGGAAATGGATTGTTGAAAATTGATTCCGGTTACGAGATGGCAAGCAATTGTCATCCGTAGAAAACTGTTTCCACATTTCCATCAGTCATTCTACGTGGTAGGTCCTATTGGCACTTAGTCATTGCCCTGCTGTACGTCACGACTGCTGGCCAGTATCTTGCTCCAACACGTACATGCAGTCATTCTACTGAAACTGGTCTACTACATACATTGAACTCCATATATAAGTCATCTGACGACCAAATTCAACGATCTGACCTGCAGTCTCTGATCAGCGGAGCATTTGACACTGTCGATCACTGCATGCTTCTTTAGACTAAGAGAAACTTCTGGCAGTTCCGTCACTGTTTCCTCATGTCTTCAGCCCTGTGGGGCTTTAATGCGCCTTGATTCATGTGTTGACTCTGGAGCTGCATAAATCGTTTGCTTACTTACTTTTTTACTTTCTAATTTGCTTTCTTCCTTACTTATTTACAAACTTAAGAATAAGCCCATTCTGTGCTTGGGCCAGAAGTTGTAAAGGAGACAAAACCTGGGCTGCGTTAAGTACGTAATCGCTGACCAAAGCGAACTTAGCACTTAGTATTTTTTCCGTTAAGTCCGTAAGCAATGACTTCGCTGCTGTCAGCAGAAACAGTGGAAAAAATCTTTGCTGAGTGCTACAAATAGACATCGTTTGTTTACATTTGTTTTGCGAAGATGTTGGAACGTTTGGTTTTCGACGGTGACAAAAATGGCTATACTGAGCTTTGAAGTTATTACATAGCATTGCCACTGATTAGTTAACGTGATGGTGTGAATGTGATGTAATAACGACCGTGAAGCCGTTGTAATAATATCTCGCATCGAATATTTATTATGTAAGCGCTTTCTTTGCTGCTTTCCATTAAGTGATAGCTAAGCACTTTCACTAAGCAGTTTTCGAAATCGCTTACGTACTTAATGCAGCCCTGGCTATAGTTTTTTGTGTTCGTTTTTTAAGGATGCATGGTTGCTTTTGTTATGTTGGATTAAGTTTTTCTGTACTAAGCAAGAGATATGTTGGGAAGAATGTCTCCAAAAAATGACCTATTTTGTTTCAAGTGAGATGTAAAACCTTAGCTCAGTCAATCCTCCTGGCTTCAGTCTTATCTTACAGAGCATGCACGCTGGCCAGGTTTCATCACCTGGTACACACTGCCACAGTTCTCGATGATGGGCCTGATTCTGCTTTCAAAAATGTCTCCAGTCAGTTGTGAGGCATTAGTATTCAACAGTGCATACATTGTAGATATACACTGCAATGTCTGCTGCAGATCTGAACGCACAACTGGCGTTTCTTGTTGATAGTTTGTCGGTTCTACTTCATTGGTTCTGTCACAGTTTGTCTTGCTTTCAGTAGCAGCAAATCTGAATACATCGTATTTGTACCTCGTCATAGGCTTCGTGCCTTTCCATTTTTTCCATTTGGCACTTCACCTGCCATTAGTGGCTCATGCATACCCTTTTCTACCGTCGGGCGGCGCTCATTTCCTGTAGCTGCTTCCGTTCTTTGGAATTCTCTACCATTGGACATTCAGTCATCACCTTCTTTAACTGTTTTCCGTCACCGGCTAAAGATATTTCTCTTTCACAAATCATTCCCCACATTCTATAGTTTTGCCGTACACGCTGTCGTGGTCTCAGTAATAGTTCACTATTTGAGCCACGCTAAAAATCATGATTGATTGATTGATTGATTGATTGATTGATTGATTGATTTTTTAGCACGTACGAGATTTTAGGCATTGTTTCAATGCAAGTCTTGTGATAAATCAGCACATACTGTAAAACCCTTAATGTTCGTGTGCCCTTCATTTCACACATTTACGAGCTTAACAAAACTGCGAAATTAAAGGGCGTGAATATCGATACTATACTATCTTTAATTGGTACAACTCGTGTTTTGGAATTGGGTCGTTTGAATTCGCCAAAATAAAAGGGGCCAAAATAAAAGGCGCCAAAATAATTTTGCAGGCGAAGTCGCTAACTTTTATGGCAGTCAAGTTAAAGGGTTTTACAGTATCATTGGTCTGTAGTAGCATACTTGCTGTCTCAGACTGTCACTGCATGTGTACTATTCTATACAATTATGTCGATCCTTCTTATTGTCGGACAAAAATGTGTGCTGGCCACGTCGCGTGCTGCCCCCTGATGAGTCGCGATGAATATGCCGACGGGACAGACAGACAGATGGACGCCAGACCGTTGCATAGTCACTTGACGTGGCCACTGTAGTAATGTTTAAGAAGTGTAGCGAATATGACTTTTGCATTGGTTAGCCATTATCTGTTTACGAGCAAATGCATCTCTGATGATGATGATGATGATGATGATGGTAGAGTTCTGGCGCTGGTGATCGTGACAATGACCGTGCCTTGGCCAGTTTCCAGCTGCAGTCAATCGTCCTTGCTGCGGAGATGAAGTCGGACACGTCAATGACGGCGCGGTTCAGCCTTCACCGCTGTGAACTAGACGACAGTCGACCAGGCAGAAATGAAGGCATCACGAGGTCGGCTCACACCTCGACTTTTCTCTTGCATCAGTGTCTGCTCGTTTCTATCTAGAAGAAGCCAGTGCACACAAGAGCACCGTGACCCACGCCGGCAATGTTTTTGTGTCGTGTGGCCTTGACCTTTGACCTTTTTGGCTCCAAAATAAATGGATTCAGGTTAGGGTTAGGGTTAGGGTTATGAGACTCGTGGTGGACCATGCCTGTGTCAGGCTTGGTGATCATAGCTGCCTCGGTATTTTAGATATTGTGCGGAAAAACAAACAGACAGACACCACTGAGCACCGTACCCACGCGGCTGCCGTCGGCCTGGGTGATAATAACAGATGCAGTACTCCTACTACAAGAGATCATCTCTGTTGCTAGGCCTTGAGCCCATAGGTTATTGGACCACTGAAAGCTATAACACGTGGCCAGTATGATGTCAGACCTATTATTACCTTTCCAGCCACAGAGCATCGCCATCATTGACTGGTACCAAATTATACTGGTGGTGACGTGGCTGCAAGGATCTAACAATATGCCTGGAGTCATTATACGCC
>Ga0209780_1004070_pt1 | contig 11161 bp, 4 predicted proteins | sample WorMetexBAHAMAS2_FD_187384 | JGI IMG/M metagenome (GOLD analysis project Ga0209780, IMG submission 187384) | Marine gutless worms symbiont microbial communities from Max Planck institute for Marine Microbiology, Germany - Inanidrilus exumae... | ecosystem: Host-associated > Annelida > Digestive...
GTCGAACTCCAGATACTAGTTTAAACATACACGAGTGAACGTTGTTCCAAATGATACACGTAGAGCAAATACTGAACCAATATTCTAAAACATTCAGAAGAGACACTGGAATATAGCGACTCATCATTATGGCATGTGAGTTTCCCGTAGCGGTGAAGAGCTAAGTTCATGCTAAGCCGCTATACACTGTTTACTTTGCTTAAGTACAATTTAAAACTTTCCGTCTATCTCTGTTTGTCTAGGCGGCGAACTTGCGTTCTAGTTCTGGCGGGGGTTGTTTCGACGGCCGTTTATCTCTGTGTTTGTCTGTTTGTTAGGGGCGCTGAAAACGACAGACGTGAAAATGCAGGACGTGAAAAGTCATAAAATTTATCTAGTATTATAACTATACGTAATTATTTACTTTTTAAGCTGATCAGAAATCAATCACTTTTTAAAGGTAGTAATAATGCTCAATAATGCTGTCGTCGTTATGAAAATCACGCCAAACTAACCAACCGAAGTCATACATCATGCAAAAATATATTTAAGGTAATACGTGATATTCAAATATATGTTAAATATAATTATTTTACATGCTGTTAAACGCTCAGACGGACTTAATTGCTTTGATCTTCGGCACTTAACAGTTCGCGTTTATTTCGTCACTGCTCCGATGGCCAGGTTTGCCTTGACCTGGCAGTTTTTCACGCATTATAAGTGCTTTTAAAAAACACCTGTTTCTGATGCATGAAAAAGTGAATAAATATGTATAGTTTTAATAGCCTAGCGGTTAGTTAAACACATATTTTGACTACTGTCAGGCGTTTAGTAAGTACAGCTCTTCACGTTCTGCATGCAGTTTGATCAGCCATTTTCACGTTCTGCATTTTCAGCCAACCCATTGTTAGCAGGATCGTTCAAAATTAAAAAGTTATTATATATTTATTTCACCAAAACGGCAGCCACAAACATAAAAATATACAGACAAGCAGAAAACCGTATACATGAAAAGTACAACAAATACAAATAATACAGATACAAACATGCAGTAAGCTCAGAAAAAAACTACAAACACGCACACATTACGTCCTAGATATACAATAACATAAAACCCATTAAAACATTATTTCTTAATATTAAGCATCTCAATGTTGCTGCGGACAACACAATCATCAACAAAGTGTTCCCAAGCTCAGCAGCACTGAAACTGGGTGACGGTATACTATATATTTACTGATACTCAAAAACATACCAGCTATGGTCCGTAGTCTACTACGTACCAGAGAAAAGTTGGTTAAATTATGGAAGTGATCCTGGACATAGTCTGGACTGCATGGATATCGTAATTTCACCAGTCAGTCAATAATGCAAAACGAATCGAGAATTTCGAATGACGCTGCTAGTTTCACTTTCGTTTTCTAACTGTCAGTGGCACTGTAAGTGGGTGACAGAAGCTTCTCAGTCGCCGGTCCCCGCCTGTGAAACGACCTTCCACCAAGACTACGACGGCCGGGACTGTCATTTGACACTTTCAAACAATCTCTGAAAACTTACTTGTTTGGCGACCGTAGCGCATAGTGACTCTATTGAATTTATATGCGCTATACAAAAAAACTCTTATGTGTGTATGTATGTACTTTCCGTGTATTACCGACACTGCCGATTTCAATGTGGCATGATGGAGGTATGCATTGTACCGAGTGCCGTCTAGTTATCGAATTCGCGTACTACGAAACCGTCGAGAACAATGGAAATATTTTGTTGTGCAGCACAGTGGACAGTCACAGCCTAATGTTAGTGATTGCTTGTATGGGCGGGCAGGCAAGCCGCACAGCTGGCGTCGTGGACATGATCACCCCCTGTCATCTCCGTCTCCGATGATCTGTGACGATGCAATGAGATGATAATAGCGGCGTGCCAGATTGGACAGCAGCACCTGGCCGTAGGCGCCGTGGAGCCACAGCAGCAGCCGCATCTGGCGTCGATCGTCACGGATAAACTGTCTTTACACGTCGCCGATCCGTTCGGCGCGTCGCGCGCCCTACGACGCCGTAATCTAATCACCGTCGTTCGCACGACCTCGCCGCGCGCAATTTCATCCCGATCGGTTTTTGCCGCGCGGCGATTGCGCGACCGGTCGAGCGTGAAACGACGCGTCGTTGCTCATAGTGGCGGCCGAGACGAGACGACGCTTCCAACAAAGACCGTTTCGTATCATTTCCGGGGGCGTCAGTGAGCGACGTCGTCGTCGGGCGCGACAGCTGCGTCCAGGCCGGCGTCCTCGCAAACATAATCGCATTATGCCGCCGTCACCGCCCACGACGCTGCTTGCCGGATGGCGTGGGCGTGGCGACCGAACATTGAGAGTGAATCAAGGGAAAGTGACCTCTCCCGGCGGATGGTAAACAGACCGCACCGATATAATTACACCGCATGTTGCGGCTTCAAGCAAAATAACCTAATTCAAAGCAGAATATAACGATGTGACTAAATGACAAATGATGATATTTTACGTATCCCAAACAGTTCAGCAGAACGCCTACATGCCAAATTTCATTGAAATCGAATAAACTTTTTGTGGACGGACAATTTTATGGACGGACGGACATTTGAGACCCACTTTATTAGGTCTGAGTCGACCTTATAAACTGGGTCTCAAATGTCCGTCCGATTTCAACGAAATTTAGCAGGTATGTAGAGATCGATGAGTAATGCGCACAACGGTATGCTGTATGACCCGATCCAAGGTCAAGGTCAAGGTCACAAGCCCTTGAAAGTTGAAAATCCTTCTATTTTCAAATGCTATCTCCTCCGCCATTTACAACGGGAGTTGGCAACTGAACACTGATGCATAAACTATGGCAGAATCTCAAAATTTGATCGGGCGGTATTTTTTATATTTGTTCTAGTTTTTGTGTCACGTGACTTTGAAATTGGCAGAAACAGTCAGTTGTGAAGAGTCGACCGTCAGTCCCGCACGGGGCTAATTTTTTAATATGTGAGCGGACAGACAGACAGACACGCACTGGCGATACTTCGCGACATTGGAGACATTCGGACGTGACGCAACCAAGCGTCGTAGTCTGAGCTGTGGACAAATACGACCCGCAGCTAGAGTGACGCGCCATGTCCGGGTTGTCCTCGGCGGTGGTCTGTGGTACCGTATCCGCTGTCGACGACGAGGCAGAAGCGCAGATGTCGTAATTAGTTTGGTCGCTCGTTGTGATCGCCCGAGGCCCGCCACTACAGTTGACGTAATGCTGCTGTCTCGTACTTTCACTGTATGACGGAATTAGTAATAACGATAGTGCTAAATAAGCTTAACAGAGTACAACAAGCCGGAATAACTGTCATTTCAGCTAGACACTTTTTGACTACCTGCGGCTTTGATCTTGCGGGAACAACAAAATATCTATTTCAGTTCACAGAATACATTGCAGAACAATAAAGAGACAGAAATGGACAAAAATAGGCCCTACATATAGCATGTTTAGAGACTGTTAATAAGCTAGCTAGCCTAAAGCTGGATGAGTGGCTTGAAATACGCGTCACACACAGAAGTGAAACCGTCAGTGAGGCGAAACGGCAAAATGAGTAAATGACATCAAGGCAATCGAGGATAGTAGCTTCAGCCTCGTCAGCGCGGCGCTGCCACCGACTGACGTGCCATCATAGCCTGGCCAACTCGTCTTTGATTCAGCCCATTAAGTGAAAAATGATGTCATCCACAAACCGGAAGTACATAATATATTGTGTTGTCGTCAGAGGAGGTCGTAGCCACGACAACCGGTAACATGTGCCTGCCGAAAATTTCGTGGAGTTTGGATATGTAGTTTTTGAGCTAAGCGAACGGACAGACATACGCAGAGACAGATAGACATGCCGACCGCAATATTTCGCACCCGTGTTGGGTCATAGTAATGATGGTAATAATAATAGTGGTAATGACAATAATAACAATAATAATGATAATAATGGTAATAAATTTATAGGCATGTAGGGGCCTAATCTTCGCTTCGACGCAGGCATAACGGCAGATGCATCCGAAAATATCTAATGATTGATTAGATTAGATTAATATTTGTATTCATAATCGTCGTAATATTGGATTATGATATTCAGTGTTTTGTGAATTACGCACAGTTGTTCTTGCAACTTTACTCGTAGAAGCAGCCTGTCGTAAGTCCAGTAAACATCAAACGTTTGATGGCGAAACAGATGCCCGCGGGAATGTATGCATTCAGTTGCTAACAACTGCGTGCATTGGAAGACCGAAAAGCACAGGAAGCGATGCTGAAAGATTTGTTGAGTAGAGCAGCGCATCTTTTATTGTCTTCGCTGCCGCTGACAGACCCGCGCAACGCAGTGGCTCTGCACATGCTAAATATTCTTATCGCATCATATGGTAATCAATCAATTTCTTCTACTCGGCCTAGCTACTGAATACAGATCTCGACTGTGGGTGTGATCAACAGTTGTCCGACGACCATCAGACGTTTATGACACCAGCGAACTAAGGTGACAGAGCCTGAGACGATTAGCCGTTCCACAGATATGGTTGATGCCCACCAAAATTTATATGGTTCATGTGACCATACTACGGCCCTTTCGTGGATGGTTTGCCATCCATGGGCTAGCACTTGCTAGCGTCAATCTACCTGCCGAATTTGAATCCCCTAACCCCACTCACTATGACGATATGAAAGGCGATACAAAATGTCGAAAATGGGGTGGTTTGGGATAGTTAGGGTCACTCAAGGTCATCGAAAATAGCACCAATCGATAGATGACATACGAGTTATTATTAGCTTTCCACAGTAACTATTCCCTATCTTGCACCATTTCTGAGATATAGCAAGATATTGGTCGAAAATCGCCCTTTTAACATACCCCACCTGTATTTGGGGCACCCGTTGGGTGACATCGTCGGAATTTCGCCGAGATCTTTGGCGCCAGAAAACTAGAGTCCCTGGGCTATCGTATAGCTTTGCTTGCGTGATCCTGCATTTAGCCATTTTGGTACACTGCCGGCTTGTGACAGACATACAGACGGACGGACGGACACACGACGACAGCATATACCGCGCTAGCATAGCGTCGCGCGGTAAGAATAAACAGCCAAACTATCTCATAACCTGTGGGCCTTCGGGCCCTACACTTTTTGATAAAATACGCATGTTAAATGCTCGTGTTGGTAATACACTCGACCTGCCACGCATTGGTAACGCACCGAATAAGCTACAGGTATCTCGACTCTATGGCGCAGACTCTACGGAAACATAACAGGTTGACAGTTGACAAAACTAGAAACTTATATGCACTTTTCAGATGTAGAAGTAGGAATTCTGACTTATTTCACTGATTACTTCTGTTTAAATACGAGTTTTTTTCTCACGATTACTGCTTTTATGCACTAATTTAGTAATGAAATAGCATTAGGTATTTAGTTTATCACGTTATTGTTTCCGCATGTCAATACAGAATATAAGTCATAGTTCGTGTACAAATAAATAGTGTAAGACTGTAACTTAGACATGCTGTTCCTGTTCCGTTCTTTAGCCGTCCTCGATCCGAGGGTCGGCAACACCATGGACGTACTTTCTCCATTTATCGCTGTCCTCTGTCATTCTGATTGACTCCTCATCGGGGAGTCTTGTCCACGTATTGATGTTGTCCATCCAGGCCGCGCGTGTTATTCCTCGCATGCGTGCATTTGGCATTGTTCGTTGCATTATCTTTTTCTCCAGGCAACTCATTTGTTTCCTCATGGTGTGACCATAGTATGCCAGCTTCCTTGCTTTGACAGTGTCTAACAGTTCCCTCTTTACTCCAGCTTTGTTAAGAACCCACTCATTTGTTTTCGTTGCTGTCCACTAAACCCACTGACTTTCTCAGCCCTTTCATTTCAAAGGCGTCAAGACGTGTTTCTTCATTCTTTCTGAGTGTCCAGCTTTCACAGCCGTACGTTGCTACGGCTACACTAGCGCCTGCATTAGTTCTATCTGCGTTGAAATCGGTATGCAGTGACTTTTCCATATTTTCTGCAGTGATGCCCCGATCGCCTGCCCCCTGTTTAACCTGGTACGGAATTCCGTCGTACACTTACCATCTTCTGTAATCGGAGACCCCAGGTACGGGAACGTATCCACCTGCTCCAGTTGCTCATTCTGAATGAGTATGCGGCACAGTATGCCGTCGCTCGCCATTGCCTTACTGTTCCTGTAACAACAATTAAATAATAAGCCTACTTCAGTTTCAACCTACTGTAATGTTGCCTTTCAATTTCACTCCTGCGTTTACCGCCTTCTTCCTGCACTCCTGCTCCTTCGTTTTCGTTGCCCGATGCAGTCAATAATGCACTTTACAAGTTACTCTGTCTGCGACCTCCTGTGGTTTGCAGGTCGATCGTGCCTTCTGCCTTAGGCGACACCCGTTATGGATGCAATAATGACGTTTAATGCATTCTTCCGTTCCGTCGTCGTAGAACGCGAGCGCATAGTCAGCACTGATCGCCTCAAGATACGTAGTCCGGGGCGTTGACGAGGCCCGAACAGGTTATGTCACTTAACTCACTTGGAACGTCCATTTGCTCACACGAAGTCTTAAGGCATCTACAATCACAACGCGCACATCATCAGCTTCAATAACTGGATTTCTCGTTCACAAAATTTGGTACTTGTATTCACTTGTATTCGTATCGTATCGTATCGTATCACTAGTTATGAATTGGCTGCGTTATTGTCAACACGAATAAGATGTGCTTTATGAGGCCGCGCTACGATTAAATGGGATAACGACATTTCGTATCGCCTTTCATATCTTCGTAGTGAATAAAGTTACACACTTCAAATTTGGTAGGTAGGTAGGTTGATGGCAGCAAGTGCTAGCAAACGGATGGCAAACCATCCTTGAAAGGGGCGTGGTTATGTCACGAGAACCATTTAAATTTTGGTGGGCACCAACCATATCTCTGGAACGGCCGATCGTTTCAGGCGCTGTCAACTTAGTTCACCGGTTAGTGTCATAAACTTCTGATGGTCGTCGGACAACTGTTGATCACACCCACCGTCGAGATCTGTATTCACCAGCTAGGCCGAGTACAAGAAATGGTTTGATTACCATATGATGCGATACGGAATATTTAGCATGCGCTGAGCCTCTGAGTCGCGCGGGTCTGTCAGCGGTAGCGGAGACTTGTTTGAGCTAGAGGCCCATGCCTCAGACATACAGACAGTCGAACAGACGGACGGACACCGGACATCGGCTTTGCTTAATGTCCCCACTTTGGTTACGAGCGCCTAACAAGCCAGTGAGACTATTTTTATAAATTGTATATAGTTTGTTTGAAAATTACCAGATTTTATGAGTTATAAGTTATTCATTAGAACTCAAACAGTGAAAACACAGTCAACTCAGTTACATTTCGAGTGCATGTTGAACTGAAAGAAGTCGCTGAGAAGTTACCATCGTTGAAGTTAAGTCATTCTTTTTGGCCTGAGTAACGTCAATCAATGAATTATTTATATTACTGCACATGCCATAACATAGAATTATATACAAAATTCAGAACTCAAAGAAGTCGAAAAGCTTTTACGGACAATAGCAGTTATATGTGACTGCGCTCGTGAGAAATGAACAAACGAAATAGTGGGGTGCTGTTTGAAATAGTCGACTAATCCGTGGTATTTGAGTATTACTTCAAACAGTTCGGATACAGACTATAGGCCTAAATAAATAGTCTATATAAACAGAACTGTTCACCGTTTGTGAAAACACTGTCTACGACAGTCGTTACCCACGCCAACGGCAGTGACGAGGTAGTATTTTCACCGGCGTTTGTCTGTCTGTCTGTCTGTCTTTCTGTTTATCCAGAAGATATCTCAAAAACCGATAAAGCTAGGATCACCAAACTTGACGTGCAAATGTTCCACGATGAGTCATGGAAAACCACTTATTTTGGGGTCAAAACGTCAAAGAAAAAGGTCGAGAGTCACAAAATTATTGCCGGCCTGGGTCTTTGCACTCTTGTGAGTGCTGGCTTCTTCTAGTTTAAATGGCACTGATCATTGAGTCAGGATTCTGGATGATGTTAATATGTAATACAGCAGCAGCAGCAGCAGTCAGGTTCACTTGACGGGGCCATGTATGGGGTCTTGTAGTAGTAGTGCGCCATGTATACCTAGCGACGCTTATTGACGTATAACAACAGCACGCCGGTTGGATGCCGTCAGCTGTAGGCAGTCGTAGGCCCAGCGGGTGTTGTTGGCGGTGCCAGCAACTGCAGCCAAGCATGACGTCGGTCATCCTGAGTCGACTTCTGTTGATGTTTGTTGATAGTCGTCGCTAGGCAACTACGTCCAGTGCGTGCAGCGTGCGTTGTATTCCCTACTGGCGCATCGCCTGTCTATCGATCTTTGCGTCCCACGACAACACTGACCTGCATCGATTGCCGTCGTTGGCAACGTTACACGGTTGATCTATTTCCCGAATGTGCCTCTTCTATACGTGCACTGACATAGACTGCCCTTTATATTGTGAGACTGAGTCGACTTGCAGTGGAGGCCTTAATGCCCGTTTACATCGCCACGATAGAACTGAACAGCAACTCTGAATCTCCGGACTTTATGGCGCTATATAAATTAGTTTTTAACTTTAACTTTAACAGGACTGAACTGAAGTGTGTCTGTTTTAGTTCATTCAGTTCAGTTGCCGGGGTGAAACGCCGCCAGAGTAGGCTTATGCGCGTTTCACAACAACGTACTGGCGCTGCAACAATTCAGTTCACTTGTACGTATTGAAGATGTGAAAAGACCTTTAGGACCCCCGTGGCCCACGGCGAGAGACATCGCGCTTAAGATGGCATTGCGCTTATATCCTTACCTTACCTTACCTTACCTTCCTTACAATACCTTCGGGTCAGCAGCTCAGTATGCTGCTCTGCAGCGCTGAGGCCGTTTTAGGTTCGGCCGAGTGCAGTAGTAAACAAATTGCCGCTTTGAATTCACTTGAATCTGGAAAGGGCGCCCACCCCCCAGGGCGCCACCAGCTATAGTTTAGAAAGTGTGAAGCTAAACCTCAAAACATTGGGGCCCCAGAAATGCCTCCCCATTCACGTCTGTACACTGTGCCTCAAAAAACGACACTGCTTTGGCTTGCTATAACTTCGACACGCATCAACCGATTTTGATACTTTTTGGTAGGAATGTTGCCAAGAAAGTAAGAAGTCAAATAGTACTTTATTTGTTCGCCTCACCTAACCAGTGCTTCTGCGCTACCTGGTAAAACACGAAAATCGCATCTTTATCACTCAAATGTTGTATTACTGTTTTTCCAGAGTTCACCCAGTCACTGCTTGATTTCTTCAATTTTGTTGACTTGAAACTCATATTGTTGCTGATACAGACTCCCTAAATCTCATAATTAATTGAGTTCAGCTCTGGCCTGTTGGGGGCTGAGAACAAAGGCGGTTCAGCTGTGATCAAGTGACAATATGAATGTGTTTTCTGTGTCTGCTGGCAAAACAACTCTCAGAATTTAAGTAAATAGATTCAATTTTCAGCTTTCTATTTCCCCAGGGAGTGCAGCAGCACTAGTTAGGTGAGGTGGGAAAATAAAGTACCATTTAACTGCTTGCTTTCTTAGCAACATTTCTGCTAAAAATTATCAATATCGGTTGATGTACGTGGAAGTTGTAGCAAGCTGAAGCAGTGTCGTTTTTTCTGAGACACACTGTATATAGGTCTGTGCATGCAAGCATATAGTAGTAGTAGTAAAATTCTTTAATAAAACTTTATCAAACGCAAAGTGAAACAGTCACAGTATAAACATACAGTATAGACATGTAAAATAGCAAAATAAAAAAGTAAACAAAGTACAGTCTTGTCTGTATTACATTAATATATATCATCATTGAATAACATGTGGTTGATGAAGTTTTTGCGCATGAACTCTGAAGGGATAACGGAAAGGGTGAGGCCGTGTCCACGGGAACGGAGATTATAACCAAGCACATAAGAGTCGCAGGGACGGCTCCACAACCAAGTTTGTGTGAGTGTTAGCTTCACTCATGCTTGCAACTTGGCAACACAGCACGAGCTACTGATATAGACCACGACGAGAATGTCCTCACACATCGGTCTACAAGGGCGAATGTACGTTGGCAAAAAAGTAAGCTGACAATGAAAGGAGATGCCAGCTGGTGACTACAACTGAACGCTGTCGCGCCGCACCAACTGGGAAAAATTATTAGCCATGTGGCTCGTCTCGGAAATATTCCAAAAAAACAGCGGATTGACCAACAGCGCTGTTGTTTAGCTCTACCAGCCAGTATTATGGTCTAGATTAGTTTTCGTCTACCCCCATTTCACCAGCTTCCCTGAGACGGCGCACGTCTTCATCTATAGCCCCCAAGTTGATCTCTTCCGTAAGTAATTTCTATTCAGCAGTGTCATTCTGTGCTTAATATTTCTAATTTTTCGAAGACTGCGCTTTCTTTCAGCTAATTTTCTCGCCAGTAAAATCTGAACCTGTGCTGTAGAAGTATGATTTTCAGCAGCTAGAGATGCTAAAAAATTGTTTGCGTTATTAGACATGATAGTGTCAGTACCTACTAACTTCGCCAACGTACAAACGCCTAAAGGCAACGCGAAGCCAGTAAGCTAGTAGCGAAGCGAGCAAACAGGATGTGTGCAGCCTTTGAGCCTAGGAGTTTATGTAAACACGCTCAGGCAGCCTTGCTACTGCGCTGACTGTGTTGCAACCGGCCTCGGCATACCGTATAACGACTAATCGTGTCGCGCAGGAATTTTTGAAGACGCAAAGGAATGTGTGAGACGGAAGTAAACAAAAGCATATGGAACGCCTGTTGGGCTTTTTGTATTTCACAAAATGGGTGTTATGAGCCCCAAAACAGGTTTACACCCAGTAGGGCCACACTGCGTGCTCGGTGCTCGGTGGTTGGTGGGCGTGAAGCTGTTTTCTAGCTAGTTTTGTAGCTGCTGTTCAGAGCAGGATGTAGCGGCCAGAACGAAGCCAGGCGTCCAGTGTACAGCAGTTACACAGTTAGGATATAAACACTCGCGTATACATGGTGTCTCAAAAAAGAGAACCACCTGTAACTGGCCATAACTTTGCCAAATCTTCTTTCAGCTTCACTAGCTATAGCTCCATACTATAATGT
>Ga0209780_1004071_pt1 | contig 11160 bp, 6 predicted proteins | sample WorMetexBAHAMAS2_FD_187384 | JGI IMG/M metagenome (GOLD analysis project Ga0209780, IMG submission 187384) | Marine gutless worms symbiont microbial communities from Max Planck institute for Marine Microbiology, Germany - Inanidrilus exumae... | ecosystem: Host-associated > Annelida > Digestive...
GCCTGATGATCGGCCACATACAATATCGTCGGCCGTCTATCAGCTGCCAGTGCGTCCTCCCATCATTCCAGACACATTTGAACCACCAACAGTAACCAGCGGCCCTGCAAGCAAAGTTGCAGATATCTATAGCCGACCGTCACTGATCACAGGCAAGGACGCTCGAAATACAGCTCCTATGGCAGTGGCTACACCAACAGTTCCAGTGACCACTAATCCATTTCCACGTGATGACTGCACGGGCGTGGTTTCTGGTGGTGCTCAGCTGTTCCTAGACTCATCCCAACCTTGTAGTGAGCCATTCGTGACACAGAAACGGAAAGCGGTGAGTTCGGCAGAGTTCTGTTTCAATTACTTGTTACATAATATTAATTTTTGAGTCGTGCATTGATTTATCGTTACTGCTGTTACAGTAGTGTGTCTGTGTCATTCTGGCCTGATGTTCATTGGTTATGTCCAGTTTCCTAAAGTTCTGACAGTATAAACTTATAACAATTGCTGTTAAGGATTTCAATTGACCTGATGCTTTTCTTGTCTCCCATCCACAATTTCAACGCAGTTAGTATGTCACAGTACATCATTACTTTGTCCATGGTAGAGGTGTGAAGTATTGCAATTAGCATGTGTGTATGTTTTTGTCTGTTTGTCCACTCACATATCTTAAAAATACATGTCCACATTTCATGAAATTTTGTGTATCTGTGACCCATGGCTATGGCTCAATTCTACTCTGACAATGGTGCAATACATTATGTACTTCTAGATATGTCGATTATGTCATTTTTCACATAATGGAGCCAGTAGGCCAGAATCAAAAGACAACGTTGTGTTTCGTCAAGTTTGCTATGGCGGAACTACGGGCAAAGTTGCTGTCTGATTGCAGGCTTGGACAGTATGTGTATGCACCTTGGCATCTTCTCTTAAATGACTTGAATACTTATCTTCTTTCAGTGTGACCATTTGTCTGGTAAACCTGGAAATGTATTGACCAAAAGCGATGGAAATGAAATATCAGGGAAAATACCCTGTCAAGGAAAACGGTTTATTGTTAGCTTTATGTTTGGGCTACGTCAGGGGTGCACAAACAAATCTGGAACCAAAGTGGACGGCCACAATGGAGGACTAGGGGCTGTGTCCCCAGTGGAGTTCAGGGGCAAAGCCCCTTGAATTTTAGGGGCGAAGCCAAAGCTAGTGTAATAATTTAAATGAGCCTGGTTGAGGTTAGGGGGCAAAGCCTCCCTGAAGCTGAAGACATTTTACTGATATGACGATAAATTTCTGCATTTGTATCCCGCTTTAAGCTGAAATATGTTTAAATCCAGCAAGAATTAATTAATTGTAAGCCACTTTTGTGCCAAAATTAACACATTTTGGATGGGATGCAATGGCCATATCCTGGCTTTTAACGGGCCGCATGTGTGCCGTGTGTTGTGCACCGCTGGGCTATGTCAATGTTTAGCAGATTGTTGTAAGCTTTGTATTGCCATCTGAGTGTCAGTTTTGCCGCTTATTAAATCACTCTGAACATGTTTGTGGAAATGTACTGACATTCATGGTGTACTAGTAGTACTGACAGTAATTTGTGTATGATGTGAGTATCTGAACATAGATGTGAGTGCAGTGAAATGTCAGGAAACATAAGAGAATTTTACAGTGCCTGGAGAGTGGCCATTGTGATTTGAAAATGTGTCTGAGGGGGACCCAACCCGACCCGGGGTAACTCTGGGAGAAGATGGTTAAAAAATAAAATTGTGGCATGGAGGTGGCTTAGGTAACACCATTACACAGAAGTCTCTGTAATCCATATGTGCCAGTTGCCATTAGCAAGGGCATACAGGCAGTAAATTTGCACCAACAAAATCCTTCAGTTCTTAACTGGTGGTGTTGGCTACCACCGACAGACCTGTGTGGTGGCTGTGCGTGTGTGTGTGTGTTTGTGAAAGTGGCAGTATTGGTAATCACTGAAGTGTTATGTCTGTTTGCAGTCTTGTGAGATGACAACACTAGCGGAAGCAATCAGAGACCTAGAGGTGAACACGGCGGCTCTTCAGTTACCACCGAGTGACCTACAGGCTGAGAGTTGCCAGTCATTGCAGTGCTCCAGTGGATACGGCACAATGACTAACGTCAGTGCTGGTGGCTCTATTGAAACTATCTGCACCTCTGCCGGCGGTGAGTTGGATAAGATAATGTTTTTGCTTTTGTTGTATATCTTATTGTATTGAAAATGGTATGGAGTGGAGATTGTGTTGTCAGTAACACCACAGTGGAGAACTCTGTTGTCTTTTCCATAATCTGAATGTGCTAGTTGCTATCAGAAAAGGGCATGTGGGCCGTAAACCTTTGCTCCAAAAATTACTCCAGTTATTAACTAGGGTGCTGGCTGACACATGTCACAAAATGGTTGTCTGTTGTGTTGTTCATTATAATGTGATTCTGAAATGACGATCAAGTGATAACTGCTCTGCACATAATTTTGCTGTTGCATTGTAACATCGTGGCATGTCATATGTGCTTATATAGGCAGGTCCATCAATGGCTGTTACATAGTGGTTATATTAAGAGGTTTATTGTGCTTACCAGTTGCCAGAAACACCACTTACCCTAAAACTCATTTCAGAGTGAATCTCATCTGTCAATAATCTTGTAGCCTTCAACACATCATGTACAGATGTACTACAAAAATGTCATTGAGTGAAGTCATCTTATTGGTTACTGAATGAATCAGTACAAATTGGTTGTAGTCAGTGCAATATATTACAACTGCATCATATTAGCAGTTTGGAAATAAGATTAATTGTGTTTTTATGTTTTTATTAACAGATATTGAATACAAAAATTTTGTATTAACGGACACGTACTGTGTGATGGAGACAATTTGACTCATCAGCATCGTAGGGACTTGTGTGTTTTAAGTGTTTGATAGCTCGATGCTCGTATTGAACTAAGGGGTACAGAGATGGTGTAGATAACAGCATATTCTCCCTAATCCAAATGCGTGAGTTGCCATCTGCAAAAAGCATGCTTGAAGTAAAACTTTACTACAACAAAATCTTCAAGTTTTTTTACTCTGCTTGCTTCCTAACTCCAGTTGACCTGTTCATTGGCCATAAAACAGTTGCATGAATTCCACAAATGATTCGTGTATGTTCTCGGTGTGTTAGTGGCCCAGACTGGCCCTTATGTATGACACGATATTTAACAAGTCTCTGCTGCCACTGACAGACCCGCACGACACAGTGACTGATGCCCACCGTGTTTTACACAGATGTCGACGGTCAGTGTGATAAACTGGTGACCGAGACCATCACCAGTTTACCACACTGACCATCGACCTAAGTTGACAGCACCTGAGATGATCAGCCATTCCAGAGATATGGTTGGTGCCCACCAAAATTTAAATGGTTCACATAACCTGACCACGCCCCTTTTAGGGACGGTTTGCTATCCATGAGCTTGCACTTGCCGCAATCAACCTATCCACCCACCAAATTTGAAGTCTATCTCCACCCACTATGAAGATATAAAAGGCGATAGAAAATGTCGAATGGGATGGTTTGGGATAGCTGGGGTCATTCAAGGTCACTGACAAATAGCATCATTGGATACAGTGCATACGAGTTCCTATTAGCGTTCCATAATAACTATGTCTGTCTTGCACCGTTTCTGAGATATAGAGAGATATTGGTCGACAATTGCTGATTGTAACTTACACCACCTGTATGTGGCGCCCCGTTTGGGGCGACCCAGTTGGAATTTCGCTGAGATTTTTGGCATCAGAAACAGAGTCCCTGGGCTATTGTATGGTGTTATTTGTGTGATCCTATGTTTAACCAGTTTTTGTACATTGCCGGCTTGTGACAGACAGGCGGACGGACAGACACGATGACAGCATAATACCTCGCTAGATTAGCGCCGTGCGGTAAAAAATGTGTTGATACATATTTATTGAATTCATTAGTTAGAATCTTTAATTTGCTATTTGCAGAGTTTGAGAAGCTAGCAGATGCACTGCTGGAATCCAACTTCAGCATGCTTGATAAATACTGCACTTTACCTGGCAAAAGACCACCAGTTTCCAAGTTACTTCCTACTTCAGGTCGCCCTGTGTCGACCACAGGTATGTCTTATGCTAATACATATCTTGTCGTTTGTTAATTGCACTCAAAACATTGTTACTTACAGAAGTAGTGGTAGTGTTAGTGGTAAAGCTGGTAGTGGTGGTTGTAATAATAGCAGTATACGATACGGAAATTGTGTATATAACGCCATTGAAAACTCTAGCAGATGTCTCAACAGCTTAGCACCACAGTATCTATCTGAACTACTCCAGCCAGTTGCTAACCTTGAGTCAAGGCAGAGGCTGCGATTGTCATCAACTTCTCAACTGGTTGTGCCGTGCATGCGACGATCCACAATCGGCGACTGCGCCTTTACTGTCGCCGCGCCGCGCGCATGGAACAGTCTGCCTGACTCACTGCACCGACTGTCATTATTGGAACAATTCAAGAAACATTTGAAAAGGCATTTATTTAAAAATCTCATTTGTGCAACCGGACAGTTTGTGATTGTAAAGCGCTCTTGAAGCGGCTTGTGTTGCCTATAGAGCTATTATATAAGTTGTCTAATTTACATTACATTATATAACATCTCCTTATTTGCAAATGTGTTACTTGTCCTTAGCTAGGGCATCCTGTCAGCAAGTGTGCTGGGGTTGCCAGCTGACGCAGGTTGACCTGCATAGTGGCTGTGAAATGGTTGTGTGTGTATAGCGAGCACCAGCAGCAGCAGTGGTGACGATAAAATAATAATCATGTGCTTATGTGAATGCAGACACGAATGCGGTAAATTTTCCTGCAAATAGCAACGGTGCATCGCTGTCAATGTCTTCAGGTCTATGTCAGCAGCACGCAGTAGCTGGGGATCATTTCTCAACAAATGGAGCATCCATCCTTCCTGACAGTGATGATGTAATGGCTTTTCCTCCGCCACCGCCAGCCCAGCTGCTGAAACAGCAAGATATTACTGTCGTCGACAGCGATGATGAATTTCCTCTTCCACCACCTCCCGATATGGAAATGACAACACCTCAGATAAGCCAAGCAGTTCATTTGGTGAAGCCAGCTGGTAGACATCCTGATCTACTGCAGAGTCTCAATGTCAAGTTGGCCGAACGTGGCACGGTGCAGATGCGGCCTGGGCCGCCGGTGGCTGCTAAGCATTATCGAATGACAGTGGCTGAACACCAGCAGTCAATGAGTCATGCTACCGCAGCTGCTGCTTTACCGATAGATGCCAATTTTTTGTCACAAATACGTCGCGGCGTTTCTCTGAGGCGTACAATAAGTAACGACCGATCTGCACCTCGATTTCAAGGCAAACGTGTATGATCATATGCCAGCGGTTAATGAACAATCTGCCATGTATGTAACATTAGTTCCCTGACTTAGACGTTAAAGCATACAGAGGTGGATGAAGGTTACAGTTTGCACACGTTATGCTATGGTTATGACAATAAAATGAAGTTCTTTCGCACTGAAATAAAACTAATGCATGTAACCAGGTCTGAAATTAAATCAAGTCTTTCAGGCAAATCGAGCATATTCGAAAAAATTTTCACGAGCTGCAGTTTTCAGTCAATGATGTAACACTATACGTCCTGTCTTACGACAGATACATTTCGATCGAACATAAAATGAAAACAAGTTGGTGATTGATAGATATCTCCACCCATACTCATCATGTGATAATCGCTAGTTGACAGAAGAACATCAGCTCGTGAATATATTTGAACGTGCTTGATTAGCCTGAAAGACTGTTTTATTTCACCCATGGTTACATGTAGAAAATGACAATTCCTTCAAGCTGAAAGAATTTATTTCCATGTGAAGGAATTTTATTTCATAAGTGTAACCATGGCCTTAGTAGCACCAGTAGTGGCATGAATGCACATGAAGTTGCAGATATCAGTAGCCATCTATGAGGTCTTTTCCATGCATACCAAGTTATTATTGCCTATATTGTTTAATCTTCTCAGTTTGTGGTTTGGTATGTTTTTATTTACGACTGCTGACATTTGATGTTATACAGATGCAGTAAATATAAAACAATACTGCTGTATATTTATTGACATTTCCATGCAAGTATATTTTATGCTGTTTGTGACAAACAATATAGAGAGTAGTATATAGAGCATAGAGACCAAATCCATATTGAAGCAATGTGTGATGCGGTGGCTGTTTTTAACACATTCGAATCATGAACTGTTTATTACTTGCACTGCTATAGATGATTTAGAATGAATATTTGTAAACAAATAGTATGTCATGCACTCCAGTATGTGTGGTCTCTGGCAGCTGTGGTTTCATGTGGATCTGTTTGCAAACAAGTTATAATAATAGATGACTAACCACGGTTAATTTTGTCTAGTGAGGTCTAGTTATTTGATTTTATGCCTTTGGCAGCTGACAGTGTTGGCGGAGGCATTGTTGTCAGGCTGTCCCGTTCGTTCGGACAGATTGTTACCACAGTATCTCATGAATGCCGGAACGATTTCGATAAAACTTGACATGCAATATTCACTAGCCCTTGGATAGATTTTGCTTGCAGGCCGTCGACATGGCGAAGGCATCCACATCGATGGTGGGGCGTCAAAGCCCATCTGCTAGATGGCATTTCAGTATTACTTAGGCTGTTATAGAGTTGATTTTGGTACCAAGAACGTTTAGTTACGTTACATTACATTAGAGTTATTTAGAGTGGCCTAAGTACAAGACTGCTAAACCACTACAATACACGGCAAATCTGAAGCAGACAGAGATAAGTTACAAAGACCAGTGGGGAAGATAATTCAGCTTTACCTAGTCGTATTTCGTTCATCCCTTCCCTTTCTACCAGAATAGTTACCACTCCATTTCCAGGCCGGAGATCGTAGGAGGCGATCGAACCTGGGTTTAGTTTGGTTTTGTTCATTATGTGTTATCTGCATTGCTTAGTTAAGATTTATTGTTTTGTTGTATTTGGTTTATTTTAGTCTTGCGGTGCGATAGTTTTCTTCACGTGTTGTAGACGCTAGCATAATAATTTAAATGAGCCTCTCGATCCCTTTCACTTTTTGCGTGGCTGCAGAACAAAAAGTCTGCAAGAGTTGAAGTTAATATATCGCTGGCCGTCTTTCACTGGGTAGGGATAGCTCTCCACCTCTGACCTTTTGTCTCTAATATAGCCATATTTGTGCCGAAAGGTGACGTTAAACAACTCCCAATGGTGGAGGCTAAATACGCTAGACTGAATGCTGAAATGTATGCAGTTAACAAGTGACAAAAAAATCAAACTGTAAATAATTTGATATACTGTTTCATAATGCGAAGTTCACGTCATAAATCCGAATGCAAATTTGAATATGGTAACTTACACTTTGCTGTCTAAAATGTCTATCATAAAATGAAGAAAAATAATATCAAAATTAAACCAAGAGCTAGTGAAACTCGAACAATCGTGAAAAAAAAATCAGTTATGTGCAGACATCACACTTTTAACATGCACTGCATCAAGTAAAATACATTTTTCAGATCTAGTAGTTCGATGAACGGTGTGGGATTCAAATTCGACCATGGCAAGTGAAAAAAGTATGATATGATGAATTTCGAATCTGTGGAAAACATTCGAAGTTCAAATGTTGTCAAGTTAGAACATCGTCGCATGTCTAATGTGTATTGCTTTTAAATTTTAAATACAAAATTACAATATTACGTTCACTGCAAACTGTTATTTGCTTATATGTGGGACCATCATTTGGATTCTGTGCCTGCTGTTTGTAGTGCTTTCCGTACCATAAATTGTTAAAATGTATACTTTTGGTATGTGGGCAAATTTCGTAATTTTATGAACTTAACACATTGACAAAATTTTTAACCTGAAAACCTGTACACTAACTTTTCATGGTTCATCTTCATAGTGGTCATAGGTAGACGTGAACGGATAAAAAATCTGGAAATTTGGACCCTTGATGTGTAAAAATTGGGAAAGCAGTGCAAAACGGCCGATTTTCAGAAAGTCTGCACGGGCCACGAGCGCTGGACTGCACAGTGGCCTGCGGTCCCAGTTCGCGTGCACGCCTGCACGCTGGCCGACTTTGGCACGGCCCAATCGTGCGCTGGCCTGGGGGCGTGGCCGTAGCCTTCGATGTGGGACTGTCTCAAACGCTTTTGGGCTCCTGAGTCCACTTTAGTGCTCCGACTTCCCGTCTGGCCTTTGGCCGGGTAAATGCTAGTACTGAATATTTATGTGTATTGGCGCAATTGATTAAAATACAATAAGCTAATTATGAAAAATGCACAATGAAGCATTTTATGGTATGTCTTTCGTTTGTTGCTATTTGTTTTTGACCTTAAGTGTAAACTATTGCACACTGTAATGTAGGCCACTATTCGCATGCGTTGTTTTGCAGCAGTCAGCGGCTGGTCAAGTTTTTATGGTTATAGTTAGCATTTCATGTGTAGTTAACTTGTGTAGCATGTGTACTTGTCTGTGTTTTTATGGCCATGAAGACATTTTCACTGTTAAGTGCCAGTGCTAATGGAGTGTATGTGGGATAGATGATTTATACTGCCATTTATACCTAAATGCGTCTCTAGTCCACACTGCACTATGCAGTAGCAATATATTATGTATTTTGTGATAGTGAAATATGTAATAATCTTAGTGTTCATGTTGTAATGATGCTCGTTGAGAGATAGACCTGTTAGCGTGATCGCGTAATGATGAGCATGTTGTACGTTCATTTACGAAAGATTCCAGTTTTGTTAGCGTTTCATACTGTAGAGTTGTTTGCTTTGTAGTGAGTCTCATTATTGTTGATTGTGATAGCATGCTGCTTTGTGTCATGCTGTTGTTTGATGTGTGAAGTTTTTGAAGGTTACGTGTACAACTGTAATTTCTAAAACGAAATCTTACACAAATTATACTTTTTAAATTAAATAACTTACCTAGTTTCAATCTACTTATTTAATATAAATCTACTGTTGTTATATTGTTCTTTTTCAGTTATCTTAACCCAAGAATTAATACTTATTAAATTTTAATATGTATAATATAGTTCTACCTTAAAGACCTTAAATGCGTGATATGACCTAAATTGTGTTGAAAGCGCCGTTAAACTTAACCAACCTACATGTACAGCTAGCTCGGTAAGTGTAATTGACTGCTGCTGCTGCAACAAAAAAAGACACCCAATATGAAACCTGCCCTAACGTAACCCATCATTGCCGTTAACTATGAATATATAAGTGAATTGTATTTATGCCTCGTTGTAGCTAGTTAACTTAGTTAGGGGCAAAGGAGAAATCATGGTTTTAATTATGTATACTTGTCATTTTTATACTTTGTTTGGACCAGCAAGACTGTTACAGCTGTATATGGAGAGGACCATAATTGTGTGCAGTTTTGTATAGTATGATTATTAGCGTTATGCCTGTTGGTGTGCTTTTTGTTTTGTCATGGCATTTTAGTGTGTTTTAGATACATTTCTTGTGATTAAATTATTCATTTCATACAGAATTATACAAAGCTTGTTTTTATGCACTACAAATGCTCACAGGTCAAATCTTTGCTCTGCAGGGTAATACGTTGCACTGATCAAGGTGAAATTTAGAGTGGATGGATGGGGTATCAGAAACTGAAATTTTACTAATTTTTGGACACACTATCTGCATTGTGTGCATTCACATACATCGTGCTCTTTTGTTTTGTCATGGCATTTTAGTGAGTTTAGATACTTTTCCTGTACACTGTAATGAATCACTTCTTATGAAATTTCAAGAACCACGTTTTGACACTTGTGTTTCTGCGGCTTAAAACTGCAAACGTGGCATGAAATACGATTTGCCCAGCTTTTGTTTCAGTTCACCTCTATGCCAATTACATTTTGTGTCACATAAGTGGCATGTTTCAAAATGGATATCAATGTGTTTTGCACACATAACAAACAGCTTTAATTTAAAACCGATTAAACCCATCAAAATCTACATCTGCAATGAAATTCACTATAAACAAGAGCACTCTATTCACATAAACTCAAATAACAATTAGCAATTACGTAAGGAAAATTAACAACGCTTTACAACAGTACAACGTCTGCTTGATGTGTATATCACGTTGGTGCCAATACACGTCTGGAGCATTACTATAATGGAATGGCAGTATGACTGGTGTTAACCAATTTCGTGCTAATGAAATGCAAGTGGCAAGAAGAATGCTCTACAGTGAACAAGTTTAACATTACTGCACTCGATCACCGACCGCTACATGGCAGCTTCATGAAACTATACAAAAATATGACAGCTAAATGCAGCGGAAGTCAGCGGCTAGCAGTTTCTCACAAACATGTGACAACTCGTGGACATTCATAACTGGAGTCTGGCGTTGTCGCACTTTGTAACATTAGTCTTCTAGGATGTACTCATGCTGGATGATGCACCATTTGCTTCAATACAATACGATATATATTTACGTGTCCTGAAAAGCTGACGAGATGCCAGCTTAATCTAGCACATGGCACAGAAACGAAAAAATAAGGAACTAACAACAAAAACAGAGTAGCTCAGAAGAAATGGTCCGAGCAAAAAGAAACGGTTGGGCAATCAATTAAAACAAATTTGTATACACTTTAACGTCACCAAAAAACTTGCAGCTGCTTCACAGGAGATCTGAAAATGCTAGTTTTGAGGAACACTGGCAATTCAGTTCACTAGATAAACCATGCAGGTAAACATTAGAAATAAACAAGATATTAAGCCAAAATCTTATTCACATGGAACGACAGGGAGCACCATCCATCATGCCTTTAGGAGATGGTGAGACAGTAGTGGTTACAACTCAAAGTGAAAAAATCAAATTCTTCAACTTCTCATGAATATTAAAACTAAATTATACGACTTACTATGTCATTGTTTTGAGGTACTATAGCAAGGTGTGAAGTATCTAGCATATTTACTGCAGACTAACGGACTTATGGCAGCATCTTCCATTCACACTACGGACACCTTTAGCATCAACACTACTTTCATACTTGGTCAGCACTCTTGCAGGTCAGCACTCTTGCAGTCAAAGGACATGCAAATGATTTAATGGTGGCTGTTTTCAAGACCCAAAAATCCATTT
>Ga0209780_1004072_pt1 | contig 11156 bp, 11 predicted proteins | sample WorMetexBAHAMAS2_FD_187384 | JGI IMG/M metagenome (GOLD analysis project Ga0209780, IMG submission 187384) | Marine gutless worms symbiont microbial communities from Max Planck institute for Marine Microbiology, Germany - Inanidrilus exumae... | ecosystem: Host-associated > Annelida > Digestive...
ATGTAAGGCCGCTGACTGAAATAAATGTGATCGCTAGCTTCTGTGCGTTGAATTTGCGGATAAAATTTTGATATTTGCTGTTTTTTTTAGAATGGCGGCTTTTACAATGAAGAGAAACTGAAGTCAGTTTTTGTTTTTATAATGTTAATATACGATATTGCATTCGACATCATCTCTCTCATTCTGAATGACTGTCAATCTAAATGCACGTTAATGATGCACGTTAAAGGTGACGACCATTTTGACTACCTTTGCTACACGTTGTCAGTGATTTCAATTCAGTTAAATGACTTCATAATGTCACAGTCAAGTCTGATACAAAAAGATGTTGTGTCTGCTTCAGCGGTCGTTTTTAACCACACGTCATTCCCTATTTCAAGGCAAGGACATTCCTAGGTTCAGAATGCGACTTCTGTGAAGTGTAGGTGATTTTGTGCAGCAGCTATTCCCGGCTCCAATGACTCAAATGGTGACAATGAAAACTGAACCTAATGAAATATGTCACTAATATAAACGTAACGAACAAACCTGCATATAAAAAGTGATCATTCTTGTCGATACCCACTGTGGCAACTGCCGAATAATCGTTGACATGTTCGACAAATTCTGACAGCACTTTGCCTTGTCGTGTATCCCAGCTTACAAGCTACAATCAAAATTTATGTTGCATGTTGACATAGAACAGCAAAAATAATAATAACAAAACAAGAACAATGATGATAATAATTAGAATGTGTCACACGCATTGCACAGATGTGGCCTATTACTATAGATGTCACACAGATCGTAAGCCCGTTTTGGGGGCTGACACATGTTGTCCAAGAAACCATCTATAACATGGGATACAGATCCCCCATGGGAAGGGGCATTTTATGGGGGGCATGACTGCACTAAGTTCGCCACTGCGAGGGGTAACATGACAGCAATGGCGATTTGGCCTCTTGCTAAATTACTTTGGGCACTTGGTGTATTGTTAGAATTTCTAGTACAATATAATATGCTTAAAAGGTGTGTCAACCTGTACATTATATAATTAATAATATACAACAAAAAATCATCTTAAGGCAGCACCTACAAAAGTGAGAAAAAAATGTCAATATAACACAGGAGCAAAAAATGCAAAATCAGAAAAATAATATAACCTTGCCATCGAAATCAGCAGCAATTAACTGTCTGTCATCTGATGTTGAACATAATGCATAAACACTTGATGTCTGCTGAAAACATCGTACTCTTTCGCAAGACTTATAACAGTTGATGGCACCACTTCGCGTACCAGCATACAGTAAGTTTGACAACTGTAACAGGATAGAAAACCACAGAGTTAACATCAGCAGTGAAATGTTTTCAGCTGACACAATTTTCTGCCATGATAATGTCAGCTATATACAGCAACATTGTGACTGAAGATGCATTACCTGCAAAGTCTTGGTTTACTGCATTCAATACAACAAAACAGTCATTATAACAAAATCTGCATGACTACAACTCTACATTTTACTCTACTCTAGTACCATCAATAAAATCTTCATTCACAGTAACAAGTACTAGAGGTCAGCAGAAACGCAAATGGTACTCTCACGGGAAAGGGAACAAGTAGCTCAGCTGTCACTGACAAACCCGCACGATGTGCTGCATCACGACAAACGGCAAAATTTTAAAACAGTCACGTGACCATAACCACGCCCTTTTTGTTGGTGATCTGTCACTTTGTTGATAGAATTGATAAGCCTACTCGTGTACAAAATTTGACGACTTTAGGTTCAGCCGTTCCAGTCATATGATTGGAGCCCCCAAAATTTTGTAATGGGTCACATGACCTGACCACACCCCTATCAGGGACAGTTTGTCATCTGCAGGCTGTGACTTGCACATTCAAACTGTACATCAAATTTGTAGTCTTTGCGATCAGTTCACCAATTACGAAGATGCATAAAGCAATGCAAAATGTAGAAAATCTAGAAATTGAGGTGGATTAACGCGCTTAGGGGTCACCCGAGGTCATCGGCAACATAATCACTCGATAGAGAGCATACGACTTCCTATTCAAATTTAATAGAAACTATGAGGCTATCTCGTACCGTTTTCGACATATTATCGCTTATTTTCCAAAAATTAAAGAGGTCATGTGACAATGACCACGCCCCTTTTAGAGACAATTTGTCGTCCGTAGGCTGGGACTTGCTATGATCAACATGCACACCAAATTTGAAGTCTCTTGCTTAAGCCGTTCCAGAGATATGTTTGGGGGACTAAAAATTTAAAATGGGTCACGTGACGTGGCCACGCCCATTTCAGGGACGGTTTGTCATCTGTAGGCTGGGACTTGCGATGTTCAATCCACGTATTAAATTTGATATGTCTACGATTACCTGCAACGAAGAAGTGAAAGGCAAAGCCAAATGTAAAAATTCTCGTTTTGAGCCACCCTTTGGGGGACTTAGGGGTAACGTACACGGTTCATCTGTGGCTCGATGGAAAGCGCGTTGTCGACTTCCTATTACCGATAATTGCAATTCTCGCTAGCTCTTACGGCTGCGGCACTATTAAGCGAAATCTGGCGAAATCAGCATTTTCTGAAGGGTGGGTCACTTTGAGCGCAAATTTTAGGTAGATGGGGACGTCGAACGTAATCCATCTATGGACCGTTATTTAGAGGAATGATGTGCTGCTACAACTTTGCCACTGGAAGTTTTCACACAAAGAAACTTTGCAGCAGACTTTTTTTTGACAGAAGTTGAAATTTACTGGGAAAAAATAGCAAAATCGAGTTTTGTGCCACCCTGTGGGGACTTAGGGGTAACATACACGGTTCATCTATGGCTCGTTGGAAAGCGCGTGGTCGACTTCCTATTAGTGCTAATTGAACTATTTTCGCTAGCTCTCACGGTTGAGGCGCTTTGAGCGGATATTGGTCAAAATTTTGGTGTACGAAAGGGGGGGTGGGTCACTTTGAGCGCAAATTTCAGAGGGAAGGGGGGATCGTCCACCAACGACTTTTGTCGACAGAAAGCTAGAGGCCCTCGGCTATCACGTGGTGTTGTTTGCGTGATCCTACATTTAGTTGTTTTGATACAATACCAGCGTGTGACACACACACAGACACACTATGATGGCTAATACCCACGCAGAGCTAGCGCCGCGCGGGTATAAAGGAGTCCGAATACAGAACTGTTGACATGGATGCAAACTTCGTTGGGAAATTACAGAGACAGTAACATCCACACTCCTTCCCACGCAAGAAAGATCCCTCACATTCCCATGTTAAAGGCTTATTCATTCTCACTCACAGTGTGAGTTGCTTACCTCTAATCGATATTACTGTGTTTGCTTGACTGACTGATTAAGTTAAGGTTTTACGTCCCACCTGACACAAAACAGGTCATTTCGAAGACGTTCTTTCCAGCCAATCTCTTGGCTCAGTACTGAAAAACTAAAACACACACAACAAAGCAAACATGCATCCGTACAAAACACACTACAAAATAAAATGAACTCAAAAAACTAAAGCCAGGTTTGGTCGCCTCCTGCGACCTCCAGCCTGGAAATGTAGAGGCCTATTCTGGTTTCAGTGCTTCATAAATTTGCCACTTACTTACTTACTTAGACACTTAACTTACACCCCCGGGACCAACATGGGGCTACTGTTTGCAACAGTCATTTCTAACAGTGATAACAACTAAGCAACAGCGAAAAAAAGAAAATGGCCGACGACTTCATATCATGCAATACATGAGTAACAACAGTTATTTACAGTATTCAGAAATTCATGACTCTTTGCCAACTGTCATAAAACACACACCAGTAAGCCTACCTAATGCTCATAAAGCACAAAATAACCCCGTACTTACTGGTGATGTAAACACTTGGGCGAGTACATCAGATGACTGAGTGTTGAGGGCAAAGCGTCTGCCAGTGTTGGCATCAAAGAGGAAAGCCAGCTTTTCCGTGCCGATAGCAAACTGGTTTAGTCCAGGACTCCACGCACAAGACCAAACCCACTTTTTACCAACACGGAATGTTCGGCAACTGCTAGGTGCCTGAAGCTGATCAAAATTATTACTATCCAATGAGTCCAAAACAGCCATGGTGTTAAAGTGAAACGGTGATCCTTGTCGTACAGCAGCTGCATAAAGAACTGGCGTCACTCGACAGTCTGTTAACATATCTGTTTGTGCTATGCATGCCGACATAATCCCTTTGAACCGACGTGCATTGTGCTGAATACCAACGGGAACACACTGCAATATGGTACACTTACTAGAAGCTTTTGGTGCATCACTTATTTCAAAACGCTGCAACACATTGCCACTGCTGAACGGATATTCGTCCCGACTCTGCAAGTCCCATCGACAGATCAACTGATTCTCATCTGTGGTACAAAATATTTGCTTCAGGTAACAGTCGTTGATATTATACTCTTCTTCACGGTCTAGCACTGGTAAAACTGGTACCACATTATGCCATGCCAAGTTCCGTACGATACCCAACAAGATTTGAGAACGTCTGGCCCGGCCCAATTGCATGTTTTGAAAATGAGTTACAAAACAATTCTGTGGAGCATCAGTCCTTTGTCTCTTTATAGCATCTGCCGCAGATAACACAGATGACTGTTTGTGTTTATTCTTTGATGCAACAATCTTGGCAGTTAAGCTATGTGGCATCACGTTATTATGCCCAGACTGAATACGATAGTATCTCTGTTTGTCTGGATCGAAATAAAATCCAGGAAGCTGAAAACAGTCAAACACATCCAACACATCAGCAACACAGATTAACAAAGTTACAAAGATTTTCAGATAGTGAAGTAGACTGTAACTGTCGTAACCAGTGTTCAACCACTTTCAACTGGTGCATTACTCCGGACTACAAATCCCACTTTGTGGTTGACCCAGTTGCATAATAATCATCCAAACGTAAAGGCCTATTTATATCCTCAACCAGACTCCGTTTGTGGTAGAACTACTGGGTAGTGGCCGGAGTGCTGAATGCCCGAATACGGAATGTGAAGAATGCCCGAAGTGCCGAACAGGCTTAACAAAACCCTAAATCTAACCTAAAACACAACCGTAACCCTAAGCCTGTTCCGCATTCTGGGTGTTCGCTCTGGGCTGTTCCGATCTGTTAGCCTAGTTACTATACTTGGGCCATAATTATTGAACTGCAACCAGGATTTGCTAACCGAAGTCAAGCGCCAGTTGAAAGTGGTTGAATGCTGGTTACTACAGTTACGTGCTACAAGTACCAGATGTTGATGCTGTTTGTTTTGGTTTGGTTAACCGGAGTCTGCTTGGTAAATCTTTATCGACCGGTTGGTTGCATGATGTCACGGTTAACCACGGTGTCACTGACACCATCTGGTTCTGAATATAGAATGCACCCAGGATGTTTTGTTCCTTTTCTGCAAAGAGTGTTTAAAATTATCTACGTATAATTGGCAGCATCATGGACTGCTTGTAACACATCTTTCCAATGAAGGTCGATGAGTGTGAGTTGAGTGTGAGTTGCTCACGTTTCATTTTGTTTTTTTATCCGTGCGGTGCTAGCGATGCATGGGTATTAGCCGTCGTTGTGTGTCTGTCTGTCAGTGTGTAGGCTATATCAATTCTAGCAACAAGATGACATATCACCAACAAAAGGGGCATACGTGGTTATGGTCGCGTGACTGTTTTTAAATTTTGCCGTTTGTCGTGATGCAGTGCGATGCATGGGTTTGTCAGCGACAGCTGAGCTACTTGTCTTTCAAGAACGTAATTGTGTGGCTCCATCTTAATTGCTGTCGACACGTTCTTTCAGTGACTTATTAATACCTTAATACATGACATGCAGCAGTCACTGGTTAGCAAATAGAGCCATACACACATACAGTAGTTCTCAACTTATTTTACATTATTTTGTGGTCTGGTGTAGTCATGAGGTCTAGTTGCACCATCCTACTCTGTCCTACGTGTACAACTACAAAGTCTTAAGCAGCGTTCTCACTGACACCGATGGCAGTCGATGGCTTGCAACTGCGGGGGACAGGCTCAAAAATCTTGCTGTCAATGGCGTCAATGAGAACGCTAATGTAATCTAGCCATGCTAGATTTTTGAACCCATCCCCCACAGTCACACGCAGTCACACACTGTCGACGATGGTCAATGGTAGTTGATAGCAGTCGACCGTGGTGGATGGCATCACTGAGAATGCTACAGAAAATCTAGCAGCAGTAGATTTTTCAGCCTGTCCCCGAGGTTGCATGCGGTCGACTGGTCGACTGCAGTAGTCAGAATGCTACATAATGCCTTTGAGGCAGACCACATTGTTCAGGGCATCAAATCATGTGTAAATGGTGAATCAAAAAGTAGCTTCCAGAGGTTTTCTGCAATTTTTGACCTAATGACAGAGAATTTTTAACAAAAATTTCATACGTGCATTATATGTTCATATCTATGCTAAATGTAGAGTCATCATCACTGGTCCTGCAGCATGAACCATCTGGCCGCTAAGAATGTAATGGTTAATTACTTGCGACGAGTCGTCATCTTTAAGCACCGTTAAAGACTGGTCGTTGATTTGCCAATAACGTATGCCGCCTTCCCTGTACCTTTGATGTGCCGCTTTGCTGCTGTGTTCTTGCATGTTTTGGGGTTTGAGGAGCGACTTCGTGACTTTTGCTCCGTTACAATTTTAACCTGAAATATTACCGAATCATTTCACGTGGGTGAAACGTCTCGTCGGGGAAACATCCCATCCCCATCTGGGAAACAAACCATCGGGGAAACGTCCTGTCAGGGAAATGCCCTGACACCGTTGTTATTGCTGTTATCGGTTGTAGCAATTTAACAAAAAAAGCCAGTTCGGGGGTAATTTCCATCCTGTTCATCATCATCATCATCATCATCATCATCGTTTATTTAAGCAAATATTAACAAAATGACACAGTATATAAAAGCACATAAGCCAATCGCTAAGGCACAAATAGGCTGCACACAGGACTAACACCTGACCTATAGTCCATACAATTAGCACAACAGTACAATTAGGCAAAGCACAAATATAAGTACATAAGTCAAAAATACAACATATAAAACAAACAAAAGCATCAAGCATTATATACAGTTCTAAAATATAAGAATGTCTTAAAATCACTTTAAAAACTTAGAGGTCTACAAGCTTGATAGTGCATTTGAAACTACTCAGTGATTTAAAATCCACATAGGCAGGTAGATTATTCCAGACATTGACGACACGCTCACTTAAAAAGGTGGATCTTACTCGCATAGTACAACATTTCTTGTATAGTTTAAAGTTATGGCCTCTAGTGTTGTGGTAGGGAGTCCATTCAAAGAAATCAGTTACTGACTTGTATATCGACTAACCCAAACAACATTTTATAACAATAGAAGAGGTCTGTATAGAGGTGCCGCAGTTCCATTAGTCATTACTGCAACTGGCACCATGTTTTACGGCCTTGTCTAAAACATGCCGGCACTACGCCGGGACAGTATAACAGGCAGAGACGCCGGCAGAGACAGGGGACAGTCGCGATGCTGTACTAAGTGAGACCATCATCCAGTGAACAATTACCACAATCCAAGCCGGGACGATGTTACAGCGTTGTTGAAGCCGGGACAGCAGACAGCCATCTGTCCAGCACCATGTTTTTAGGACTAACGTGTTTTTAAGACTAACGCACTAATTTGGTCTCTATAAAGGGTAATAAAACGTGTCTGTTAATGTTACTGTTGGAATTTATAAATAAAATATTACATAAATAAAACGCTAAACACCAGCCACATTGGAACAAAAACGCTCTTAAAGCGGCTGTTCTGGCGTCTCTGCCTGTAATACTGTCCCGGCATCCCCGTCAATTACATTTTCAGTGAAGATTCACAGAAAATAAAGGCACCATTTCGCACATTTCTGTAAAGCTATTTTAGCTATTTTAAAAATAATCAAACACGCAACTCTATTTCTTTCTTTCTGTTACGCCCCAAAAGACCTAGCCCTTTTCTTATATATCCCCACAAAAAATCCTCTTTCAACGATGAAGTATGAACTTACTATCAAATTCTTGTCAGCTAACGGGTAAAAAGTAAGAAAATGGGAAAAAATGGGCCCACCCACGAACCGCGCTACCGCACCTCTGCAAAAATTTCGTTTATTATTGCGATACAGCCTTTTTATGGGTGTCAACAAAATGTGCGTAAAAATATTACCGTTACTGTGTCGGTTAGGCTTAATGTTGCAGTTAGGGTCAGTTTAGTTACACTTTTTTACATTACTGGCCCGCGGCATGTGGCTGTTAATGCTGTGTATGAGCAGTTTGGGGTTGATTGTCTGTCATAGCTGCTTATGTTGTACTTTTTAATTTTTAAAAATACTTTAGTCTGTTGTTTTTAACCTTTCTGTCACTTTTTTGACGAATAAACGTGTTCATTAGTGTCGGTTAGGGTTAGTGTTACGGTTAGGGTCAGTTTAGTTTGATTTGTTAGCAGTAAGAGTTTTGGTGGCGTCAAGTGTCGCCATCTGCCGTGTATAGCCAAATTATCTTCACAGAAAATAGCGAAAATGATTGTTCATTTTCCATGAAGATTTACGGAAAATAAATGATTAGTTTAGCTATTTTCTGTGAAGATTCACGGAAAATAGCGAATAGTGTAACTTATTTTCCGTGAATCTTCACCGTTTATTTTACGTGAATTTTCACGGAATATAAACCATCATTTTCGCTATTTTCTGTAAAGATTCACGGAAAATAGCGAATAGTGGACCTTATTTTCCGTGAACATTCACACAAAATAGCGAAAATACTCGTTTATTTTTCGTGAAAAATTCACAGAAAATAGCGAATAGTGTAACTTATTTTCTGTGAAACTTCACAGAAAATATCACCTTGCTGGCATCCCTGCCTGTTTTAGATAAGGCGTTTTACTTATTATCGTATTCAGTGAGTCTGCATATTTCAAAGATTTGCAGCAGAAATTCGACTTTTTAAATTTTCCACTGGCACGAACATTGCTTAGCTCTTGTACTGTAATCTGATAAGCATATAAATGAACATCTCAACTACCTCGCAGTGACTCGCGTGTGGGGTTTCATTGCTACAAGTACTTTCCTGGTTTGCAGTCGAAGTGTCAACTTTAAACCTATAATTCACCGACTTACTCCGTCCCTTCCCGTTGCGTTTTAGTTGCTTGGGCATGTAGCTTGCAATAAAATTTAATATTTCATTGCAAATTACACACGTACATTCACTCACTTCAAGTCACTTGCAGAAAAGCAGATCAATGAATTGAAAACAAAACAAATTTCCGGTTTGTCGAAATACTGCATTGGACTCACACTCAAGGCTGCTACCACAAGTTTCATCATCATCATCATCATATTCATACCCGGTATGTAAAAATTTCTAGTGGACCTATTACATACGTGAACATAGGTTACGTGCATTACAACAGTCATAAAAACGAAAACATAAAACGGAAAAATTCAAGATAACAGATATCAGTAAACGTGCAGTGAAAAAAATGAGTTTTTAGCTGTTTCCGGAATTCAGCTGGGTCGGCCACGGCTCGCGAATCTTCAGGTAGTCCGTTCCATGCAGAAGGTCCTGCATATGAGAACGCACGTTCAGCGAACTTTGTGCGCAGCCGTGACCGCGTCGTGTAGTCGACTAGTTGGTCGACGACGTGGAACGGAGGCCGGAATGTGTACGGCCGGCAACAGCAGGCTCGACGATGTTGGTATACATACATTACATACATACATAGTAGTAGTAGAACGTACTGATTAACGTGGCATAAGCTAAGTAGCTTCTAGGACACGGCACATGAATATGAGAGAGCAATTTAAAGTGATGGGAAAGATTTGGTAATAAAAATATTTTAAGTTGTCTCTTGAAAGACGGTATTATAGAGAAGTTGATGCAGTGAGTGACATTGGTAGGAAAACTGTTCCATGCTTGTGTCACAGTGTGACAGTCACACTAAATGATCGATCGCCAATACATATATCTACGGAGCCCGCGAAGGGACATGCAGACAATTTTTTTTAATTTCGTGCACACGAGATGCTATCTCGTGGGAACGAGATAGCATCTCATTCCCACGAGATGCTATCTCATGCGCATGACATAAATTTTTTCTCTACATGTACGTCCCTTCGCGGGCTCCGTATATATCAATTTTTAGCGAACACTCACGTTCGCGTTCGCTATATGCTATCGCCCGTCCGTCTGTCGTCTGTCTGTAACGTTCGTGCACCCTACTTAGGGGCCTATAGCCGCTTGAAATTTTAGGCAATAGTTTTTCCAGAATCTTTGACGCGGTCGATAGGTTCGTAATAGGTCGAAAGTTGTCCATGTCCGTAGTGTCGAGCCCTGGCTTCTTAATTCAGTAGCGGGCTGACACGACGGCACTTCAATGTGGACGGAAAGCCGACACCGGCGCTGAACGACCGGGATATAACATAGGGGCCTAGCTATAGGAGGAAGTGAAATGGTAACTCCAGAAAACTCGAGTGATAAAGAAATGTTTTCAGTTCTTGTCGGTCTTGTCTTGTCTTGTCAGTTCTGTTCCACGCCTGTGGAGCGGCGACAGAGAATGATCGGTCGACCATCGGGGTTGATCGCCGCATTATGGATCGCCGGACATGTGGGACATTACTACAGTTGCTGTGGTTGACGAGCGCAGGTGATGGCGACCCTCGACGTCAGCTACCCGATAGATAATGTCGGCGAGGTAGTACGGAGCTGTGCCGTTGAGACAGCGGAACGTCAGAACACAGAAACGAGTCCGTATCAGCTCTGGGACGCGAAACCAGTGGAGATCGCACAGGAGCGGCGTGATGCGTTCAGAACGCCTCGCTGACAAGTCGTGTGGCGACGTTGAGGACAGACTGAAGTCTGTCCTGAAGGTGACCAGAGACGCCGACCAGCACTGAGCAGCAGTATTTGACCTTTCTGATAATCAGAGCTCTCATAAGTGTCAGCAAGGCTTGTTGTGGCAGACATCGCCGCACGCTACGTAGTTGTCAAAGTGTGACCGGTTTTGGCCACACAGTTAATTAAATGTTGACTAACAAAGACGACAACGACGACGTATGATGGTCCGCGGAATTTCCTTTTATTACTAATTCTTTTCTCTTTGATAAAGTCTGACAACGTTTTTAC
>Ga0209780_1004073_pt1 | contig 11155 bp, 6 predicted proteins | sample WorMetexBAHAMAS2_FD_187384 | JGI IMG/M metagenome (GOLD analysis project Ga0209780, IMG submission 187384) | Marine gutless worms symbiont microbial communities from Max Planck institute for Marine Microbiology, Germany - Inanidrilus exumae... | ecosystem: Host-associated > Annelida > Digestive...
TCAGCACCCTATTGGCCATTAAAATTTCAAATTATTAATAATCCAAAATGGCGGATATCTGCCAGTTTGAAAATCAAACAAATCTCCATATCTGCAATGGGTTCACTGATCGCCGCGAAATTTGGCACGGCGGTGCACACTGATTAACAAAAAGATGTTCTTGGCTGCAATTTTCTGTTCATCCAACCAAGGTGGCAGACAAAAACATCTTTCTTTAATCACTAATGTTTTTCTTAACAATTTTGTATTCATTGTCCAATTCAAACGTAAACAGCACATATGTTCTTGGCTCTATTTATTTCTATATGTTTCTCTTTTACGACTGGCTATTTTTGCACATGTGTATTCTACAAGAAAACTTATTGTTTTCTGGTTTTATTCTTGGCTCAGTTTTCAGCGACTATGTCGTCTTTTACGGGGATACATTTATGTTGATGTTGTGCTGGTAGCCAGGAGAAAGAATGTTGTTCACACTGACGCTGAAAGGCACACTCTTGTTTGTCGAGCACCGTGTGTTTTGCGTTTATTGCTTAAAAGATTCATGCAAGTATCAAGTTGCCTGTTATAATATTTATTAGCTGTATCTCATCGTCTATCAGAATATGCTTATGTATTGCACCAAAGCATTAACTACGTGTTGGCAACTTTGGCAGAAAGTGAACACTGATAACGGTAAAAGGTAAAGGTCAACCAAACCCCTTAGGAGTGTAGGGGTGCTTATCTTTCTCATAGACCTTTTAGACTGTAGGTGGATAAACCACTAAAGTCTGTGACGCCCAGGCAGTGCAATGCCAGACGTATGGTTACCTGCCCAGCCATAGGGCGTCACTGACCTGACCTTGGCTGGTACCAGTTTCACTGCTTGATAACAGAGGCACATGGGTGTGAAACAGCTCGCCTAAGGTTGTTACCTGACAGTGCAGCGGCCAGGAATGAACTCACGACCGTCGAGTCACAAGTCCAACATCCTAAACACTAGCCTAACGAGCCACCCTGAACATTTGATACCATTTCAGTTATTCTGTCAATATGTGATGCAGTGCAGTTTTATATACATACATAAATATTCATGTGATTGTGGACCCATATGATCTTACCTTGTCGCTAGTTTCTCAGGCTGGTGCCAGGGTTGGAAGAGTTTAATGGTTCCTTACTTATCTACTTCCTTAAGAATAGGCCTATTTTGTTTGCAGACTGGAGGTTGTAAGAGGCTACCAAACCTGGCTTTGGTTTTTGTCTTAAAATATTTTGTGTTGTAGTATATTTTGTTATGGATGCATGTTTGTTTGTGTTGTGCTAGATTTAGTTTTTCAATAGTAAACCAAGATATTGGCTGGGAAGAACGTCTCTGAAATGACCTATTTTGTGTCGGGTTGTACTACTAAACATGTCTGGTCTGTTGCATGATGCTTTACCACTATAGCCTGTCTTCAGTTTGTAATGCTACACAAATATAAACTGAGTCAAAAACAAACCAATACGCTTGACTTCTGACTATAATTTCGGCAAATGTAGACCGATTTATAAAATTCTTTTACTACCAGATTCCTCAGGAAATTTTGTACGCACACATCATAAATATACTCTCCTCACCTTAAATATGTTTCTACACTACCTTGTGAATCTTGACAATATACAATTGCTGCTGACTTCAATGGTAGATTGCATGTGAGACCTCAGAATTCATCTTGCAAGATATGAGGACGCCTTAATAGCTCACATCTGAATCCTCTGGCTATAAAATCTGTAAAACAATGCAGCAGTGTTTAGAAGAGGACCCGTGATGTCAGAGAACTGAAGCAGTGGATGATTGACGTGTAACATGGACTGCAGCAGGCTGTCATTGATGAGGCTGTGTGTGTCGTCAAATCAGTTCCCAACATTCGTGCATATCTGCATTCTGTGCTTCATATGTTACACGAAAATTAAGCAAATCAACACTGTAATTTTTGTAGCATTTGTCATCCAAATATTGTTAAGTTTTAAGGAAAATCGAAAAATATTGATACCATGAGTAAAATTTTGTTTAGTCGTTATTTGAGATTTTTGAATTTCGCCAGTTAGTGTAGCAACACAATTTTAGAGAGGTGGAAGATCCTGTAGTAGTTCATAGAGTTTTTCTTGGGAATCTGTCAGTGAAAGAATTTGGAATATCAGTCTGCATTTGCCAAAGTTATGATCAAAAGTCAAGTTTATTGGGTTTTTTATTCACAGTGTAGATTTGTAGTTTAATAGTAATATTGAGATGTCTGCTTGTCTGATGTTTGATAAGCATTGTTTTTGTGATTCTTCAGGTGGGGCGGCCGCAACAGTCGTGGAAAGATTGCAGCCCATGTGCAGTTTGATGACGTTCTTGACTTGACGCCGTTCTGTTTCAAATTGTTGTCAGAGAAGCTCAAGTATCAACTTGCTGCAGTGGTAATGCATCACGGGCGTGGTTTTGGGTCTGGACACTACACAGCCTACTGCTACAATCCGTCTGCAGGTAGTGTCTTTTGAACAAATGAATTAGACTCTGCCATTTGAGGAATGTGTTTTCATTATCTGTGAGTTTGCAGATGACTACTCGAAAGCTTATCGGAAATCGGATGTTAGCTAAATAAGAATCTTTGCTGTTCCATGTGGCTCGCATGTCAATGCTAGTGGCAAGACTCCAAGACTTCCAAGGTTGACATGGGAAATCTAGTTACGAAATTTGAAATGCCTGGCGTCACCTATTCCAAAAATAGAGGGTGTGCCAAAATTTAGAAGGGAGTCACATGACCCTGATCACGCCCGTTGGGTATAATTACCAACATGCAGCGCATAAACAGTGGTATTTAAGTTACTCATGGGCGATTTTGGGGTCGAATCATGCGTGCCATATTTCATCTCCATCGGTGCAGGGGTGGGGTATGGGACCCCAAAACTGATAATTTTACCAAACTTTGTAATATAAAGGCCCTGCAAGGGCATACTCTTTGAGTAATTTTGGTGAAATTTTCATCGTTTATGGAATTTGTCATGCTTGGTAAACTGTTAAAATGTGGGGATTCACTCAGCAAGGATTCTGCTGTTATAGGGGTTTTACCTTGGGGTTACATTTCCCCAAATTTTCAGGGCCCCCTGGCAGTGAGACCATGCTGAATGCGAAAACATTTTTGATGTGCAAAAATGGTACGGTGCTCCTCATCACCATGCCAAGTTTAGTGCAGCTCGGATGTATCATGCTGGCGGACGACGAAAAAGTTGGGTGTTTGTTTTTTGATTGTCTGTTACTCGAACTCGACTTTGCCATCTAGCATATGGAGTCCAGAAACGAGTTCAGAAACGATTTTGATATAATTGGATAAGGAGAAGGTTTGTAGTTATGTGCTCGCATTCAATTTTTCTCTGTGCTGCTAGATGGCCTCCACCACAGAATGATGAATTGAAAATATGATAACATTTAGGGTATGTGCCCCTCACATGCGACAGAATGGAATATACCGATTCAGATTAAATTTGTCTTACAAACTTAGACCGTGGGTCTACTTTAGCGTGCCAAATTTTGGTCTTGATTAGGGAAGGGGTGGGTACAGGAGCCCCAAAAATTGAATATTTAGTAAAAAAAATCGTGGGGTGTAAAGGGCACACCATGTGATGCACTAGCCCTGTCCGTATCGGTGGTCTTGCAGCATAAGCTGGTGTCTGGCTGAGGGCTAGAGAAACGGAGATCAGTGCCGCCTTATGGATCGATGTGGCTGTGGATGGACTTAACGTTTACATACTGATGATAGCTAGAAATATCGATGTGTGTTGACACAGAGTCGTGGGTTCACTGCAATGACTCGACGATGACTCTCTGCAGCAGTGACGATGTACACCGTGCTCAGGCGTACATTCTCGTATACACACGTATGTGGCCGGCCGCAGCTGCCGAATCCGATGAAGACGAAATGGAGTGTAGTGATAAAGATGACAATGATGATGATGACAGTCATATTCTGTACAGTCTGCGACAGAATCCCCCGTCTTCATAGCGTCTATTGTATGACTGTGTGTGTGTGTACGCGCGCGTACATGTTGTTTATGATGTGAAAATGTATTTTCTATTGATTATCACGAGTGATTTTTTGTTTTGTGTTTTTTTTGGTTGCTGAATATGGCAATAGGTGGCAGCATTGTTGATTGTACATTTTAACAACACTAATTGTGTATAAAGAAAATTTGTTACTTTCAAATTCGTTTGAAAACAGTGTTTTTTACTTGTGGATTTTGCGTTTTTAATAGGGTTAGGACGGTAGTGCAGAAATTTGATAGTCCGATAGTCAGTAGTATCGGTGAAAACAATTATCCTGTGCTATGTCGATGCAACAGTTTTTGGAACGTCCTCTTCAAGCAGCAATTTTCAATAAAGAATAGTAATTACTAATTTGATAGCCTGCCTCAACCAGAATTTCACAACACAAATTCTGCAACAGAAAATATTTCAGAATAATTACGCTGTCAGTTCAGCGTTTCACAAATTCACAACAGAAATTCAGTCATGGCAACACATCACCTATCACGTAAACAGTCGGGCAAAAACTGTCTGATAGTCTGATTATCGCCCAATGCGATAGTACGATGGGACTGTCATCCTAACCTAGGTTTCATTAGTATGTATTGTAATCATGACATAACATTTACCGGTAGATTATTTGTTTTAACAGCTAAATGAAGTGTGATACTAACATTGAGCCCAGTACAGGTCATCAAACGTTTATTTACTTACTGTCTCCAGAGCAGTAATGCGCCGTGATTTATGTGTTTATTTCGGCGCAATATAAATTGTTTGTTTGATTGTTTACTTAACTTCCTTCCTCACTTTTTTCCTTCCTTCTTTCCTTATGCTTTCTTTCTTGTTTACTTTTTTACTCATTTACTTCCTGACTTATCTATATACTGCTGCTATCAGAATAGACCAATTCCGTTTCCAGGCTGGAGGTGTAGGATGCGACCAAAATGGCTTTTAGTTGTTTTGGTTCATTTTATGTTGTAGTATATTTTGTTACGGATGCATGTTTGCTTTATTGTTGTGTTCATTTCAGTTGTTCAGTACTAAGCCAAGAGATTGGCTGGGAAGAATGTCTCCAAAATGACCTTTGTTGTGTCAGGTGGGTCGTAAAACCTTAACTGATTCAATCAGTTATTTTTAGCGGTTTAGATTGTGAATCTTAGTGCATCTTTTTTATGTCGAAGCACACCGAACATTCACGTGAAGTACCGGTAATGCTCCACTGTTGAAAGATGGTGCTACTTCTGTGCATAGTATGTGTCAGCAATGTTTAATAGTTTGTGCTGTTAACTGTTGTGTACTGGTAAATGCTTCTGTTACGACTGAACTTTCGGCTGCTTCACTTTTCTGTGACTCTGCACTTTCAGTGTTCTGTTTTGCACTTGCGCATCTGATTTATTGTCACAGGAAAAATTGTGAAAAAGTATTAAATTGTGTCTATCTGAAACTGCTACATTGTTTTGCTGGTAGAACTTAATGGCTGGCATGCATGTGCAATGCAGTCGTTGATGATGCTCAGTCTAAATAGCACTGCGCTGCTGCTGTTGCTTACTGATGTTGTTTTGATTCTTTAAGAGTTGACACTGCTGTATTTGTACAGTTATTACAGTTTTATTTCTTGAGACGTTTTTAAGGTCCAAAAGAATGTTGTTTTGGTCTCGATCTCGGTCTTGGATGTGTGGTCGGTTTTTGATCTAAGTAAGTTATATATTGAACAACTTGTTCAGGTTTGTTCCTTGTTGCAGTCGTCAGAACCGAATCTCCCTCTCCAAGCAATTAGGTAATATCATTGTTCATCAGACGGCAGTGTTCTAATAGTCTTTAATGCTGTGGCTGTCTGTGCTACCGTCTGGTCTCCAGACCAAAAAACGCGATCTTGTGAGCGTAAAGGAAAGCCCGAAACTTTGCTGTCAAATCTCAATATGCCAAGTCTGGGCCAAGACCATCTAAATATGAGTAGGCTACGGGCGGCAATCCAATTCCGCTGCCTCTCAGTTTTCCCGCTGCCCTCCAGAGGAGGCGGGCAAGTGCTCCCTCTTGCGTATAGCTATGGGCGCGTCAGAGGTCATTTTGTTCGCAAGTTATCGTTCGGACACAGGCAGACAGTCACACAGGACCGATCGCTCTACCTGGGCCACTAAGTGGTCGGTAAAAACGATGGACAGTCTGCGCGGGTCCTCTCCTAAGACCTGAAACCTGGTCGATTCTTGCATGCAGCCGCTAACTACCAAGTCGAAGCTCATGAAATGGCATCTACAACATCTTGAGTATTCCTGCTAACAGACAGACAGACGGAATGTTTGCAAACGGGAGGTATAGAAACTACCGTGGTAAAACTACGTCCGTTTGACCGTTGACGTCACGTTATGGCTGTAAGAAAAGCAACGTTCTTCGTTCTGTCACCCTTCTGTCCTTCTGTCGAACGATATGTAAGGTTACAGATAGCATATTATTGGCACAAGAAGTATATAGCATTGGCGTAATTATTTTGGTTCAAGCGAGTGTTAGCGGAGTACTCATTCAAGTATTCGGTAAAATTGACGTCTAATTTCAATCAAGGCGTCCGCTTCAAACCGACTGATTTTAAACTTTCGGCCTATAATATTTTAGGCCTAATACAGTTTACAGCCGTGCGGTCTTTATACTAAGACTGACAGTGATGTATGGGCCTCGGTGACGGATGTCGCTCGCTTCAGCCTTGCGCGTGACGCGGGCTCGAACGTTGTCAGAGCGGTTATAGCGGCTGGACTGGAATTGACGATGAATTAACGACGAAGTCCCGTTGTTAACCATTCGTCATCGACGACGGGACAGCAGGCGGGCCGCCTACGATCCGTCCACACGCATCTATCTGTAGTGCTGTCAACGGCGACGTACGGCACGCAGTCACGACTTCGTGGCAGACAAAAGCATTCGCCTGGGGTGGGACCCGGGTGGCGCAGCGCCAGTATGACAGATTGCCGCGTGACGTTTCGTGACTTGTGCTATTTCTAATGTTGTTTCGACAACATGCCGTCGCGTACGTCAGCGTTACTGCTTTGTGGACGCCGACAGACGTGCAGCGCGCGGTTCTCGCTTCGCTTAACTGTAGGCTATAGTGAGAGCCAAGGTGTACAGAAATTTCATAGACGAAGCGTTTAAATAATCTTCCGCATTGATGTTTACTGTTCAACGCATCACGCAATAATTGCTGGACGATTTTAAGCAGTGGGTTGTTAAATTATTTTTTATAATTATAGGGTTCAGTACGTATTCGTCCGTGATCTCTCTCCAAACAATTCGCTAACATCAATCAAAATATAGAGAAAATAAAAAACGAATTTGCCCCAATATTATACTTGTTAAAAATACAATTTCATCTTCAAAAGTGATTCAGTACACAATTTACTTCTTTCGCTTGCTCTCGCTATAGCAGCAGCATAAGATCATATTTTGCGAATGTTTTTTCTTTATTTTATTTTTCCGAAGGCAATTTACAATTGATGTCAACCGACATTCTCCAATAGAAGCTACAGGGTGGGCCAAAAAAGTGATACCTCTCGCACAATGTAATGTAATGCACGAGAGGTATCACTTTTTTGGCCCACCCTGTATTTTACGCCAACTTCATTAAACCGCCCTAAAATAAATACTGCAGTTCGCGTGCTGCTTGTCACTTGCTGCAACATATTTTTCACGGTAACGACCTTGTACAAATTCGGATGGGGTCAGTACGCTTGGGTAGTAAAATTGCTTAAATCGTTTTGTTATAGCGAGATATTGGTCTCGCTATGATCTAGGAAACTGCACACGTAACACGATATTGGAACGGTAACAGTATAAGTCGTACATGGTCTATCAAATGCTGGCATGACCGATGATCCTGAATGACCCTAACCACTATTTTGTAATTTTGGAAGTCTCTTCGTATTTTTGGACGGGTGAAACTAGACACTTCAAGTTTGGCTTTTACCACAAAGCACATATAGAAAGGTTGCTGATGCTCGCGTGCCTTGTGCATCACTATTCTGAGATTCGTGATTTGCCGAGGCCGATCCCAAAACTTCGGCCTCCAGGACAAACGAAAGTGTAAACCATGTTAGCCTATAGCTTCCGACATTTCAGCTTATTGCCGACACGGCCGCCCTCAGTTTCGGTCCGCGCCTGAAAGGATATGTGTCGTTTTACGCACACACAACAGTTTCGGCGACAGACGTTTCTCTGCCTCCGATCCTCGTGTGTGGAACGCCTTGCCGTCATATCTGCGGCAGGACACGAGCTACAGACATTTCAAGCAGTCACTGAAAGGACACAAAAGTCATGGCGCATTGTGACTGTTGTATTCGTGCGCTTTAGAAGCTCACTTACTTACTTACTTAGTGCTTCGTATTGCATCGGAACTGTCAGTTAGCGTTTTATGGAGTAAAAGTAAATCTGGGATAAATAATCTTTACCACTTCCACGATCTATACTACAGCGTCACAGACGGCACATCGTAGCATGAGTACGCCTTTCATACGATGCGTGGCTCGCTAAAACTTTTACAGAATATATAGCTGAACCATTAGCAAATGTCATTGGGGCTATTGCGCTCTCCGCGTCTAGCGGAAAGCCTAATGTAACGGTCTGGCGTCCGTCAGTCTGTCTGTCTGTCTGTCGGCATACTCACCGTGACTTAGAAGGGGGCAGCATACGACGCGGCCAGTGTACATTTCGGCCGGACAATAATGAGAACTGACATACTTGTTTTTATGCTCCTGGTGTTGCACTGTCCTACGTTACTATTTACCTGATGGCTTATCGCACGCGGTGGGCGACTCGTGTTGACTTTGCATGAGAAGTTCACGCCGTTGTAATGGTGAGGTAAGTTTCTGACATGGCAATAACCTGCGGGACACCCGACAGCGGCGCGATAGTGGCCGTTGACGGACTGACTGACTGACGGTCGGCTAATAGGATCGATGATTGATTAAGAACGGGCGAGATAAAAGCGGGCGCCGCCCGGCCGGCGGAGCGGGGTCGTTGGTTGCTCGCGCGTCAGTCGACGTCGCCGCCGCAGTTAATTACGAGCCGGCGGCGGCCAATGACAGCCGTGTCTCCGCCCTGTTCCACCTCTTGTAAACACAAAGCGCCACGGCTCAGACCGGCCGGCGAGTGAAGGTGCGTCGAGCGAGCCGCTGCGCGTCAGCAGTCAGTCAGTCGTGCTAACGGACACGCGTAGAGGCTCAATAGAGGCGTCGAGTGTGAGTCGACAAGTCGAGTGCGGAGTAGGTGTTGAAACTGTCTCGTACGTCCTCGGGCGTGCAGTGGAACGCTACCCGTATCAACGGCAGTCCTTAACTCGTTCACTGATCGCCGTTTTGTGTGTATTCCGCGGATACGTTCGACTAGGTGATAACAAGGTTACTGGGATCGCAGAGTAACACGCTCTCGTCTATACTCCAGGTGTCGTGACCGCGAGGACAGTAGGAGGCCGCTGCCAGTCACGATGGAATCCACGTCGGAAGACGCCGCCACATTGACGACGAAGATGTTACAGTCGGGAGTTTCCGGCAGTCTGCAATACCTCAACCCAGATTACATGCCGCCGTCGGTAAGTTCGACGCTGGTCAGTTCTCGCTCGTCTAATGACGCATTGTGTGTGGTTAAAATTGCGCGACTGAAATCTGAAGTCATATTGCTGGTCACCGCGCTACTGCCGTTGTTCGTCTAAGAAAGTATCCTTCAAGATGGACGAAGTGTGTCAATTTCGCTTTATTACGTTGGCCGAGTTTAGCGGAAAGCGTAATGCAACTGTCTGGCGTCCGTCCGTCTTTATCTGTCTATCTGTCCCGTCGGCATACTCACCGTGATTCACCATAGGGCTGCATGTAATGTGATCAACGTACATATCGGCCCGACTATAAGGAGGGCCTGTGTACTTGAATTTTGTGTCATAATGTTTAAATGAATTTTTCTTACTTCAACTAGCGTCTGCCATGGATGACAGTCAGCAGTTACTTGTTACCAATGCTAACCCTAACTGTAACGCTGACCGTTAGCCCAAACTTACTAACCTTACCAACCCAGTAACCCTAAATGTAACACGGCATATTAGGGTTCAATTAGAAATAGTTGTCACCCCTTTCGGCGAGGGCCGGATTGTTCAGATTGTACGGCCTAACAGGGCTTCCACAAATTTGTGGGCCCATGTTCTGAAAAACAATTTTTTCTGTTTTTTTTCTGATGGCATCGCTAAACAGCGAAAAGTGAAGGGGAAGGACCTCACATTTGTAAATCCGGTGCTGCCTTCGGCCGGGCCGGCTTTTAGGCCAGACCTGAGACCTGCCATCACGACTTAAGTACGTGGCTCGGTTTTGTGTTTCGAAAACGCGTCATTAATCGACGGCGTCGTTCAGTTCGCTTTAAAGTGAGCGGATGTAAGTCTCGTAAGACAAAAGACTACTGCATGCAGCGTGTGGCGTGTTTAGAACGGTGGAAAAACTCAAGTGTTACAGTTCACTCAAGTCTATCCAGTGAACATGACGTTTTAATATGAATTGATCAGTTTCTCAGTTAACTATCAGTTTTCAGAAGTTTACAAAGCGGCCATGGCAACGTGGCCTAAACAAGTATGTCGGTCCTTTTTACTGTCGGGCTGAAATGTACGCTGGCCGCGTCGCATGCTGCCTCCCCCTGGTGAGTGATGGTGAGTATGCCGACAGGACAGATAGACGGACGGACGCCAGACCGTTACATTACGCTTTCCGCTATACGCGGCCGGCCAGCGTAACGGTACAACTGACTGCGCGTGCAGTAAAGAGACACCACGTAAAATTTACGTCGGACGCGGATGCGCTGAAATTTGGACAAATCAGTACTGACGAGTTTTCGTATTTTATGTGATGCTTATCTGTTTCATGTTTCTGAAATGTTTTTAGCATTATCACGGTTAAACATTTCGCACTTGGCGACTTTAATAAACGGCCAGTGGAGTGGAGACAGATGATCGCTGACGTTTCGTGGTTGGAGTGTTGGAATATGTGTGCTGAACGACGCCGACTGTATCCATTTATATCCTCGACCGAAGTGTATCGTCGGTGACAAATCAAATCAGGTCGACATGCGTGCACGTCGGCTGCATCTAATCTTGATGTCAATTCCGGTTGTCATGGGAAC
>Ga0209780_1004074_pt1 | contig 11155 bp, 7 predicted proteins | sample WorMetexBAHAMAS2_FD_187384 | JGI IMG/M metagenome (GOLD analysis project Ga0209780, IMG submission 187384) | Marine gutless worms symbiont microbial communities from Max Planck institute for Marine Microbiology, Germany - Inanidrilus exumae... | ecosystem: Host-associated > Annelida > Digestive...
ATTATTATATTACAGATCATAGTATAGCCTATAGGTGTAGTGGTCTGCGCGTGAAAAGCGAACCGAACGGAATCAGCTAACTTTACGTTTAGGTCAGGGGCGGATCCACGGGGAGACGAGGGGGCAACCCCGTAGACGGCTGCCTCGGCCCTAGCTGCCTCCATTCGCCCCCTAGCCACACCATCTGGTTTATGTCACGAACTCAACGAATTTTTTAAATTTTGAAAAAAATAGCTTAAGTCTCATCACAATATAGCTTCAATATGCACGAAAAGTGACGAAAGCGTAAGAAGTAAAGTAAAGTAAAGTAAAGTATACGTCGATTTGTATAGGGCATTTTTACGCAAAGCGCCTCAAATGCGCTCAAACATGGATCACACAGTTTTACCTGCAAATTACAAATTGGCTACCTTTACTCCCCAGCCGCAGAACATCACCACCCTTTGGCTGGTACTCATTTTACTGTCTCACGGAAGATAGAAGGCTGAGTCGACCTGGGTGGTTGGTTACATACCGAAATTAAGTGCCGCCTCCTTGGTAGAACCCGGACACGGTCACCCATCCCAGTATACTAACCGGGCTCAGTGTAGGTTAACTTCGTTGATCTAGACCAACGACGCTACCACTACGCCACGCCGCCACCAAGAAGCAGCTATATAACTAAAATTTTGATTTTTAGGGTGTGTATAGGCGAAGGAGTATAAGCCTGCTGATGAGTACATAATAGGCTTATCTTCTAGGCGGTGATGGGCTATTGAGGAAGTTTTCAACATAATTTGGGCATAACGGCCTTGATAATGGCTATCAACAAATGCAGCACCTATGGCAGCATTCTACATTGTTGCTAGTATTATTATTAGTGCGCTATTTGTTGTCACTCTTCCGATAGTTAGATAGGTGAGCGTTGTCAGCAGTCGACTGTTAACGTAGACCTCCATACATATTATGGACTGTTTACACTGGCGACTGCGTTTGTTGATGCGTGCCGCACGTCATCGATTCCTACTGGGAAATAACACTAAAGTAAATTGGACGCCGCCATATCGGACTTATAAATGACTCGTCAACCTCTCAGCCGAAGGCAGAATCCATCGGACACCAACAGAGATAGGCCGTATTGTTGGTGTCGATCTACAGAAGAATGGATTCAATGAATGATATTTGCAAGAATGCGAGCGCGGTGCCGCCGTGGAGAGATGGAGATCTGTTGGCAGTTGGTCGAGAGAGGGAAGCGACAACGCAGAATCCGATAGAAGTCGTCGACAATCTGACAAGTTTCAGCAAGATCTTGACAAACACCGAATTGCCTCAGCACACGAACTCACCGGCTTCGATTTCTGTCGACAAATTCTTCCACTCAACCGCTGCAGTTAATACTGACACCGAGGATGGTGCAAGTGTTATTACGACGAGTAACCATGTAACGTTCGCCGATCAGACATTGACATCAATACCAGTGACTTCAGCAACAGGTACCGTACATATGAACATATGAACGCCATGAAATCGATCCTACAGAAGATGAATGATGAGAGAGGATTACGGGTGGCCACTTATTATTCACATTACCTCAAATGAACGTTAAACAAAGCTATACAAACATAATTACGACACAGCAGTCCAATTATTTAAACTCTTGGAGTTTTAGGTGAACTTTCTTTGGGTCGACTCATAACATAACATAACATATTCGTTTAATTCGCAGAATTGACAGACGGCAATTGCGTAAAGTACAGTAATAAATGTTCGATAACGTTGAGATCAGCTGATCTATACTTAACAATAATGTTCATCATTTAATATGAAACTAACTGCGTTTGCATGTAGCAAAATGCGTGCAAAATATACAATCTTTTGCAATAACTCAGCTTCAAGTTTTTGATCAGTTACTCGTGTAGTAGGCCTATTAAAAGTTTTCATTTATAATTTCGCTGCACTCTTGCTGAAAAGCTTCGTGGAATGATAGAGCTGCGTTTTGACGGAGACGACGACAGGAAGAACGTGAGCGATATGACGTCGTTGACGAGCGATGACGACGGATCTGGAACACCGTTTGACTTGGTTGATAATGAGAGTACGACGAACATGACCGCCATCAATGACACCGCGCTACAGACAACGGCAGGTGCGTTCGTAAAGAGTATAATGACAACAAAAGGTTCAGCTGTCCGTGTATTTACTTGAGAGTTCTAAATAAATAAACTAGTCACGCCGCATGTGCAACTAACAAATAAACAGTAACGTAGGAATTTTTTACGCCGGCAGCGTTTAGTGTAATATTTAGGTTTAATTTGAGTATGCCCGTCCGTCCGTCTGTCTGTACCGTCTCTTTTGAGTCTTTTCTAACGTTAATAGGGTGCGAAGCGTCTTTTTCTATTTAATAGGGCACACAGCGCATACTAAACTCGACGTGACTCACGAGGGGCAACACGCGACGCAGCCAGCGTACATTTCCGCCCGACTCCGAGTATTAGGTGGACGGACATTCTGGTTGATGGCTGACAATTGATCTACAAAACCAATTTCAGAAACTAATGAAACTACGTTTACATTTAGCAAAATACCTGCAAAACGTGCAACACTTTGCATTAGCAAAATGTGCTACATTTTGCATTTGCATTAACTCGGTTCAAAGTCATTTGATCTTTTACTTCAGAAGCAATAAAACTTTCGTTTTGAATTTAGCTGCATTGTTGCTAACAAAACTTCGTCGAATTTTACAGATCCGAGTTTTGATGGAGACGATGGAATTTACCTGAACGTGAGCGATATGAGGAGCGATTACAACGGGACTGGAACACCGTTTGACTTGGTTGTTGACGAGAGTACGACGAACATGACCGTCATCAATGACACCGTGCTACAGACAACAGCAGGTGAGATACATTTTAAGGCGCACCTTAAACGTCATCCCGATCCCCATGCAGGACTCCATTCCTAGTCCTTCAAAATATACGTCGTCTGGTGTCGATTGCGTTACTTTGGCTCCATCGCCCCGGCGACACCAGAGAAGCATGTATGTCGGTCCTCCATATTGTCGGGCCGAAATGTACGCTGGCGGCGTCGCATGCTACCCGTGGTAAGTTACGGTGAGTATGCGCCGCGCGCTGTATTAAGGTTGGAAAAAAGACAGGACAGACGGACGGACGGATGGACGGACGCCAGACCGTTACATCGCTCTTACGGCTAGACGCGACCAGCGTAAAATTGGCCAACAAAAACTCACTAAACGACAAAGTACGTGAACTTCCTACATTTTGACTGGAACATGAACAGCGTGGATTTCTAGTGACGTCGTATACGCAATTCTAAGAGACGTTTTGAATTTTCACCGCGCGACGCTATGCTAGCGCGGTATATGCTGTCTTCGTGTGTCCGTCCGTCCGTCACACGCCGGTATTGTATCAAAACGGCTAAACGTAGATCAAGCAAATTAACGCCGCACGATGGTCCAGGCCCCAGGAACTCTAGTTTTCTGTTTCTAAAGATCTCGGCGAAATTCCGACGAGATCACCCCCAACTGGGGCGCCAAATACAGGTGGGGTAGGTTCAGATTAGTGAATTTCGACCAATATCTCGCTATATCTTAGAAACTGTGCAAGATAGGGACATAAAACTTGCCATGGAACGCTAATAGGAACTGGTATGCGCTCTATATTGATTAGTGCTATTTTCCGTGACTTTGAGTGACCTCTATCTGCCCCCAAACCATCCCATTTTCGATATTTTGCATCGCCTTTCATACTTTCTTAGTGGGTGGAGATAGGGATCTCAAATTTGGTAGACAGGTAAGGTTGATCGTAGCAAGTGCTAGCCCGCGGATCACAAACCATCCTGCAAAGAGGCGTGGTTAGGTCACGTGAACCATTTAAATTTTGGTGGGCACCAACCATATCTCTAGGACGGATGAAGCTACAGTGGTCAAATTTTGTACACAAGTAGGCTAGCCTATGTCAAGTCCCAGCATAAAAATGAATGACAAATTACCCTTAAAAGGGGCGTGGTCAGGTCACGTGACCCACTTTAAATTTCGGCCCTCCCGTGATATCTCTGGAACGGCTAAAGCTAGAATCGCCAAATTTTGCACAAAGGTGGTCTGTATCGAATCCTAACCTAGGATGATAAATTACCTGAAAGGGGCATGGTTACAGGGTCACAGGACCCGTTTTCAATTTCGATGCCCGCAGTCATTTTGTCCAGAACGGCTGAAGCGTGAGACGCCAAATTTTGTACGTAGGTAAAATATATCAAATGCATGCTAGCTTTGCGATGACAGACTACCCCTAATGGGCGTGATCAGGGTCATGTGACCCGTTTTTTAAATTTTGCCCCTCATCATATATTTGGAATTGAAGCTATGCACCTCAAATTTCGTGTGCTGATTGATACACAGGAGTACTAGCGCATGGATGATATATTGCCCAAAACGGACGTGTTTGGAGTTACGTGACCTCTGTAAATGTTTGGAAATAAGCGATAGGCCTAATATCTCGGAAATGATGCAAGATAGAGACATATGGTTGCAATGAAAGACTAATAGGAAATCGAATGGCACCATTGCCAATGCCACTGAATGACGTTGAACTTCACTTTTGCTGTTGAAAATTCCCATTCCTCGTGAACATAGCATAAACTTACTATTAACGTAGCGCGTCGCGTCGTCCCTCTGCGATAGCGGAGCTTTTTGTACTATAGGCTTAACTAGTGCCCCGACCTTACTGATGAACCTTGGCCTCTCGAGGCATCACCACGCCACCGTGGAAAGAGTTAGTTATAATTATTTCTTTATGGATCAAACGATACGCGTAGAATGCGCGTTTCAGACTGGCTGAACGTAACGTACGGATACGGAGGCAACATGTCGTCAGAGACAATAATGAACGTGACGGCGGTCAGCTCGCGCTCGGCTGACCACTGGACAACCGCCGAGCTGCAGAACACAACGACGGCCTCGATCGACGACGCGGGGATGGCCGGCGCCGAACTGAATCGTACCAGCTATATCGAGCAGTTCGGCGAGTTGTACGACGACTTCGAGCACGTGTCGGAGACCTACCTGCTGACGACGCTGGCGGTACTGGGCATCCTGCTCAACACGGTCGCGATGACGGCCACTTGTCGGGAAAGACACATGCGTCGCATGTCACGGGCGCTTCACTGCATCTTCTTCGCCGCCGAGAACCTGTTTCTTGCCGGCTTCGTCGTCGAAACGGCCGGTCGCATGCTGAGTCGACTATCGAAACTGAACACATCAGTTTCTTGCCGGCTATGTCGGTTTCTTGCAGCTGCGCGGACACGAGCGAAGATTGCGTCTCGACAAACACCACGATCTCGAGGTTACACGCTGTTACTTCGCTACAGTTGCAGATGCAATGTTTTTATCAATTCCCCCGTTTGTTTATTTGTTTTTTTGTTTGTTTGTTTGTGACCAGAATCACTCAAAGAGTCATGGGTTGTTTTCACGAAGTTTGCACTAAGTAGGCCTAAACTGCGGATTAGAGAAGAGTTAATTAAATTTTGGAAGTGATCAGGAACATATTCTGCTTATCGTAAGTTTAAGTGACACAAAACTGATTTTTAGAGTTATTGTCTTTTTTTCTAAAACAAAATTGCACTAAGTGACCTCTGACCTTCAACTGACCTTTGCACATATAAAATTTAAATTTTCCAAGTGCCCCCAATATTTACATGTATTTAGCCTACTGCATTTGGTATACAGAACTGCACTTGCATTATTTTGTTGCTTTTATCGCTAAGTGCACAATTCTTCTGAATGTAGTCTTTAGCTCCTACACTACGAGTGACGTAGGTTTCCTGTTTTTAGTGAACGTGAACTCACGTTCACGTTCGCTACATGATATCGCCCGTCCGTCTGTCTGTCGTCTGTAACTTTCGTGCACCGGCTGCACCCTACTTAGCCGGTTGAAATTTTCGGCAATTGTTCTACGCCATTTGGTACACTGGCAATCCATTAACATCCGTGGAAAATTTTTTGGAGATTGACCCAGGGAAACCCCTCCGTTGGGTGGTTTAAACGCAAGAGGGGTAGCCAAATATAGCTATTTTGGAGCTTTCGTAGGCCATATCTTAGAAACGGTGCAAGATAAGAGCTAAGTTAGTATTAATCACTAATAGGAAGTCGTGTATGAGCTTTCGATTGGTACCAAAATCGGTGACCGTGAATGACCTTGAACGACGTAAAGGCCCTTATTTTGCGTTATTTCATTGAGTCAACGCGACTTGTTACATACTTATTGTATCGACAACATAGTCACATGACATTGTGTCTAATTCCGCTACGGAGCACCGACACCTTTTAAAATTACTTATTTACCGTAAAGTCGGACATACTTCAATTTCGTATTATTGTATTTGTGACTAACTATATCGACATTAGTTGCAAAATGAACTACAACAGGAATTGACAATTTGGACTATCTATAATAAGGTATATGTAGGCTACAGCCTACATCATAATACCAGCGGACAGTTTGGATGTGTACTGTATGGTACGTCGCTACCGCAAGCCTTCGCAAGGGTCTCGGGTTCGAATCCCACAGGCGCCTATGCAGTTTTAGTTTAGGTTTTTTTATTTCTAATAAATAATTTACATAAGTATATTTACATTAAAATAAGCATAAATAAAATAACACAAACTGTCACCTGTCGAATACGCCGGTGGGAAACGCTCTCTTCGAGGCTATATTGTAGTGTGTCTCCACATACACTGCAACCCGTCTAGTCTTACAGGCTGCAGCTGAATATAGCTGCTGATTGCCGAAGTTGATCCGATCTGTCGAGTCGACTGCTCCAATAAATACTTGTTGTAGCCGTAGACAATAACAATAACAGAATTTCGCTTCTCCACTGTGCGCTCCGCTTATCGTTAAAGAACGAATAACGTGGTCTGTTGGTCTGTCACCGAGTAAGCTTGCAAAAACAAGTGAAGCGATCGAGATGCCGTTTGCGTAGACGACTCAGGTGAGCCCGAGGAATCACCTGTTGCATATAGCAGGACTTAATTAATGCGCAGTACTTGCCTATAGCTATCGTTTAATTTGCTAAACTAAGTAGGTTTTCTTTTTTGGTATTTCGAATCACGTGTGCGATATCATCGTAAAAAGGTTTACGTTCGCTATCTCATCTCCTGCTGAAATCTTGTTTGTATTACGTGTGCACAGTTAAAGAACTACTACACGACGTTCTTCGGGATGTCGCAGGCGACGGCGGCCTGGATGCTGTACTTCGTGGCCACCGACGCGTACCGCAGCGTCGCTCGCATATCGTCCCACAGAGGTGACGCAATCAAGCAGAAGCTGAGGAAGATACCTCGCGATATCGCCGGCGTCATTCTGCTGATTGCAGCCTTCTACTGCGCCTATCTGCCGCCGCTGCGCACGCTCCTCTTCCGCGTGGACAAATACGCATTCTTCATGTGCAATGTCCCTTTCGAAAACCACTGGGACTTCAAAATTGGCGAGGTCAGCGACGCACAGTAATTTTCACCCGATTACTGACGGCAACGGCACGTTACGTTGCACTGTGTCAGGAAAGTTGTTTCTGTTTTGACCAATATAAACAAGTGGCTAGAGGCCGCATCGCAGGGGATGGATTTTTCATGAAGAAAAGTTAATGTGACACCGACCTGTCTGGAGCAATGCAGTCGGTTGCAGCAGTCGCGCTGATGCTGTCATTGATTTTTGGCTGCATACACCGCAGCAGTGACTCACAATGCTTTTCTATGCGCCGGACAACCCCAAAATTGCTTCTTTTGGTGAGAGATATGGATCCCCATCTGACACGTGGTTCCTTGAGTCCACCAGAGTCTACCCTCCAATCGGCATCTCGATCGGTTCAGCCGTTTTTGCAGGACTCACACACGTGAAAAACAGACAGACAGACACACAGACAGACAACGCTACTCCGTCTGTAGCATTAGGCTGCATCTTGCTATTGCTGCGATGAGGCCTGAAAGTAAATATTTATTAACTAGCTGATGATGATCCCTTGTCGCTGACGTTTATGTCAATGTCAATCAATCGTGGATTTATATAGCGCATAAACGCAAAGCCTCTAATGCGCTGTTTATGTGCAAGTTAAAGGGCTGCAGGGACGAATTCGGGATTGGCTGGCGGGAGATGCTTACAATACAAACATATGATCATTAAAGGCGGAAGCACCACTACGAGGGTGTGGGGGCATGCTACCCAGAAAATTAAGAAAATAGTTTCACATTGAAGCAAGAAAAAGAGAGAAAACATCAAAGTGATACTCATGTAAGAGGGGGACGTTGGTGGGTGAATCCCTTTTTGAAGGTTGGTACGTGGCATGACGAGGACACGGGTTCATCTCGCTGTCGAGTCGAGGTTGTGTAACGACTTGAGGCAACTTGTTCACATCCATGTTACCAAGCAGCATAATTTGCTGGTCAAAGGGCAGCTGGGAAGGTAACGGTAGGACTGGCGTCGCACAGGCCGTGCATTCCAGACTAAGGTCTGGTTGCACTGAGCTCAGTTAACATTAGCCTTCCTTTAACTGACCCACTTTCCAACATCGCTATTGGCTGATGTGCCGCGTCACCCGCCGATGTCATGACGACGACGCTAAGTTATCTAAGTTCGATGCAACCGGACCTTAGTGGTACGGGGCTCAATGCTTACGAAGAAAGATGAGCAACACTCTTAACGGGGTTTGACGCCTTTACCTTGAACAGTTGAAACGTGCGTGAACCAGGTCGAGAAGGAGAACCTGTTCTACATCCTCTACTATAGTCTGGCGTTCACCGTCGTCACGCATGCGTGGCCGTTCTTTGCCATTGCGTGCCGAGACAAGGACATCATTGACGCTCTGCACCACGCCCAGGATGTACTGCCGATACAGCAGCAGCTGCAACCGCATCAGACACTCGCCGACGTCGAGAAAATCATCATTAAGATGAAAAGGAGACACGGTCGGCAAACCGCTCGATTACATACGTCTTTTATAAGTCTTATAACAACATGATAAATGTCATAAATCACTCAACACAATATAATACGTGCGGTGTTTTTTAATTTTAGGAAGGAGATTGTAAAGCGCGCTGGTCCGGTCATCGCGTAAGCTGCGCTATATAAGAAACCGACCTTTACCTTTACCTGTGCAGTAGTAGACGAAAACAGTTCTATATCTAGGTCGTATACAAGCCAAGCATATTTATAGGACTGAATGCTCATGTACGTTGTCTAAAAGTGAAATTAAACAATGAAAGGAATATTGAAAGCAGATAGGTCTTGATTGCACGTCTGAAGGTGGCATGACAGTCGATTAGTCAATATTAGAATATTAAATCCTTCCCCCGTGGTGTCACTTTTGCTCTCTAGACTGCCTTCACAGCCTATCACCCGGACCGTTTCTTCTAAGTAACTCGGTTTTAGTTTCTAGATTTTCCTTATTTTTTGTTTTTGGTGCTTTTCGCTAGATTAAGCTGGCTCTTCGTCAACTTTAGAGCGCAAGTAAATGTATACCATCTCGTATGTCGTGTCGTATGTCGTATCGTATCGTGAAGATAGACTGTTTCAAACGTCTGGTCCACCGACTGACATCGCTCGAGCGTCGATCTGCGTCATATTGTTCGGACTTGATCGCTGACAACTGCAGCTGTGATAATTGAAACTCGACGGTGCAGAATGTAATGAAGTCGTTAGTGCTGCGAACGCTGATGATGAATTATGTCACGCATGGCCTGCAATCACATCGTGTGCTATGCGATGAAATTGTACTATTGCATCACTTGATCATAATACAAATTTTACGCAGAAACTAAACAAAAATAAAAACTAGATGGGTTGCAGTGTATCTGGAGACACATTGCAATATAGGCTCGAAGAGAGCGTTTACCACCGGCGTGACACAACTGTTTACTTATTTACTGACGCACAAGTTGTTTAGTTCCTGCATTCGGCGATACCTAGTGTCACATGCCTGTGAGTGAGTGATGCCGGCGTTATCTGCTGTGTTACTTACTTTTAGTTTCCAATTCAGTCTGCTTTTCTTCAATATATCTCTCACTACGCCGCACTAGAGCCATATCTATGGCTCTGGGCCACACCAGCACTGCAGCGTACTATTGGACAATATTGGACAACGGACGTTGCCGAAAATTTGGGTAAGTCCCTTTCTGGTGCGCAGCATACAATCCAGGGAAATACTTTATATTCTAACGTTAAAAGTGGAAACGAGAAATACGCGAAGGCGTTTTGACTGATAAAAAAGTCAGAGGTGGCAGAGATGGCAGGCTTCGCCCCGGTGCCGCCACCTGGTGAACTGAACGAAACACGTGCCGTATTACTGGCCCATTTGCTCCATTATGTAAACACATGACGTCATCCACAAAACAAAATCGGAAGTACATTAATACATTAATTGATTCCCGAATGAGCAGATCACTGATAAGTGACACATAACCAATCATTCGACAAAGCCACGACATTTAAACTATTTATGTAACAATAACACATTGTATTTTGAATCGTGTGTAAAGCCATCATTACCGTCATCATCAATGCGCCTTGACGATGGTACAACGAGCAGTGTAGTTTTCTTTCATTTCACCGTGTTACAGTTACAACTACAACAGTCGAATGGTCGAGTCAAAATCTCACTACGCAAACAGTCTACATACGGTCTGACCGTCTGAGTTGGAACACACGAGTGCCGGCTATAATCCATTTTCCGCAGATCGGTATGTATTGTATGTGGTTTATTTAGGATCGCTTCTGACGAAGCATTCGGCCGAAGGAAAATACACGATGACGGAGCGCCATTCGTCAGTGCTGTGCGCCGCGCTGTCGATCTCGGTCATCTGTAACATGTACCTCGTCTGCGCAGCCCTCAAGCTTGTCATTCTTACCTTCAAGTTATTCACGTTCGTCGACGACTTTGTCGACAGCGCGGCGAAAGTCTCATTCAGCTATCTGAACGTCTACTCCAACTTTCTGCTGGTCGTCAAGTCCTGTCTCCACTTCCCCATCGTGATGATCTACAACGTCCGCCTGCGTCACCTGGTCGTCTCCACCCTCGTCCGCTGGTGTCCGATCCTCCAGCCTCAGCAGCCAGTAGACGACGACGACGTCGATGAAGAGGAGGAGGCGGAAGAAGATGGAGACGATAAAGAGGC
>Ga0209780_1004077_pt1 | contig 11150 bp, 8 predicted proteins | sample WorMetexBAHAMAS2_FD_187384 | JGI IMG/M metagenome (GOLD analysis project Ga0209780, IMG submission 187384) | Marine gutless worms symbiont microbial communities from Max Planck institute for Marine Microbiology, Germany - Inanidrilus exumae... | ecosystem: Host-associated > Annelida > Digestive...
CCGCAAGACTAAACTAAACCAAATACAACAAAATACCAGAATAAATCTTAAATAAGCAATACAGCTAACACAATCATAAAACAAAACAAACTAAACCCAGGTTCGGTCGCCTCCTACGACCTCACGCCTGAAAACGGAGTGGGACTATTCTGGTAGAAAGGGATCGGATGGACAATAGAAGAAAATAAGTAAAGTGGATGAGAAAAGAAAAAAGGGAAAAGGTAATAAAGAGCAAAAGATGATGAAGTGAATGGACAAGGGAGGAGCAAAGGCGGAAAGGGGGGACCCCGGCCAACGCGGGGTCATTTCAGACTCGTTCTTCCCAGCCAGTTACTGAAGAAACTATAAACCTAACACAACGAAAGCAGGCATGCACCACATAACCACAAAATGACGCTTAAACTATAGCCCGGTTTAGTCGACTTCCGGCCTGGAAATTGATCAGATCCATTCTTATGGGGCACAATACAGCAAGAACAGTCGGGATAATTCTCCGTCTTATCGTTCGAACAGCCATTCTCTGATGACAAAGGGTGAACCTTCACATTATCCCCTATACATATATGGCACAACTGTGTGAAGCAGCCAAAAAGCACCTGTCGGGAGCCGTAGTTACACTGCGAGGGTTAACCGGCCGGTAGTATATACGTCAGAGCGGCGCCAAGATAAGCATTTTCCGGTCACGTGGAAATCCTTCCCCAGGGCAAGGAATTCCCGGGCCACCACATATAAATAGCTGTACGACTGTGAACTGGACGCAACTGTGTGTGCACAACGTGCAGCTGTGTCTGACTATCACCGGTGCGCTCTGAAACGGTCTATTTCTGCAGTCACTGTTTACCGTGGTTCAACGACGTCCGCGCGTGCACGACCAACGCACTGAGCCGGCTCTCAGACCCACCATGTTCACTCTGGGCTGGAGCCAACACATCCTGCGTGGTATCCCGATACCTAATCAGCGATATATCTGGCAGCCCAATCATCGCTCTGTTTTTTTACGTAAGAAGCGTTTTTGTGGATGAAAATGAACCAGCGTCGCTTTCGGTTGCATAATGCTTGGCCACAGACGTCATTAAACCAGCGTACAGCATTGCCCAGACTCATAGCTGGTCTTCAAACTTCGGCGTAACCAGATGAGGTTCCTGGGGTGCTATACCCAATCAAGATAAATATTTTATCTAGGATGGAACAGGAATACAGTGTACAATACGCAACGTTACGCAGGGAGTACTGAACAATTTCTGCAACATCGTTGGCGGCAAATTACAACGGAATCTCAGAAGCTGCAGCAGAAAGTCAAATTCAGTCCCGTGTTTGACAACAAACAAAGTAGCAAAGAACACCCCCAATCAAAAATCCTGGTTACGCCCAGGGGCGTATGCGAATTTTGCTAGCTGAGTGGTGCGGCTGAAGGACGGAAGTCCCCCAGTTGCGTTTAGGGGCAAAGCCCCCGCATAGGGTCTGGGGATGAAGTCCTCCAGAAGCTAAAGCACATAGCATTTTTCGCAAAAAATTGGGCCAGACTGTCTCTTAATAACATTTCTTGAAAAAACGCATTTTAACCACGACGTCAGCATGAAACTACATCAGTTGGCAGAGGGGGTATCTCCTACGTCAAAAAATTTCTCATCGGATTTACAAGTCACCCTTGTGGTGGCTAGGGTCCGTACCCCCGGATCCTCTGGCCAGCTACGCCCCATGGTTACGCCAATGGTTTTCAAATGGGTCGCTTCGCGCATGGATATATATAATACACGCTATCTTTAGCAGGATATGCGTGCACAAGTTGATTGTCTGAATGTTGTCCTGTCTACAGCAAGATGTTCGAGATTGTGGACAAGGAGAGGCGATAAGAAGGGAGGAGGAACCTCCATTGAAGTAATTTAGCCATTGCAAACATACTGTACATGTATTCACCGTCACATCCGGTGTCGCTATTGACATAGAATGGCGGCTTTATAGACGTGCACAGGTACAATCACGCTATAAATCAGCAACAGACTTTCTCTCACTGAGACCTTCAAACCGAGCCAACTGCTCGGCGTCGAGTCAGCCTATCGGCTGCCATCGACAACAAAACAGTTATCATCATTCAACTTGGTCTACGTAAAACAAGCCGTCCGGAGTATGTGTATGTGTGTGTGTTTGTGTCCAGAAAAAAATTACTTTAGAATTAAATGACCTCTGACCTAGATATTTAGCACGCTGGTTCACCTTGACACTATCTAGGTCAGGTTGAAAGGTCAAGATCACAGGTCATGATCATAGGTCAAGTGTAACGGTAACGGGAGGAAAAAGTTCCTAGGTTGCTAAAGTGGTCGGTGCAACCTCCAACGAGGGCTTTCTATTTTGTATTATTCTACGCCATCGTAGTGCAGAAGCCGTGAGTGACCACACACGATACACGGCGTTTAACGTCAGTTACTCTAGAACACAATGTCAAAGGTTTCACTTTCGGCAAGAAAAGACATGACCACATGGAACTGACTGAAAATGCCAATAAAGGCATCTGACATTTTTTTTTATTTTTGTGAGCATATGGAGACGAAACTGCAATTCTGATAACAACGGCATACGCCAACTTAGACTACTGCCGACCAAACTAACGTGGGCGTGTGAAACTATTACGTATCACAAAGGGTTGTAATATTGTCGTTATTTGAGTGGGCTGGCCGAACGCTAGTAACAAACGGTAGTGAAATCCTGTCAGTAACAAAGGTGCGGAAACAACAAATGAGCGATGAGTGACAGTGACGGGCGACAGATGTCGCTGTAGCCGTGTGAATGAGCGATACCGTCGACACACGCCGGCCAGGGTTCAACCACGGTGGTCTAACTGACTGGCCTGGAGGCCTGGCAAATGTGCGTGCAAAACAGGTCAGTACTCAGTAGCACCACCACCAGCAGCCGCTGCAGCTGTTGCACGTCTTGCATCACGATGAGCAAGGGCGCTCACCAACTTCCGCTCGGCTGTTTATTTACTGGCTGCGCCGAAGCAGCGCCGAAATAATTGACGTTTACTCCAACTGTACTGAAATTATTACCGATACACCGGCTTAACGTCAGATAATCACGAACACATGCATATACAAGTGCATGATTTTATGGCCGACGAGCATTCTCGTACGCCGGCCCTCATTCCTGGAATTCACTGCCAGAACATCTAGGACACACTACTTCAATCGACCTTTTCAAACGCTCTCTGAAAACGTTTTTATTCGGGCAGATATCGCGTCTAGCGCATTAGAGAGACATTTTGTTTAATGGGCTATATAAGTTTATAATTTACGTACTTACTTACTTACTTACTTCATGGTCATTTTTCCGGTGAACCCGGGTTTATCGATTGCCTCTATGTTCCTGACGGGTAACTAGTGCAAAATATTTCAGCATAAGTACTCAGTATTGACTTTAATGAGTGACTGTCTTATATCACTGGTTTAGCGCCACAATGACGCCACATAATGCAATAGTGGCAATGTCACATGACCCTAACGCGATTTATCATCCGCTGGCTAGTACCGAATGTAATGCCTACTTTAACCAGTTCTAAAGACAATAATATGCTTTAAAAATTAACTCCATTTTGGGGCAAATAAGGTTTCGGGAGTAAAACTGGTCAGAACTGATTGGCTATCAAACGCGACTATGATATTATACCATTCTGGCCAAGTGCTGCAAACATCTGACCACTACTCGAGTCGGAGAGCGGAGAACCTTGGATATGTCCGCAAGTTCATCAGTGGCTCGCCTTACACGACAGGCGTTCCAATAATTCATCCCCAGGACAACAACAGCGTACCAACAGTTCACAGAGACGACGACGAACGCAAATGAATATGACTAGTGATAATGACGTCCGTGTTAATTACCTCCGCCAGTTCGGGCAGGGGTTCTGTATATATGCCCTTTACTAAGTGATCTCATGTTTATTTTGCACCGAAAACATGCCTTATTACGCCAATGGATAAGTTTATAGCATGCATAGCAACGTCCGACAAACCATGAGTGTTTGCTTATAGGGCATGATAAACGCCTAACGCGAAAGCTGCTCCTGTCGTCTCAAGAAATTGTCTACCAGCTGTAAACCATGCAGAGCAGCAAGCCACAAACATCTGGGCACAAGGTTGTTTATTGTTACTTGCTAATGACGTAATCTGTATATTCTCTAAACGACCGTTACGTCATCGCCAGCGAGCCTGCCGATGAAACAGCAGTAGCATCAGCGGTCTGGTCGCAAGTGAGTGATAGTAACTGTATGGGAAATTTGCAACAGGATCAAATCACGGGCAGCACCGGCGTTAATCCAACAGCGAATATCAACACCGTCATATACACAGCAACTACGACCGCCCACGACGCGCTGCGCACTGCTTCCGTCTGGGCATTCCATTCACCCTGGTACCACACACGTCCTGCGTACATGCAACATGATTCCAACACCACCAACAGGCCTATATAGGTGGACTCCTAGATACCAGTGTACACAGATCCGAAGAGAGTCTCATAAACTCACGTCTGCTAAGTTACCGCAGTCGTACGCCATAAATATTTTAGCAGTACTACGTTGAAAGAGCTGTTCTCCAATGTCGATGCATGCAGCATCTTGATTTTACCAAGGAGAGCGGCTTTTACCGAGCCATCTAAATAACCTTTTAATCAACCCAATGTTTCTTTTCTAACACAATTCTTCGTATTTACAATTTGGTTCACGTTATATTTGTTATTACTTTTTTGTTTTTTAATTAATTTGTACAGGCATCGAATAGCCTACTTTGTGCTGATGGTGCCATTAAGAATCTACTTACTCACTCACTCACTCTGCTAAGTTACTTTGTGCTCCTTTAGAATATGTTCTAAGAGGAAGCAGTGCAAAAAATGCAACAAAGAATGTAGTTGGACAACATAAAGCAATGGACAAGTCTGGATTGATATAAGGAGATAAAAAGAGAAACAGAAGATCGTGGCATATGGAGGAAAATAAAACGTCAACCTTCCACATCAGAAGATAACAACATTACAAACATCTTCTCTCAGGCTTTACATGCTATTACGCAGAACAGCATAAAGCCAACTTACAAAACGGAGATGACACATTACAAATAGAAACTCAAGCGGACGTAAGTGATTTAGAACGGCAACCTGAAACTGGTTCAAAGACAAACGCATTGTGGCTGTATTATAGCCACTAAGGACGGAGCGCTAGCGCTACGGCCTGCTACTAATAACGTGAACAGAGCGACTTACGAGATGCTGTGTGGCGCTGTGGGTCGTCGAGTTGGCAGCGTGTAGGTGATGCTGCTCGTACCAGTTACTGTTGTAGACGTGGTCAAAAGTGAACGTCTTGACTCGCGCCCTGCTGTCAACCAACCGCTCACTCCCACCTTCCACACTCTCCAGCTACAGCGTTCACGTAACACATCAATCAACTGGGCCCATCATCCAACTCCTAACTCAAAAATAACTAGATGGAAAGAAAGTACTCTGAGAGATTACAACTCCCCGCGAAAGTTTGCCAAATGGTGCTGCTTACATAGGGCCATTTCGGCATTTAGGTACATCGCGTTCGCCGATTTAGGGTACGATTAATCATCACCATGCTTGTGATGCATAAAATGTAAACAATCGCCGGTTTACGGAGTTTTTTAACCGTTACTTCCACATCCCTCTACCGATCGTAACGAAACACGAATTTGGTCTTCCCTTTCTCCCTATGAACCTTCCCATGAAATGTGGTACAAATCCGTCCACAATCTTTTTTTGTTATCGTGGTCACAGACAGACAGACGGACAGACAGACAAACCAACGCCGGTAAAAACATATTCTCTCGCTTTCGCCGGGATAACAAGAGTCTCCGCTGCCGCTGACAGATCCGCGCGACGCAGAGGCTCAGCGCATGCTAAATATTCTGTATCGCATCATATGTTAATCAAACCACTTCTTATACTCACCTAGCTGCTGAATACAGATCTCGGCGGTGGGTGTGACCAACAGTTGTTCGACGACTGTCAGAAGTTTATGACACTCACCGGCGAACTAAGTTCACAGCGCCCCAAGACCGATCAGCCGTTCCAGAGATATGGTTGGGGACCACAAAAATTTTAATGGTTAACGTGAACTAACCACTCCCCTTTCAGGGATGGTTTGCGGTGGGCTAGCACTTGCTACCGTCAACCTACCTACCAAATTTGAAGTCTCTAACTCCACTCACTACGACGATATGAAAGGCGATACAAAATGTCGAAAATGGGGTGATCTGGGGTAGTTAGGGTCACTCAAGGTCACTGGAGGCAGCAGCAATCGATAGAGCACATACGAGTTCTTATTAGCGTTCCATAGTAACTATTTCCCTATCTTGTACTGTTCCTGAGATACAGCGAGATACTGGTCGAAAATCGCCGTTTGAACCTACCCCTCTATTCGACGCCCCCGTTGGGCCCAACGGGGGCGTTGCAATTTCGCCCAGATCTTTGGCATCAGAAAACTGAGTAACTGGGCTATCGTATATACGGCGTTGTTTGCGTGATCCTAGGTTCAGCCGTTTTGGTACAATACCGGCGTGTGACAGACAGACAGACGGACACAAGACGACAGCATATACCGCGCTGGCATAGCGTCGTGCGGTAAAAATTGAAGGGGTACAGGTCACGTTCACCCGCAACAAACATGACTAGCCATGCCGAGTGCTGAATGGAGATGAAGCCAAAAGTCAAGAGACATTAATTAAACCACACACGGCACTAAGCGCTATACAGCGGGAAAGAATGAATCTGTGACGACTGTCAAATTAGCATCTCATTCTCATTACACAATTTACTGTTGTTGCTGATAAAGATAGGTCCTCTGTTATAATACCACGAAGCCGTTAAATACGTACACTGTATAGAAAATCCACAAAGAAACACAGGCGTTATACTCAAAACTCAAAAACAAGTGGTAAAAGAATTTTATCGAAAGGCCGCATCACTGTCTTGTCACCCCTCACGGCGGCAAATGGATTCGTCCAACCTTGACCCCATCTAATACATGGTTCCTTCAGCCAAAGAGTCAGCTCTCAAACGGCATTTCGATCTGCTCTGCCATTTTGGCAGGACTCACCCTTGTGCCCAACAGACAGACAGACACACAGACAGACCACGCTATGTGTGACATCTGTCGCAACAGGGGATGTATTCGATGCGGCCTAATAAAGTGGTACGACTTTATGGCGTACAGTGTACGTAAAAACTAGTTAAGAGTATGGGCGTTGTTTTGGAACACGATGCAAATGCACATTAGCATAAATACGCACCCTGACATTGTGAACCTGAATGCAATTGTCTGAGCACACATCAACTGCAGGCCTGCCTTCCTCACGTTCCCTGAAATTTCCACAACACACATCATAAACCAGATGAATATGGTTTTACTCATTTTAACAAGTAGTATTGTCCCGATGGCGATGGCAGCGAAACGAAAAGAACCTGCCCCTGTCCATTTCGGTCCTTTCTGGTGACCAGGCGGTACTGATGACCACGGCAAATGAAAGGCAGCCTATGTATGACTTCATGCCGGTTTTTCCATCGCAGATTAATCTTCCATTAATGTTAACTCCCAGTAATTAATGACAGTTAAGCTGTCATTAAAGTTTAACGTTATTGACGACGTAAGTTTTTCGGCATCAAAAATGTTATTTAACCACTTCTTGTGGTCATGTAGGTACGCCGTAAGCGTTGTTCAACTTTTAGCATGCATAGGTTTCCTATTAGCGCTTTATAGTAACTACTGCTCTAAAACGCATGGTTTTTGAGTTAGAGGCATGGGACAGACAGACAGACAGACGGCCACCAGCTTTGCTCATTGCAATGCCTTCCATTTTGGTGGAGGGAGTCCGAGGGACATAATAATTAGCTGGCAGCTATTATTAGTGAAATCAGCAAAAATGTTCATAAATGTGTGGCTGTCCAACCGTGCACAGTGGTAACGCAGCAATTTGCACGTATTTAAACTGCAAAGAAACCCTCCTTCGTTAACTTATTCAATCAAATATCGCACTGGCACGTTCAGGCACCGTTAATCAGCATCTACTGTACGCATCACTGTCACTGGTACGGATAGGCCGGGCATGTGAATCAGCTAGCTACTTAGCCAGTACCAATGTAATCCAGTACAGGTACATTGTACCGATGCAGCATACTTGCCAAAGGTCAAGACGGCATAAAGCAAGACTAACACACTATTAAACATTGCTGACGAGTGACAATAATCCATATCTGGCCGAACACGCAACAAGGAAACGGTGGTGGCCATATGTTCCGTGTCGATTTCCCCATTTCCCGCAATAACAACGAGAACAATCGGGCATTAATTATCCCTCTCGCCTGCAGAGTGGACATAAAGCTAATGGTTGAGTAAACGAGACGAGTCCAATCATTTCCAGTATCCCCGACAGAACAGTCTATAACGGCAAGTGTCAGAACAGCTGTTGCGCTGTTGCCAGGTACCCTAGCGTCAAATCTCCAGCGCACTTAACGAGTCGACGTAATTGCCACGCGATGGTAAACGACAGCTTCAAATACGCTGAATTACTCTTGAGACGGCAATGAGGCAAAGTGAGTTCGTAATCCGCTAGTTCAGTTTCAAATTATACAGTATGTTTTATGTTTAGTTCGTTTTTATCTAGAATGATGTAGTGTTTTTGCTTTTATGTAATGTTGAGTGCACTGTGTACCTGTTTGTGCCAGTGTTGGCCTTGGTACTGTTGTTTACTGCTGTAAACATGAATAAATAAATATATAAAACATCTGACTGAGGGATATGTGATGGTTGCTTCCCTTGCCACAGCCTCCAGAAGGTAGATATTTCCTACTACCAGTTACCACTCGCCTTTAGAACCACTGAGCATTCTTAAAATAAATATACATCACCCGAGTCTGATAATCGTAAATAAAGAATTTTACGCGACACCCCGAACCTCCTTCATAAGAGGGACGGCCCTTCTGGACTGCACAAAATTTGAATAATGTTACACCAACGCTTGCAATGAACGATTTACTGTGAATTATTAATACCATTGTCATCATCACTGCATTTATTAGCTGTTATTATGACGGTCGCCGCGCGTCCTGTCATCACTCTCAGGCGATCTGTTTTCTCCCCTCCTCCCATCCATTTGTTCTCTCTTCCCGCCCCTCCTACCTTTCCTATCTCCACTCTTAACCATCCGTCGCCCATTCCCTCCCCTTTCACCGCCATTCCCTCTCATTCGTTTGTCTTGTCATCCTCACTTCTCGCCGTAATGCTCCAATTATGAGTAGTCTTACAGATGGACTAACCGAAAATACAACTGTCGCACTGTTATTCACTGCCAGTTACACATCACCCGTGGATCATCGCCTAGCATCTACGCCCAACAAACGTACAGGACGAAATAAGTACGAAGGTCAAAGATGCATCATATCCTGTAATGAACAACGTACGTAGGTGGCAGGCGCGACAGGCCTTCCAAAAACTCATCACATAGTAGCCCGCATTCTACAAACAGCGTCGACAAGCCCGGGCCGACAGCATGCGAGCCATGGTAGCGAATTACATGCCATTAGGACGATTAGCCAGCTGGCCGTACAATTAGCCTACACACGGCGGACAACTGCACGGCACGCCCGCCCGCATCTGCATTCAACACGGCAGACTCAACAGCTCCACACACGCGCATACGCGTAGACTAGAAAGAACGTCAGGCAAAGAAAACAAACGATGCGCTCAGGGATTTGACGGTAAACAGTAGCATATGACGTCTTGGTAATCTGGTATGTTGTTACTCAATGACTACGTTCTCCACTACCAATCCACATCTGAGATGTCCATCACTATAGTACAAACGAATGACCGCAAAGGCGCTGAAAATGCAGGAATGGAAATGGACGGACCAAATGAGGATATTTTCAGATTTTCTCAAGACATCTGTTGTATCCAACTTGATCACCATGGAGCGGGGTGTCAAGTGTCTGACAGTTCCATAGTACACTCTAGTTTAAATCTGTCGCCACAGATTCGCTTTAATGATATTGCTGTGCTACTTGATTAGTAGAATACTTCCATTAAGGTCAGTCATTTCAGTATTGCGATGAGCGATGCCATAAAGCATGTCTGTATGTCTGTCTATCTGGCCGCCCGCATATCTCATAAACCACACGCCCAAATTTCACAAAAAAATCTGTACCCGTTACATGAGGCGGTGGCTCGGTCCTCCTCTGATGCAATGGAATACGTTATGTACTTCCGGTTTAATGGATGACGTCCTGTTTTCACATAATGAAGCGAATGGGCCAAAATCAAAGATGACGCATAAGTTTCGTCCAGTTCGCCAGGTGTCGGCACCGGGAGCCAAGTCTACCGTTTCAGACTGCATCTTTCTGGTCCTGCGTTTTCAATTGATCCGAATGATGCTGATGGAGCTCGTCACGCAACTATCCCGAAAGAAATCATTCACACTGCTAACAGACTTAGGACATCTATTACAGCACTGAACTAGCGAGCACTCGTAAAAGAGCATACCACCGTCACACTAACATGTCATTACTGGCAAGCAACAAATGTATTAACGCTAACCCCCAACCGTAACCTGACCTTCAGAATGTAGTCAATAACTCTTCTCTGGTCCGTATAGTCTACCTATTCCCAAATTTCATTAAATTTCACCCACAGCTTGTTTACAAACAGACAAACGACGGTTAAAGTTCATAATTATTATTTCTTTTGAACTCAGGAAAACATGTAGGATCACCCTTTATGTCTCTAACAACGCTCTCAGTGTTATTGTTAATGATGACGACAAATTTGTTAGTGCATTATTTACAATAAAGACCAATAGTGGACTACAGCTAAGCCAAACTGAATGCAAAAACAACTAGAAACCATAAGCATCGCCGAGCCGCTGCAAAAACGGCAGCATGCGCGCAAAACCCCTAATGCTGTCAACACTAGGAGGGAGGGAGAGTGGGATGGAGGGGCTGAAAGTTTCATCGAGGTCTACATTTACACGCCCAGGGCGAAAAGGGAGGGAGTGGCAGGGAAATATGGCTGTGGCTGGAAGATGAGGGAATGGAAGAAGGTTGAAGGGGAGGGAGAGGGAAGGGAAGAAAAGTGAGGGAGAGTAAAGGAAGGGAAG
>Ga0209780_1004078_pt1 | contig 11149 bp, 9 predicted proteins | sample WorMetexBAHAMAS2_FD_187384 | JGI IMG/M metagenome (GOLD analysis project Ga0209780, IMG submission 187384) | Marine gutless worms symbiont microbial communities from Max Planck institute for Marine Microbiology, Germany - Inanidrilus exumae... | ecosystem: Host-associated > Annelida > Digestive...
CAGAAGCTTCTTTGACAGCGCATGTGGCCGTGGACGCATGAGCGATTTAGTAAATATGTAAATGTATGCGTGTATGTACATATGTATCAAATATCAAATGTATATACAGTGGTAAGGATGTACTTCTTTGGGCGGTGGATTTAAGTAGCGAAGTTCATGTTTATATGCATTTCTGAAACTGTATTTAATCGGAAGTGAAGCGAACTCGGGCGAATAATGGAAATGCTCTATGGGGCAAAAACGGTGTTCACACGTTTGGCCATAACTCTGCCGAATGTGAACCGATTTGGATGAAATTTGAAGCATGGTGAGCTCTACAGCACATAGCGGCCAAGTGCGCAGTCCACTCCGCCTCATGGGCAGCTCAATTATTATTGTCACAAACAGAATAAATGTTTGACTTGGATATCACAAATGAAACAACTTTTTAAAATATCATTTTTAATGACCATTCCTGTATGTTATTCGCTAAAAACAAGGACATAGAGCTATACATCTATAATCCGAGGTCAAAGTGTCGGGCGTCACATGTTTAAAATATAGTTTCATCTCATGTCTATGGATACGTTGCGGAGGTAGAGCTTTATCCTATGCTTTTTTACAGAGCGGTGGCAAAAGTATGACAGGTCGTCGAATTATGTTGCCGATGGAATTTTTGGTAATCCGTATTCCGTACATCTCCATTATGAGGTTGACCATGATGACAGATGACAGAGTTCGTTTGGTTTATTTTGACGAGAAATGAACAAGTATTTCTAATGTTATAGTTATCTGTAACATTTTATTCGGTTGCAACAACCCTTCTCTTAAAAGGTAAGTTATAAATATTGCAACTAACAATGGTTAACATCATTAGTAAAAGACTGACAGTTGCGTGAAGTTGAGCATTAAATCTGAGCCTATGCCGAAAGACTAATCCTAAGCTGAGTTTTGCGGATAAGCAGACGACAAGGCTTAGTACTAGGCTAGGTCAAAACGCCCCAAACCAAAATGCCTTTGGGACAAACGCCCCATGGACAATAACCGGTCCTGTTCAGGACCACCCACGTTTTACCGAAGAAATGCATGTCCGTGTCGGTTGCATGTGCACGTTTCTTGTTGTTACTGGTGTGACACTTATTTCTATTGCCTTTGCTTTATTGCTTCGTTAATGCTAACAGCGTTGTTACGCGTGTGCTTGGATTTCAGCATTAACGCATTGGCACATCACTATCGGCTCAGCAGTGGGCGTGTCGTGACGGCAACCGGTGACCTGCTGCAGCCACTCACCGCTGGTCACTCAGTAGGATTCCCAGTACTAATAAATAGCCATAACTTATTGATAATAATGATAATAAAAATTAATTAGCCCCATATGGGACTGACGGTCAACTCCCACTTACTGCCAACTTCAAAGTCACGTGACACAAAAACTAGGACAAAAATCCATAATCCAGCCCTGATAAGCTTTAGGTATTGTGCCCTAATTTAACAATCAGTGGTCATTTGCCAGCCCCCGTTATAAATAGGGGAGGAGATAGCCTTGGAAAATGGTCGAATTTCCGACTGTGAAGGGCTCTTGACCTTGACCTTGACCTTGGACCAGGTCACACTGCGTACCTTCATACATCAGTCATCGACCTCTACTTACATACTAAATTTCATTGAAATTGAAGAAACTTTTTGTGGATGGCTACTTACTGCCAAACTCAAAGTCACGTGACCCAAAAACTAGGACAAAAATAAAAAATCCGGCCCCAATAAGCTTTAGGTATTGTGCCCTAATTTAAGAATCCGCGGTCATTTGCCTGCCCCCATTATAAATGGGGGTGGAGATAGCCTTTGAAAATGGCCGAATTTTCGACTTTCAAGGGCTCATGACCTTGACCTTGACTTTGGATTGGGTTATACTGCATAGGCTGTACCGTCATGCATCAGTCATCGACCTCTACCTACATACTAAATTTCATTGAAATCGACTAAACTTTTTGTGGATGGCTACTTGCTGCAAACTTCAAAGTCACGTGACACAAACTAGGGCAAAAATGAAAAATCCGGCCAGGATAATCTTTAGGTATTGTGCCATAATTTAAGAATCCGTGGTCATTTGTCAGCCCCCGTTATAAATGGGGGAGGAGATAGCCTTTGAAAATGGCCGATTTTCCGACTTTCAAGGGCTTGTGACCTTGACCTTGGATCGGGTCATACTGCATACCGTCATGCATCAGTCGTCGACCTCTGCCTACATACCAAATTTCATGTAAACTGAAGAAACTTTTTGTGGACGGGCAGACAGACATTTGACTCGGAGGAGTCGACCTAACTAGTCATTATAGTCATTACGCAATATATCAGAAGTATCAACATACCAATGAAAAAATTGCAACGATTCTACACAGTGATAATTACTGAATATTGTGTACCCTAACACTAAAACCGTATTTTGGTTTGAGGGCATTTTGACCTGACACCGTGTCAAATTTTCATACGATATGATAAGATGCCATATATTAATTTGTGCCCAAAAGCTGGCTTATACAAAAATAGTTGCTAGTGGGTCAGGACCTTTTGGTAGCAATAACTGGGTTAGGGCATGGGACGGGTCATTAGCATTGGTTTAGGCATTTTACTCACTGCCAGATTGCATCCCTGCATTTGACCCACAAGGCCGCATTGTGACCATTTTGGTGACCATGATATAGTTGAGTAACTTGAGTTCAGTCAGTCCTGCCCGAGTCCAAAAACTATGGACTCCATTTTGACTCGTGTGTGGTAGGACTCGTACTACATTAGTGGTTAACATGTTGTATAATGGCATTGCATTCTTGTTGTTGACAGCTGAAGTGTAACGTATTTTATGTGAAAATGCTTGACTCTGCACATTTTTACTAACACACATTACTTAAGGTAAGGATTTATAATGATTACTGGCATTTAACTGAATTTTCTCTGATGTTCTTTTATAGAACTGTATGCAGGACAGCTACTGTTATTTGTTATTGTTTGTACATGCACCTGCATGGCTTGCTTTGTTGTAAGTGCTGTGAGAGAAAATGTTTACAGGGGCTAAAAAATTCTGTCGCTGAGGTACATTTGATTTGATTTTGATAAATTCTACTACTGCTGTCACTGTCTGCTCACATTGCTGTGCTGTGTCGGGCTGGCTTCTATCAGTTGCGACAGATCCGACCAGCTATCTGGTCACTCACACCTGACGCTGCCAGGACCATTGTTCAGGCGTTTATTGCCTGTCGTTTGGACTGGTGTAACTCGCTCCTGTATGGTGTGCCGGAGAACCTACTGAGGAAGGTACAGTCAGTACAGAACGCTGCCGCTCGTCTACTCGCCAGCGCATGCAGATGTGACCACATCACACCACTGTTGCGCCAGTTACACTGGCTGCCAGTTCAGAGACAAGTGGAGTTTAAGATTGCGTGTCTTGTACACCAGTCGCTAGCTTCACTTGCACCGACCTACCTGACTACTGACATTCATCTCGTCTCCGAGTATGGTCGTTGCCCTCTGCGCTCATCTACTGATAGGACACTAACAGTTCCACGAACCTACAATAGATCTGGTGATAGAAGCTTTGCTGTTGCAGGGCCTCGTTTGTGGAACAGTTTGCCGATAAAGTCTGTGGCATATCTCTAGCTTTGGACATTTTAGGCGATATCTTAAAAATCATTTATATGGGATTTGAGAAATCACAGCGCAGCGTGACGCATGATTTTCTGCGCTGTATAAATATTCTTACTTAGTTACTTACTTAATAGCCATTTTGTAGGTGAAGCTGGGTCATCCTCAGTATGTTCTGGGGATTAGTAGAATGTTTTTTATGGTCCAGATGTCTTTTCTGCCATTTAACTGTCAGTGACAAAGCACTGAAGGATACTAAAAGCACTAACCCATCTCAACCTGTGGCCTGGCTTCATCCTTTCTTCATCCACCACTGGATTCCTGATGGAACAGGCATTACTTTCTTTATGCCAGCTGTCCGACGCCAGCACCATATTGATTATGATACATAAACCAGATTTTGTTTACTGATGTTCTGTGGTGTTAGTGGCACATGATAGAGTGTGGTGGTTTTGGTGTCATTTGCGTAAGACTGAGAGGTAACACTTAGCAAACACAAATCGAATAAAAATATCAGTACCGGAAAGTGTGTTTCATTGTATGATTAGCCTTGATGGTGGTTTGATGGGTGTGCTTGCTTTCTCATTCTCTGTGGCATGTGATGTTAACATTATTAATTTGTTTATGTTGTTTTTTTGTAGAGAAACCATGGTCGTCAGCAGCTTTTGGGTGCTCCGCTCAGCTGTACACAGATCACGAGTCATTAGTAGAAACTGTATTCACTGTTACAATAGTCAGTTTGTCCACTCGTTGTTGGTTCCATCATGCTGTAGTTCCTTGCGTCACACCATGTCATATTCACTCCATGCACGGATGGCGGGAGCCCGACTTCATGAGCATGCCATTGATATGTACAACACTGCCGTGACGTCCGTGTTGCCAAGGGCGATGGTCGACAATGCACTTAAACGTGATGGTGATCGGTTGACGATTGGTGACCACTCTCATGTGCTGCAGCACAATGTGCACATTGTTGCATTTGGAAAAGCAGTCATTGGTATGGTTCGTGCGGCGGAAGAGGCACTTGGTGATCACATTGTTGGAGGCATAGCAAGTGTGCCTTATGGTATACAAGATACACTCAAGCAGCTAGGAAAGTGGTACGTTGCATGACTGTTACAATGAGAATCTTTCAATTTCAGAATCATAATAACACGTACACAGAAATTAATGGCTATTTTTTCAGACCTTCCAGTGTTAGTCGATTGCTAGGAGCATTTTTAAGGGATGGATGCTCTTCATGATGCCCAACCAACAGTGTCTGTGCAGTGAAGGTGAGTGGAATAGATCCGTCTACTGGGTTAAATCAACTGGACCATTTGCTGCTCGCCATTAAGCATAGCCTGTAGCAGGCAATTTAAAATTACTTTGACAACGCATGTTTTTGTTTTAATTTAGATAAATCTTGGCTAACTGTAATTAGTGTGTAGTTTACATGTGTAAATTAAGTGAGTATTTGAACATAATAGTTAGGTAAAAATGTAGTAATTAACAATTAGCAATTAAATTGTTTGCATGCACTGTTTCCTGCTTCTTGCTTTGTGATTTGAATTTCACTGTAATTGATACCATAACCTTGCAGTTGTTTAACATTAGAAATATTTAGAAATACAAAAATGTGTTTATCACAGTGTGAATGTATTACATAAGTATCTAAATAGATTATTCCTGAGAACCTGTTGCTTGCATCATTTAGGGACTTACTCCCAACTGCTAGTAGCAAAGTTCGACTAATGGAGGGTGGTGTGAACAACATGCCTGATGATCACTCATACCGTGCTGCTATGAATATATATGACCTCTTGCAGTCTTTGTCGGAGGATGATCTTGTATTGGCTCTTATTTCGGGTACGCTTTGTCACTATTTTGTTTCTGGTCTTTACAGTAATTATAGAGATTGCTTATGCTTAAATGCTATGATGTGCCACTGCCAGACACTGCTCTCAAGTTAGTGAATGAGCTCTCCCATTCTCCTATCAGTCAGCATATTTATCTAATGAACTCTAATGATTGAGAACTCAGCAGGATTCAAGAAACAGTCAGATTCATTTATTTGCTGAACCTATAAATGTTTGCATGTTGATTTTGTCTTATGTGCCGCTGTTTATTTCTGGCATGTGGTGTGAAATAGAATAGAATTGCCATGTTGTTGCTTACGTAAAACCTATTTTCGGTCGGTGTCTAGTATACACATACATAAGCAATGTTCAGAATTTTTTTGCTAGGTTAAGCCAAGGTAGTTATAGTGTGGCCTTGGCCTGGCCTTGGTCATGTGCTATAAGTCTTTTGCCTTATGTACTGTGGCCTCTTGGTACTTGTGGTTTGTTGGTGGATTTTTATGTACCAGTGGATCAGAAATAAATACTGTACAGAACAGGTATAACATTTACAACTTCACCTTAACTGTGTCTTCAATTGCGATAGTGGTATCTGCAGTTCGGGATGACCATGGCCAACGGCTTCCTGCAGTGCATTCGATGGAACTAGTCGTGTGCAACTTCGGCAGAAACTTGTACAATGTTTCTATTTTTGATTTTTGTTAAGGTATACCTTGATGAGTTATTGGGCAGCAAATCTTTTAGATTCGCACAGGCTTTGAACAAAATTTTATCTTCATAACTCAGCATATTCCCATATTCCATTTCATTGCATTATGCACGAAGTAACTCGTTCGTTCGTTCGTTCTCAGGGAGATAAAGGGAATTGGTAGGTATGTGCGGTGTGTGTGTTAGCGATGTGCGGGGAAGGCAGGTTAAGTAGTGGTGAGCAGCTTGTCGGGTATTTCTATAGTATGCCCCTTCTAGATGTGGCCTACTGTCTGGCTTAGCCCTGACTGGCGCTGTATATTACGCCAGCCAGGGCCAGCGAAGTCTGTTTTCGTCAACTCATGCCGGCGTGGCAGGCAGACTTGACACTCCTAGATCAGGATGTCTGCAACGGTCACAGTTTATAGAGGACACCGTCGAACACTATTTTTCCTGCCCAGGATTAACTCCCTGTTCATCATGTGCGTAGGAATTGTTAGAAATAATACTTTGGTAGGTGGATGCGCCTGGGCCGAGTCGAACCCCAGCCACTGAGTGTGTCACGCTCTACTGCACATGGCGGCCAAGTGTGTTAATCACTCGGCCACAAGGGCAGGTTACACGAAGTAACTCAGTGAAATGAAAATTGCAGTGTGACACAGTTATGAAGTCATCAGTCCATTAAGTAACTACGTTGTAGAGTATTTTTTCTTGCTCCATTGGTACAAAAACTGTAAAAATCCAACAACAATTACAGCAGTCATAGTGAAAAACTAGATGACTGTATTGTATGGAATGCCCACAATACAGTATTCAGCTCAAAGAGCACATGTCGACGTGCTACTAAAATTAGCATCGCATGGCAACCAACCACAGCATGCCTTCTGGTAATGGCAGCCGATAACAAAGCAGTATTTACAGTCCTATTCCGTATCATCGGACGTTGTCAAAGATGCAAACCGCGTTGGACGTCGTGGAAAATTTGGGGAGGTTTCTTGTATGGAGTGTACAGGCCAGGGGAATGACTTTGGATTGATTCCAATGGTAAAAACGGAAACTAGACATCCCGTAGAGGGATCATTTGGTAGTGAATTTCCGGCAATCTGTAATCATAGTGGAGTTATGGCGGCCAGAAGCCTTAACACCAAAACGTGCCATAATGTAAATCCCATAGCCTATTAGGCTGAAGTGGTGAAGGCTAGCTTCGAGCTTAATAATAAAGTGGCATGTTTTATGGCTTATGGTATACCATGCACCATATGCTAGTTCCAAGAATTCAGAACTTGTATTTGTTCTTCCTTAAGAAATGTGCAACATTTCTTTTAGTTCTGTCTCCAGTGACTAATTGACTATGTGGTAATTTTACTACATATTGTGTTGTTCACACTGCTAAGCATACAGTGAAGAAGAATTAATAAGAAGAGTAAGTTAAGTATCCACAAATTTGCTGTTGCATTGTCCGTAGCTATCCGTGAAATAACAATGTCAGCTAAAGTGAGTTGTCTCCTGTTATGCAACATTTGTTAGAACAGTGAACGTGGTTTGTTAGGTGGAGGTTCAGCTTTGTTGCCTGCACCTGTTCCACCGGTAACATTAGAAGAATTAGGCAATGTGACTCGCCTGTTAGCAAGAGCTGGTGCTACAATTTACCAGCTGAACACACTTCGTAAGCATCTTGAGCTAATGAAAGGTGGTGGACTTGCGAAGGTTGCTTATCCAGCAAAGGTAAACATGATGGTGATAATTTTACTGTCACTTAAGAAAAGACAACTTTTAACAAATGACCAGCTTGAAGACGTATATGTTACCTACTTTCCACTTAACTTTAGAGATATACCTGTGATCATTGTGAGTAACTGATGGCATCCACTGACACGATGATACGAATATATGTGTATTTAAATATATGTGTATATGTGATACATAGGTAACACCACTGTGGAGTACTCTAGCATCTTCCCAATCCAGTGTGCTAGTTTCTGTCAGCAGTGGCATGTGGGCTGTAAAACGTTGATTCAATAAAATCGTCTAGTTCTTAACCGAGGGTATCGGGCTGCTGGCTTACACGGATCACCTGTATGGTGACCGTAAAACTGTTGTTTATGTGTGAAATATGAACACTGTTAGTGTTTATAATATTATTAACCCGCTGATACATAGTACATACTGCAGTGATGTGTGTCTGTCTGTCTGTCCATCCATCACACTGTGGCAGATCCAGGGAGGGTTTGGATGAATCTCCTAGCACCTCCATCACTCGATAAAAGTGCCGTCTACGGAGACTGTCCATGGCAGCTGATGATACCAGTAAATTACCTGCAGACATGCAGTGTTACACGGGCCTGCAGTGATGCATAGCTACTTTTGTATGACTGGCATTTTGTGTGCACTGAACAGGTTATAGCTTTAATCATATCGGACGTTGTCGGCAATGATCTTGGGTTTATCTCGAGTGGTCCAACCGTTACCGACTTCACGACCCCGCAGCAGTGCCTTGATTTACTGGATACGTTTGGCGTTACAGCGACTGCTCCCGAGTCAGTGGTTCAGCTATTGTGTGATCAGGCACGTTTGCCAGAGTTTACAAAAGACAGCGTTGGTCGCAGTGAGAACATTGAACTTGAGCAGGTTGTTAAGAAGAATCAGCCGAGCTTCCACTGTGGCAATGTGCAGAACGTTCTGATTGGAAGCAACGAGATCGCACTCCAGGCAGCTGAGCGGATGGCACGCGACGCCGGTTATGGTGCATTTGTTCTGTCGAGTGAAGTTGTTGGGGACGCTGAGACAGTTGGTGACACATTCGCCCGACTTGCCGACTACATCTGCCGATCACTGCACTGTGGTCGTGGTGCAGACCAGGCTCTTGTGCTGGCAGAGATGGAACTTGTCAGACGAGGTATTTCAAAGCCAACGATCACAGCACTTAGAACAGTAATTGAAGAGAGTGCACATATAGGTCGGCCGATCTGTGTTCTGGCTGCTGGCGAGACTACAGTGCAGGTGCGCGGTAACGGTACAGGTGGCAGGTGTCAGCAGATGGCGCTGTCGGCTGCCATATGTATGCATGAGCTGATGGCCAGCGGATCTGACCTAGAGCATGATTTCGGCATTGCTTTCCTTACAGCCGGCACCGACGGTCAGGATGGTCCGACAGACGCGGCTGGTGCACTAGCTGATCCAGGACTTGTTGCACGAGCAGCGAGGAATGGTGTGGGAGATGCAGAGACGTTTCTGAAAGACAACGATGCGTACAGTTTCTTCTCACGAGTTGACAAAGGCCGTAACTTGATCAAGACTGGCCTGACTGGGACAAACGTTATGGACATACAGATACTGCTAGTTGCACAATGTCAGACTGGTTCTGGCACACTGTAAACATATCTTAGCCTGCTGTTCACTTGTTGACCAATCTTGTTATTAGCTTTAATTACGTGAGGTATGTAGAGCAATTAATTATGTATCAATGTGTATTGTACATGTAGGTATGCTTGCTTGCTGTGTTTGATGTGATAGTTCGATTGGCATGTTTTTATGCTTTCGACACCCGACATTGTCGGCAACTGTATTGTTTTGGGGCTGTCCATGCCCCATACAGGCTGAGGCAGTAATGCGCCGTGATTTATGTGTTGATTTTGGCGCTATATAAATTGTGTGTTTATTTAATTTCCTCTCTTCCTTACTTTTTTCTTTCCTTACACTTTTTTCTTACTTATTTACTTCCTTACTCATTTACTTCCTGACTTATCTATCTACTTCTTCCAGAACAGACCCGTACTGTTTCCAGGCTGGAGGTTGTAGGAGGCGACCAAACCTGGCTTTAGTTTTTTATGTACTATATTTTGTTACGGATGCACGTTTGCTTTAGTCGTGTTTGTTTTCGTTTTCCAGTACTAAGCCAAGAGATTGGCTGGGAAGAACGTATCCAAAATGACCTATTTTGTGTCGGGTTGGACGTCAAACCTTAACTCAATAAATCGGACTGTCCATCCGCCAAATTCGTTCATCTGGACAGATCTTGTTGTCATGATATCTGATGAACAGCTTGAGCAGTCTTGATGAAACTTGAGAGAATAATCAGTGCATCTTCTGGTTATAAATTTATGTCCAGTTTTATGGCTAAACAAGTGTTCGCCGAGAAATTGTTTCTGCAGATTTTCTTGTTGATAATCAAAGAAAAAGAGACTTGCTAGATATTTGCAGCTGTGCCCCTGCGGTTTTACATTATGATAGGTATGATTACTTTTCTGGCAAGAAGTTGTAAGAGGCAATTAATCAAAGCTAATTTGATTAACCACGTGATGCTTTGCTAGCGCGGCTTATGCTGTGGCAAGGTGTATGATTGCGTGTGTTTGTCTGTCGCATGTTGAGAGTTGTATAACAATGGCTAAACATATAATCACTCAAACAACGCCATACGATAGCCTATGGACTGTAGTTATCTGACACGAAAGGTTTGACACAATTCCATTAGGATCACCACTGACGGGCGCAAAATGCAGGTGGTTGGGTAAAAATTGTTGTTGGATCAGTTCAGACTTTTCCAGCTCAGATGCCATAGTGCCTACGTGCTTAGAACTACGCCTAGTTCAGTACAGTTCAGTCATGGCCACGTGAATGGGCAAGGTATGTGACAATGAACATTGCATTGTCATTTTGTAACATGACAGTTGCAGAAAGTGCTTCACAAACTGGCACAATCTATTTGTGTTTGTATACAATTGTATACAACAGCTGGCAAGATTTCAACTGCCAGAACATTGCGTGGTCTGTCGGCAACAGTGGAGCCTCTTGTTTCACTAAATTTAGTTGTTTATATTTTGTGGTATTTGTCTTTAGTCTTATTTATTATTTATTTCATATTTCAATACTATAGCCAAATGGATTGGCTGGAAAGACTGCTCTAAGGACAACGGCGGATCCCGGGGGGTGTTCGTTGGGTTCGGACGAACCCCCCCCCCTCCGGCCGGGTGTGGTGGTTGAAAACGCTAGAACTGCATGTTCGGAGGCGG
>Ga0209780_1004079_pt1 | contig 11148 bp, 6 predicted proteins | sample WorMetexBAHAMAS2_FD_187384 | JGI IMG/M metagenome (GOLD analysis project Ga0209780, IMG submission 187384) | Marine gutless worms symbiont microbial communities from Max Planck institute for Marine Microbiology, Germany - Inanidrilus exumae... | ecosystem: Host-associated > Annelida > Digestive...
GCCAGCCCTGACCGGCACTTCTTCAGTGCCTAGCCAGTGGGCTTAGCCACATCTATCTGCTTCGGCTCTCACGTCAGCGCGACTGATATCTTGACGCTGCTAATCAAGGCATCAGCAACGGTCACAGTTTATAGAGAACACCGTCGAACCCTCTTACCTGCCCGGGATTAACTCCCTGTTCATCATGTGCATAGGAATCATTAGAAATAATTCTTTGGTAGACGGACGCGCCCAGGCCGAGTCGAACCTCAGCCACTGAGCGCGTCACGCTCTACTGCACATGGCGGTCGAGTGCGTTAACCACTCGGCCACGAAAGCAGGTGAAAAAATAGGGTAGGCTCACTTAATTTATTATGCTAGCGCCTAAGACAGAATGGAAACTAATCGACCACCACAAAACCTATTTATCAGTTCAATTTGATATCTTGTGTAATTGCTGTTCTTCAGTTACTATAACATATCAGTGCCTAACCACTCTTGTTGTATAATACCTTTTCTGTGTTGGTCTGGCTTTGGAATGCTTCTCTTAGATAAAACCCAACAGAAGCATCTAGGGATCTCCCGCCCATGGTAACAGACCTGCCCCCTCAATTCCATCAATCAGAGCAAATCATCTACGAGCTACTAGCCTCGTCCTTTCCTAAAAGGTAACGTTCTTCCATACTCGTTACCGAGCGCTGGGCCCGGAGCTAATCCCGGTGTACAGGCAGTCAGCCCACAGGTGACTTGAAGCCATCCACCCATAGGCTGCCATTACTTTCCGCCAGGCCTGCGGTTACCTTCCCAGCCGAAGAGCGTCACTGCCCATCGGCCGGTACCAAATTATACTACTTGGTGACAGAGGCACATGTGTGTGAGCAGCTTGCCCAAGGCTGTTACCTGGAAGCGGACCGGCCGAGATTCAAACACGCGACCTTTTGGATCGCGAGCGTATGCTCTAACGTTAAGCCACATAGGCCACTATATGACAGATTTGTGAATATTTACTTCTTGACACTGCTCCAAAGTATAGCATACTGCAATGGACAGTTAAGTCACCGGCATAATCAGCAAATTACTCACTTAACAACGGCATCAGTGCATCTTACCCAATTTTACACATATTTAATGTAGCATTGTTGAACATATAACACACTGAGCAAAATAAATACGCAAAACACAACAACAACCACTGCAGTGACAGCAAAATTAATTGTAGGCTTTGACCTATCTGTCCGTGCCTCAGATTGAACCCTGTGCTTGACCACTGCATGCATTATAAATGTTTTTATTGACTGATTGATTGATAAGATTGCTAGGCAGCGTTCGTTCGTTCATTATTGCGGGCAGAGGTCCAGCCTACTGTGAACCTCAGCGCTGACACCATATAGTGGTCAAGTGCGCTTGCCCAAGGAGAGGAAGGGAATTGGTAAGTGTGTGCGTGACGTGTAGGTAGGTCAATGCAATGTGCACATGAGTGTTGGGAAGGTGGGCTAAATAGGAGTGAACAGCTTGTCGGGTATTTGTAAAGCGCACCCCCTCTACACGTGGATTACTGTCTGGCTTAGCCCTGACTCCGTGTGTGTTGCTCCAGCCAGTAGCCAGCCAAGTCTATTTACTTCAGCCACGCCAGCGCGGCCAACCACTTCTGAAGCTGCAAGATCAAGGTGTCAGCAACGATCACAGTTTATAGATAACACCATCAAACCCACTTTCCCCGCCCGGGATTATCTCCCTGTTCATCATGTGCATAGGAATTATCAGAAATAATTCTTTGGTAGGCAGATGCATGTGGACTGAGGTTTGAACCCCGGTCACTGAGCGCGTCACGCTCAACTGCACATAGCACCCGAGTGCTTTGACCACTGGGCTACATGGGCAGGTCACTGCTAGGCAGCTAAAGCATAATGACATCAGTTTTAACCAGTAATTCAAGAGATGGGAAGACTGACCGTACCTGACCACAGAAATATGCATCTAAGTATGTATAATTTACAACAATCTGTTGCTAACTTCTGAAACTGTGAGCACTAATAACAGGCATTCATTCGTTCATTTGTTCATTATTGTGGGCAGAGGTCCAGCCTACTCTGGACCTCAGCACTGAGACCTCGTAGCGGTCCAGAGCGCTAGCTCAGGAAGAGGAGGGGAACTGGTAGATGTGTGCTGTGCTAGTGTATGCGTGATGTGTAGGGTGGGGATGGACACGTAGGAAGTGAGCAGCTTGCCGGGTATTTGCAGCAGGCGCCCTCTAGACATGGCCTACCATCTGGCTTAGCCCTGACTGGTGCTGTGTGCTGCACTGACCAGTGGCCAGCCACGCATTTTAGGTTCAGCCATGCCGGCACGGCTAACAACCTTGACGCTGCTACTTCAACGTGTCGGCTATGGTCACATATTATAGATTACACTGTTGGAACCCCCTTTTCCTGCCAAGGATTATCTCCCTGTTCATCATGTGCATAGGAATCATTAGAAATAAATACACCATGGCATTAGAGGCTTTGCGTTTATGCGCTATATAAATCCACGATTGACATTGACATTGATTGACATAGAAATAATTCTTTGGTGGAAGGTGTACCTGTGCCCAGACTGAGCTTTGAACCTGGCTCCTGGGGCGACATGCTCCACTGCACATGGTACCCGAGTGCATTGGCCATTGAGCTACATGGGCAGGTCATTAATTACAGGCAGTGAATAAATAAAACCTATCATTTCCTCAATGATTACTTTTAATACTATTTCACTTAACTGTTATCCGTAGATTGTACTAGGCAAAGATTCTTCGTGAATGCAAACAAGAATTAAATCTGCAATGCATTAGTGACAATGAATATAATAAAAGCAAACTGGATAATACCTTTCTTAGACATAACGAGAGGGGCATTGTAGCTAAGTCTGAGACCTAAACAACACATTATAATAGCAGATTATAACACATAAACAGATAACATGAAATAATAACAACTACCAAGATGACAAAACACATAAGATTATAACAGCAAAACCAACTAAAGCATTATCAAATAATGAGAGTGACTGCATACGAGAAAGTTACGTTTATTATCACACCAAATATACAACACCGTGGGACACATGCAGCATTTTATAACTTGCAATGCAAATTAGCAACTAATTTCTAGTTCACAATAATGGCACTCGACATGAAATTATCACTTAAAGCAAATAAAGAATGCAAATGCATCACTTGTTTGACAACAATTATAAAGCTAAAGAGTGTTGGTTGGTTGGTTAGAGTTTAACGGCGCTTTCAACACAATGTAGGTCATATCGCGCCTTTAAGGTAGAATTATATTATAAATATTAACATTTAATGAGTATTAATTCTTGAGGAAAGGTAACTGAATAGAAAATATATAACAATAATAGCAGATTTAGATTAAATAAATGAATTGAAATTAAGATGACTATTTTATTTTAAAAGTAAACTTGTGTAAGGTAAGCAAAAGACTGTGATATTCCATACATCTCTCAAACTAGCCCTTCAGTCTGTATATAGTCAGACCACTGAAGTTTGTAATGCATGACTAATGTGATGCCAGACCTACGGTTACCTTCCCAGCCGCAGAGCATCAGTGTCTACGGACTGGTACCAAATTATACAGCTTTGTGACAGGGGCAAATTGCCAGACATTACTTCAGCTGAACTCTGACCAGCAGTCTCTTGATCTGACGTCCGACGCCCAATGCCCTGTGCCAACATGAGTGGACAGTAAGCACATGAACAAATTCTTCTTGTGTTCGACACTTAAAGTGTTCAGAAACGTGTATGGTATGACACAGATGCTCATCCGCCACAACTGCTGCACGGGCATGAATATCTTTCTCATACACGGATGTGGTGCACGCAAATCAGCTTATGTCTATGCTACCTTAAAGGACAGACAGCAAAGAATTAAATACTTAACTGAAATATGCTAGAACTAAACTAAAACAAAAAGGCAACTGTCAGTTTTAGGTTCACTTAACTACTGAACTACATTTTTGCTCTATACTCTCATGATGATAACTAAATTAATATTAACAGAGCTCAGACTAATGTTGGGACTGATCCAGTAAGTATAATGATGAGGAGTGAATTGAAACAGACAGTATTGGCAAAACTCTGGTAAACAGATCAAATGTTGTACAATGACAAGGGTAGACAGAATTATTTATAAGTGTCCAAGAAAGACTCGGAGTGATGGTGCTATTAGTGGTCTGTCCAGAGACAATGCACAGATAAAGAGAAAATTGGAGAAGTCAATGAGGCAACAGAATAATCCAGGTACGGTCACCTGCAGAATGACCACTAAAATTATACGTGTGTTCGTTAATGACAATTTACACTGCACATGAATAATCCAGGACAGGCTTACTTTCTTCTTGGAGACGAGCCAACTGCTTGATGTCCGTGACATCATTAAGACGACGCCCAGCACTCAGCAGGTTCTCTTCACTAGCACTTGTTCTCTTCATAACTTCATCAAGGTTACTATCAACCCTAACACTATCACTCTCTTGAGCCATATGACTGCTGCCGTCTGCTCCTAATAAAGCAACGATTCCATCTAGCTCCTCAAAGCTCTTTGATAAGTCAGTCTTGTAGACAGCTGATGATGCTGATGGACTATCATCGACTGCTGATGCTCGGCGTGTGACTGTGACCCGCGGAGAACTGGACCGTAGCTCACTACCAGGATGTCTTGAACCAACAGTTGCCAACACAGGTGTAGATCGCCCAGTGCTGCGGACAGCAAGATGAATACTCATGATTTCAGTAACATCACCACGATCTACTGACTCAATGTCAGCCAGAGCCCGCTTGATGTCAAATTTGTGAACTCCCATGTTTGGCACATCCACAGACAATGCTAAAAGCACCACAGAACAATATCACGAACGTGCTATTATTCAATAAACAAATCACATGTACCATACAGTGCTTTCCATTAAAAAATAGCAGGCGAGCTAAAAACAGATCATGCCAGGACATCTAGGTTTGTCAACCCCATGCGCAGTTATGATTCAAACACTGGCCTATATTCTTTGCACTACTATGGCACTCATTTGGTAGCTGCTTTTACTGACAGAGCAAACTGAAACTATCACGCTGCACTATTGATGCAATGCAACCAGACAGCTAGTTGAGCGATAAAGCGATTGTGCCAGACCCGCTTAGGTGACCAATCGGCGCAAGTGATCAATCGATTGCCTCAGATGGAAAGCACTAACCACACAATCATTCGCTGCACATGCACAGAAGTTCTTGTTAAACAAGAAGCTCAGCTATTGCAGAGGGATGACATGACACGCTATATCAGTTGAAATCTTGTCAACTGCTGCATGGAACAAAATCCCTATTTGAAAAGGTTTACAATATGTGACTGACCTTGAAGGTCACTCAAGGTTATAAAAATTGCTACTATTTGATAGGCCATATATCACTTCCTATTAGTGGTCTGTGGTAACAACATCTCTATCTTGCACTGAGATATTAGCATATTACAATGTACTTGACTGTAAAAGTCCTTCAGTTTTAATACAACATTTTATATTACAAGCCACTGCGCTTTAGAGTTCAAACGGTCCACGAAAAACTTTGTACCACATATCACCACTTATGCTTTTATACATTACCAGCTGCAACGACTTAAAAGGTCCAGAAAACCACAATTCCAGCTATCTCAGGTGCCATTTATATAACCATAATGTCATGTGCAACTTATAGTCACTGGGCACCTCCTAGGCTCACAAAATGTCTTTTCACCCAAATAACAGACAGCAATGCTACCAATGTCTCTGAAGTTATGACCTAATGATGATACAGAAACATAATTATTATTAGACTGCATTCTATGCATACCAAAGATGTGGCCTACTGTGACAGATGTCATATGTAGCATGGTCTGTGTGTTGGTCACACTGATCTACTGTGCAAAAATGACTGAACAGGTCGAGATGCCATTGGGGGGCTTTTTCATGTAGACCCAAGGAACCATGTGTTGAATGGGGATCTAGATCCCAAGAGGAAGGGGCAATTTTTGAGGTTGGTCGGTATATTAAAAAACATTGGGAGTCTCTGCAGAAAAAGGGATCATTCAATCTTGATTAACAGCATGACATGATCATATGCGATGCAGCCTTTGTTGTTGTTGCTGTTGCTATTATTAAAGAAGCATAATGTTCAGGAATGTGGACTTACGTTTTGTAACTTCATCCAGTTTAATTACAAGTGATTTCCTAGCAGACGACAGCTGCGGGCTTGGTCGGTCAAAGTCCATTCTTAGCCAGTCATAAGGGCTGCTCTGCAATGGCAAAGTCTTCTCGTCATGCACTGGTGATTTGTACAACCTTGCAAATACACAGTATAGCAGCTGTCAATACACTTGTGTGAAAACAATTGTGCACCAGCATTAAGCGTAATTTCACTTATAATGTATTGTACACTGCACAACAGTCCACACGATACAACACGGTACGACACAGCTACGACATTTCGGCGCCGGACCAAGGCTTATCTTTTCCGTCAGTCATTCGGCTGATGGAAGTCTATCACCGTCCTTCCAGCCGGTGGAGAGCTGAACTTAAACATGTGTTTTTGTTTTTAATTTGTTAATTTGTGTAAGGTGCCCCCGCAACTTTTTGTGACTGGCATCACCTAAATCTTGACATTTGTAGTAGTAGTAGTAGCATATACATGCGCTCAACAGCTGACAGGATGCCAGCTTAATCTAGTGAACTGCACGGCAACATAAACAAAATATAACAAAGAAACAAAAACAAAACAAAATAACGGGTACCTCAGAAGAAAAAGTCCGGGTAATAGTCAGTGAAGGCAGTCCATAGGGGAGAAGTGAGGCTATGGGGGAAGGATTTGTGAAAGGTAAGTTTTAAGCCATGAATGAAATAGTGAGGGAGTTATGGATGAGCAGAATTGCTATTCAAAATAGGAAAAAAGTGAGTTAGTCAGGTATATAAAAATGGTACCAGAGTGAGGTTGATGAAGAGACATAGGGAGTTGGTTCCAGAGATAAGGTGAAGCACATCAAAAGGAGCGATCAGTTATTTTTAGCGACGATGGTGTTGGTGGCTGAGCAAGGGTAGCAACAGATGAAGAGCAAATGCTGCGAGGAGGTTGAACAGAGATGAGGTTATGAAGGTATGAAGGTTGGTTGTTCGTGAGAACTTTCTAGGTAAGTGAGAGGAGTTTGTATTCGATGTGTTCAGTTTACACAGCAGTAAATGCACCATACAGAAGTACTATCAAACTACCTGTTTCCATTTCAATGGCTGTGTTACAATTACAGATGAACCACCTGAGTCAACCTCTCCCCTCAACTTTCTTCCCCCTGTTGTTTCAGACAAGAATCTTTGGAGATAAAGTGGTACAAGTTTTTAATTTTTTATGTACTGGATTTCCTTCCTATTACCTAACCGACAGTGTCAAAGCACTAAATGGAACACAAAGCACTGTCCCCAACCAGTGGTACAGTTTCATCCTTTGTTCATCCACCACAGGACTACTGACAAAAATGGCAATGCTCCCTTTATGTCGACTCTTGGCTATAATATGTAATAATTTTCTACCAATGACAAAGCCAACAGGTCTTACAGCTTGGCATTGTAGTTAGTGGCAAACTCTGACAAGCCTATGATTATGACACAGTCATCACAGATTTTGAATCTGTGCTACTAGTTCAATAACTTAAATGTTCGTTTTTCCTCAAATTCAGACACACCTAAATGCCATTGTTGCCTGTTGCGTATTTAATAACGCCTTCCACAATCACAAAACCTCAAAAATGGCCTGTGATTAACACATCAAGGCAAAGAATGCACATTTTACATCTATACAAGCAAATGTACTTTACAAATTACAATGGCTTCCTTCTTATCCTTACAACCACATGCATTGGGGTAATTTGTCACCTCAAAGCTAACACTTGACATAATCTACCAACACACCAAATTTGACAACTCTAGCTTCAAACATTCCAGAGATATCATTCAGCCCCAAAATTTAAATAGGTCACATGATGCTGACCACGCCTGTTTTAGGGGTGGTTTGTCATCCATACTTGATATACCCTATCTGCTCACAAAATGTGACAATTCTAACTTCAGACATTGCAGTTATCACTGAGACTCCAAAAAATTTAGATGTGTCACATGACCTGATCACGCCCATTTCATGGGTTTGTCATCCGTGCCTACCAAATTTGAAGTCTATCTCCACTCACTACGAAGACATGAAAGGCGATAAAAATAAAAAAATGGGGTGGTTTTGGATACTCATGGGTTACTCAAGGTCACCAAAAATAGCACCATTCGACAGAGCACATGAAATTTCTTATTAGCCTCCCATAGTAACTACATCCCTATCTTGCACCATTTGTGACGTCTGAGATATAGTGAGACACTGGTCAAAAATCGTCAATTTTCACCTACTCCACCTGTATTTGGCACCCCTCATTGGGGTGACGCCAATGGAATTTCACTTGTGTTGTGTGGTCAAAATGGGCCACATTACCCTGACCATTAATCTAGACCAAGTACGTCATTTTAAGCTGATACCGATAGATTGATTTTTTGCCGTTAACTGATACCGATACAATACTGCTTATAACTGGACACGATACAGCATGATTAAAAGATCAAAGACGTACATCACCACTGCCGCAGATGACAGCAACAGCAGACCGGTTTCGGCAGCAACTATCGTCTTTGGTTTAATATCACAAGAATTCTGCATAGGTCGTTTAGACATTTTTACTGTGCTGTTACACTGACTGTGGTTCCAGTCTGTTTACAGCAAGCTTTATAAACTTTTGTGGGTGAGGTTTACAGATGTTTCCCAGAACGTCACTCTCCCAGAAAGACAGCAGTGGCGTGGGTTTCCGTGTGTCTTGATGCCGCTAAACTGGAATGTCTGATCACCGTGTCTGGCGCTAAGTCACTCATCTGCACACTGCCACCATTGCAATGACTCAGAGGACATGACATTGCATTTAGTTATTGAAACACTGGCACTGACTACTCACTACTGCCAGATAATTCTATTCTATCAAAATGGCTAAATGTAGGATCATGCAAACAACTCCAAACAATAGCCTGGGGACTCACTTTTGTAATGCCAATGATCTTGGCAAACGCCAGAGGTCATCCCCAATAGGAGTATCAAATACAGGTGGGTTACATTAAAATGGCAGTTTTAGCCACTTTTACAGAATACTGTCTTCTGACAAACAGACAGACAGACACGGTCACAGCATATGCTGTGTAAGCATAGCATCTGAGGGTAAAAACTGGTCAAACAACTCAGCTCAACCAATCGCAGTCCAATCATCATTACTCAGTAGACTTAATCTACCCAGAAACCAGCAGTAACTGAAACATATTTAGCAATCTTCAAATGGCCACAGCAAATTTCTCATTAAAATTTATAACTTCAGTATTTAAAATCCAAAACGATCATAAGAGTGGCTGACCAGCTGTCTTCATCATCAGATAACTTCCCATCAACATCAATGAGCTGGACAGAGTCAAGACACGAATTCTCACTGTGTACTTTTGTATTACTGGTGTCATCAGCTAAACTATGACTCCACTGCGACACGGCCCCATGAACATTGTCAACGTCGTCGTTCGCTTCAGTATCAGTCCGACAAGTAAGACGTGTGTTATTGGAGTTGAGCTGCTGTTCGCGCAAGACACTAGTACGCGATGGCATCGAACACTGAAAGAGATCTGTATTGCAGTTAGCGTCGACGACGTAAGACGAATTTTCGATATTCGCATCCGCCGACTGATTCTCAGTCTGACCAAGCAGCGTCTGGTTTTGCACCTGTAGTTTCCGCACAAGATCCTGAAGTTTCCTCACTTCACTGCCCGAGTCCACAATGGTACTGTTGCCCGTATCGTCGACTATCAGTGCAGACATATCCTCAGGAAAGTTCAGTCAAACTCATGACCCAGTATATAACAATTTTTTCAGAAAACAAGGCTTTAGAAATCATTTACTAATGACCTTAACACGTATGAAACTCAAAAAATCTCAAAACAACATTCACAACAAAATTACATAAACATTGTGATCTATAATGAAACCGCAGGACGCACCGGTTGTCGTTATTTCCACTCCACTTGAACTTAAACTCGCTCCGGCTCAGTGTTGTCGCAGAAAGACTAGTAGGGTAATTAGGGTTCAGACCGCCGAGACCGGAGCACCGGACAAGTCTTTACTACCGCTGATATACCCGAGCGACGCGGTGCCTCACGCCCACCATGTTGTACACAGACGTAGACGGTCAGTGTGATAAACTGCTGACCGCCGACCGTCGCCAGTTTATCACACTGACCGTCCACCTAAGTTGACACTTTTTGACAGCACATGAGACGATCGAGGTGACAACTCTAACTTCAGCTGTTCTGATTGGTGCCCACTAAAATTTAAATGTTTCACGATACCTTTTTATCCCTTTTCAGGGATGGTTTGCCATTCGTTGGCTATAGCACTTGCTACCGTCAACCTACCTACCAAATGTGAAATCTAGATCTCTACTCAGTAATCACTGTGAGTAGAGGTATGAAAAGCGATACAAAATGTCGAATGTAGGGTGGTTTGGGGTACCGTTGTCATAATAGAATAATTCATTTTCATTCATTTTCATTCAGTGATTTTAGTTCCTCCACCCCGCAGGATAGTTCAGAGGTTCCATCACATCCACCCGATGGTGACACCACCTCCCCATCAACTCAGCCTCATCGTCCTCTGCAGCAACACCTTTTATATGCTATCGCCGGTCCATCTGTCTGTCTGTCGTCTGTCTGTCTGTAACGTTTGTGCACCCTACTCAGCCGGTTGAAATTTTCCGCAGGGTTTCTTCACCATTTGGTACCTTGGCCATCCGTTGACATCCACGGAAAAATTTACGGAGATCGTCCCCTGCAGGGAACCCCTCCGTTGGGGGTTTAAATGCAAGAGGGGTAGCTGAGATTTTGAGCTATTCGTTTTTTGATTGTTTTTTTTTGTTATTGTTTTCGTTTCTGGGCCGTGCACAATGCGCTAGATTAAGCTGCATGGTCATCTCGTCAGCTTTTGAGCGCACGTTAATCTACCGTATCGTATCCAGGGTGGTATTTGCACCTGAGGGCAGTGGGGGG
>Ga0209780_1004080_pt1 | contig 11147 bp, 5 predicted proteins | sample WorMetexBAHAMAS2_FD_187384 | JGI IMG/M metagenome (GOLD analysis project Ga0209780, IMG submission 187384) | Marine gutless worms symbiont microbial communities from Max Planck institute for Marine Microbiology, Germany - Inanidrilus exumae... | ecosystem: Host-associated > Annelida > Digestive...
GTCTCGATCCTTTTTCGTTTTTGGTTGGCTGCTGAACAAAAAGGCGGCCACGGTTGAGGTTAATACATCGCTGGCCTTTTTTACTGGGTAAAGCTAGCTCTCCGCCACTGACCTTTGTCTCTGATATTGCCATATATGTGCTGAAAAGGGACGTTAGACTTCAACTAACTAACTAACTGGACCATCTCTGTCTCAAGCTAATTAAGTCTGGTGTTTGTGCTTAAGAATACTGTCTGTTATATTGCTGTGCTAAATCTGTGGTAATAAAAAACCCTGGCAGAAACCTGTTTCTGTCAGAGTGTGTAAAACCAGTTTACACCATAGTGATGGCTGTTTACAATGATGGCAGAAACTTGCCAACTGCGATTCTAAGCGTACGATTTAACCTAAATCATGCTGAAAGTTCTGTTAAATTTTAAACAACCGACTGAGACAATGCGTTGCAGGGTGGTCGGCGATTCTGAGTCGACGCAGCTTAAGATCATGCAACGAGAAACTGCGAGCCGCGTGCACGACTTGTCGCCAGCTCAGCGACTCGGCCGTTCCGTGCGTCGTCAGCGCGTGTGTCATATCAACCGAGCTGCATCCGAGCATCCACATAATGATTGACGCGGTGAAGCCGGACGACAACCAGCGAGCTCGCCGACAGTTGTCGACACCGAGCGACACTTCGTGTACTCACATACTTGTCTTTCCAACGTCGGCCACAGCACAGGTAACCCAGGAGCAGAGATAGTTTACTTGTTATCATTGCACAGCACACCCAGTACCAGAGCACAGGTAACCCCAGTGCAGAGATAGTTCACTTATTATCATTACACAACACACCAAGTTAAGATGTAGGATTTTATTGGAGCCAAGTTTTATTGCTCTTGTTTATCGCTGACAGCAACTAGTATGTTTGTATTAGGAAGAAAGTGCTAGAGTTAGTGTTACCGACATTTTTGCATACCGTATTGTTTATTGTTATTATTATTTTTTTAATGCTGTTATTTCTCCCATTCCTGCATTTAAAAATCTATGATAATCTTCACTTTATAACTTACGATAAACTTAAGATAAACTTAGGAGAAACTTATGATAAACTTAGTATTTTTCCAAAAAAATTGTAAATCGGGCCCCTGATGTATATGTTGCAGAGACTAAAAAACTTTATCGTGATCATTTGTTGCTGTGTTTTTTGGCATGGAATTCTTTTCATCAGCTCTCCGACCCCGGTGCCATGGGAATATATCAGGTTGATTGTTGATTGTCAGGCTAACCTGCCGAATATTCAAGAGACGCACAACGAACAGGACTTTGCCGGTGTCGGCGAGCTGTTTGGCAACACGATCGACGAGGAATTCTCCGTCGCCGTCTACGACGTGCTGTTTGGTGAGCCGCACGGCGACAGTTCCGGATCTCCAGTCCACCACTCCGACAACGACCGGCAGACGATGGGTCTCGGCGCTGGTCCGGGCGGTTGTGATCTCACAGCCAATGAGCTGCTGGAAGACGAGGATCTGTCCAATCAGAGTCTTCTCCAGCAGCCGCTGGCCGTCGGCTTTTATGTGTCATCAGCGCCGACGGGTCCTTTACCAGCGTGGTTTTGGTCATCATGTCCACAGCGAGAAAACCTGTGTCCCGTCTGCTTCAGGGTAAGTTGGATGTTTTGATTTTACAAGACTTAGTTTCTCTTCATTTTGGTGACATTAGGGGGCTGGGTGGGTTACATACCTGTGTGACGTGTTGTAAATTGGCTTAGTACCACTGACAGAGTGTAGTCCTTACAGTCGTTCTTGACATAAATAGCATAAATAGCATAAATACCTTTCTCTTGCTAAACTCCTCAGTCAGTCACCTTGCAGAAAGTCATATTTTATCAAAAATATTATTTGTGTATTATAGATTATAATCTTAAAGGTGCGATATAAGCGTTAAGCGCGCCAACTGACTGTAACGAACCGACATAGGTACTGTATTTTGATGCAAACGTTGGTGGCATTTGTGGATTGTGAGTACGGAGTGTTGCAGTGCGTTGTTTTAGGCGGAATTAGTATTTTTGGCCGTCGCGCGCATACTTTAGGCAGAATTACTGCAATGCCATAACTGCTGCCCAACCCGAAATGCCCCCGACGGAGCATGGACTCCAATCACGCTAAGTGTGGCTTGTGAATGCGGAGTGTTGCGGTGCGTTGTTTCAGGCGGCTCTGCACATTCACTGTCCGTTTGCACAGCAGAAAGAGGAGATGATGCACAACTCGGCCCACTCGAGTCGTCTTCACCCACTCGACTCTAACCTCACCTGTGATGTTCTCAGGTAACCTCACCTGCATTCTCAGGTGCAACATTGAGAGTTCCTGTGTGGGTCACACGGCTGTAAGAACAGGATCCAGTTCTTCGAGTGTTTATTGTACAAACAGTTGTATAAGCCAGTGGGTTCAGAGCATTGGGAAAGGGTAAATTTCAACCCCCACATTCCAGAAAAAAATGTAAAAATGAAATGCAAAGCACTGGCTTGAACCAATGGCTTGACCTCATTCTGTCTTCATTTTCCACGTGATGTGCTCCGTTGCTGTAATGTGCCATGATTTATTTGTTGATTCTGGTGCTGTATTAATAATTCACTTACGTCCTTAGTTGTTTACTTTCTTAAGAATAGGCCTAGTCCATTTCCTGACCGGAGGTCATAACAGGCAACCAAACCCGGCTTTAGTTTTTCAGCACTAAGCCAAGAGACTGGCTGGGAAGAATGTCTCTGAAACGACCTATTTTCTCTCGGGTGGGACGTATAACCTTAACTTAATCAGTCAATCAATCCGTCGCCCCTGGCGATGGAAGAAGCATTGCTCGCTTTCTGCCGGCCACCCATTGCCACTCTCAACATTATGTACCATGGATGGGATAAAGTTATTTAGCTGAATAGCTAGCCTTTCTATTTCTGTTACTGTTGATGTGTGCTGTTAGTTTCCTGGTGACCGAAAGTTGTTAGCCATCGGCATGCCAAAGGGCCGCTGTGGTTTTTTTCTTTTTATGGACACATGTTCACTTATGACTGCTGTTTGAAATATGGTATCGCTGCAACGGAACATGATATCGCCAATCGGAAATAAACTTGTCAATCTACATGGACTCCCTTACATGCCCCCAAATTTGGTGAACTTTGGTCCAGATGCGGCAGAGAACGGTTGGCGAGTTTTTGCCCACCCCCTAAATTTTTGCATTGCGAGACACCGCAAGCCTTACCACGAGCACGTTATATAACAGACTGCAGGCAACTTTGGCACGTGTTATGTAGCTCACAGTCTAGAACAACAGAATGTCGGGCGGTCTCACGCTGGGCTTTGCCGTGCGTCTAGTTGTGTCTCTGCTGAGAACGAGAAATTTCAGCGTCTGATGTTTGATACGGTGATGTATTGCTGTGGTAGATACGTGCTGGAAACATACAATTCTTTGTCGTGGTTGACTGTCGACGCCACGACCGGTGACCGTCGTTCGTGCTTGCCCGCTCACATTCTAGTGCTCATGCAGTTATACCGAGGCTTTGAGACTCTGGTTTAGCGGTCACGGCACACTGACCGGCTGGCGTGGCGTGATATGGCATGGCCGGCGGCACATTGCTGATCTGAGAACTGTTGCAATCCATTTCTGTTCGTTCAAGCAAAGCCGGCCCATGGCTGCTCGAAGAAGCGTGCCAGTAGTGATCGATATAGTCAGTCTTCATGACTTGAGACACGGTTTTTAACTTAGGGTGTCCCGAACCATTGGGGCACGAAGATTCGAATTTTTTGGTGGGAGACATTTTCTCTGTAACTCAAAGAGTTTTTTTCTAGCTCGGGGTTTCCCAACCATGGGGAATTTTCAAAAGTTTCAGTATTCAAACAGTCTGGGTATTCCAATCAGTGGTCCCAGTTCCCCCCAGCAAACCCCAAAATTCTCCATAATTTTTAGCATGTTTGCTTAGAGTTACAAAATGGGGACAGTGACTAGGGGTTCGGTGCCGGGAACTCTGGCACTTGGGGAATTAGTATAGCCATTTTGGTAACACTGAGCTAAATTGGGTTAATGGTTGTTTTCCAGATGAAACTGTGTTAGCCAGTTCCCATTGGTTTTCTACTGCAGTCGTTCCAGGCAAGAACCTTTGGGGTATAAATGGCACAGATTCTTACAGGCTCGATACACTTACCAACCGTGTCAAAGCACTGCCAGTTTTGAGATTCGGGTGAAAGGGGGACGGTCCGTTATGGGTCTGCACAAAGAAGAGGGTGTTAAGAACCGTCGTCATTCGAGCACGGAGCATGAATGGAGGAACTGGTCGTAATCATCGACTATGACTTATAAACCAACGGCCGTTTGCACGCCATTGAAGCATGGACGTTTTCGGCACCAGATAGACGTGTGCCGTAGGCCATGGCATGTTTTTGTTGCTAGGTTTATTCAGGTATAACGGTGACATCAGTCGCGAGATGCGGACTTCGTCAAGTATTCTTTGTTACTGGTTCTGTAGCACTACTCAGAGGGGCAGTATGTGAACTGTACGTTGCAGCGTATGCTCCACGATATTTATACGAAAAACTTGAAGCAAGAAACTTGTCACGTTGACAGTATGATATGTCGACGGAATGTTTCAGTGTTACGTAGAATGAGAATTCATTCATGTAGTTTTATTTAGTTGTTAAGAAAAACGGAATTTTAGGATTTTATTCGCCCATCTTGATAGGCTGTGTTATGACAGGGTGCTTACAACTCTGGAAAACTCAGGGATTTTTTTAATTCTGGAAAAGTCTGGGAAATCTCCGGGAAATTTGAAATATACTCTGGAAATTTTTGTAAATTAGATGGTATGTTTCAGTGATGCAATCTGAAACAAACAACAAGCCGAGCATAGATCGGTTGGGTGACACAGTGACTGGCGTGGGTGGAGCCGGTCACCTTGCTGCTTAAAAATATATTCGGTAGTTCTGCATTAGAGCAAGAAAGGTACTGAAATGGCTGGTAAAGTGGTTAGTTACATCGGGTTTTAACGTTATAATTGTATGGAAAAAAACTGTTTAAGGGGTCTGGAAATCCTGGAAAGCTCTGGGAATTTCATTTTGCCAAATTTGTAAGCACCCTGTATGAGAACATCTCCAGCTGGGTGGCAGCGTTGACAAACGTTGTCCACTGCGTAACTTGGAAAATGTCGGATTTTTGCCAAAGTTGTTGCTTTAGCTGTGACACCAGTGAACATGACTTGGTTGTTGTGTGGATATCACAACTCGATTTTTATTGGACTGTTCTCCATATCTGGTCATGACAACGACGTTACTTTTATTCCATTTGTCTTTTTTAAAAAAAGAGAAATAATCTAAGTTTACTGGCACGGTTGCCATGACAATCGAATTTTTTTAAATTTGCAAAATCCCCCCCCCCCTAAAAAATGCCAGTTCGTAGAATATGAATTCTCATGCTATGTAGCGTGACTTGTTACCATATTGTACCAGTGTCGATGTCTGCGGCAGTTAGTGCTGTTAAATATTGCAATCAGTTTTTTCTTTGTTTATTCACTGCAATGGAAGTGATGCATGTAGACCGTTGATGCATATGCATGATCTGGTTGTGGTTTGTATGAATTTCTTTGATATTCTGAAGCCGTTTCCCACCAGAAGACCAGTTTGATATAAAAGATTTGGTCTAGTTTTTTGTGATATAACCGACTCCATTGTGATTGTACGGTAATCGCTGCCTGAGCTGTAATCATTGTGTGACGTATTCAGTTGTTACGTTAGTGTGTACACGAATTCTCTTTTTGTAAATTTCGCTGGCATGACGTTTACATTGTTCATAAGTCATGATGTATTGTGTTATTGAATAATATGATTAATTGACTAGATGGAAAGTACTCTGAGAGAGTACAAATCCCTGCGAAAGCGTTTTTGTCGCCAATACTTGGCAACACTTGCCACACCTACTATTTTGCGGCCCGCTAGTTCCGAATTTCCCGACAGAGCTATTTTGTAAACAATTGCCGGTTTATGGAGTTTTTTTGATCGTTACTTCCACATCCCTCTACCGATCATAACGAAACACGAACTTGGTCTTTCCTTCCCCCTAGGAACCTTTAGTTATCATGGTCACAGACGGACAGACAAACCAACGCCTGTGGAAACATATTCCCTTGCTGTCGCGGGGATAATAATATGAGAAACTGAGAGACACGATTACTTTGGTTTTAGTCATTTGTTCCTCGCACTCTTAATGTATGTGATATTGCTAGCATGCTGGTACGGTGGCTGCCATTCAAATGAAATTCCATTGACTGTCCTTTTACACTGCAATTACATCTACTGCTACTGTGGCTGTAGCAAATCAAGATTTTGTGTATATTTTTTCCGAATGCGACCATGCAGTGTGTGTGTGCGTGTGTTCGTGTATGGGCATTGTTACTTTGCCGTGGTGTATTGAGATGTTTGGCTTGAATGCCGGAATGGTTGTGGCAACGACGTAAAATTGAGTTGTTCAGTCACCTGTTACTGTCATTGATACAGTCCTATATTCTCATAGCTTCAACGTTGCAGGCCAAATTTCTGGAAATCTTCCTCCAGCTTTCAGAACGTGCATCTGCCCAGCTATTTTCGGCCGTCATCTAAAAACTCATCTTTTCCACCTGGTTTTCTAATCTTCCTCATCTCCTTCCTGCTTGCGCCTCAGATTCAGCTTCCGCTGACCATTGTGTACGTTTATAAATTATATTTTCGTACTTACTCAACGGTGATGAACTCTTCATTCATCCAATTTGCAGAAATACTACGATTTTGTCGAAAATGTCAATTTGTGTGATAAATTGTAATCGTAAAGATGCGACATGATCTAATTATCGAAAGCACTATTAAATTATGACGAACCAACCGAGTTGGTCAATTTACTGGCCAGATGATATATAAGATGCACCAACAAGCTTTAATTGTATGAGTACCAGTTTCAGTATGCATTTACCTCAGTCCAAAATCTGTGCTTTGGCACACCCGCGTATGTCGTCAGCAGGGGGCAGTGAACAACACAATGATAGTTTGAATAGGCAGCAATTCATAGTCGTCGTGTATAAATGGAATGACGTATTAGGTTTGTGTTTAAAATCTGGCTAAAGCGTCTGAAATGCTTATAGCAGCATGTGCATATATTTGTATCAGTGACCGATATGTTTGTAAAATGTTCTAGTGATAGTACCAATATTCAGGTTAGTGCATTCTGTTTGTGTGTATTATGAGTATAGAAGTATCACTACTACTCCTACTACTAATTCTCCATCTTGTGTTTCTTGTTGGGTGCAGGGGGCAGGTCTGGTACCTTGGGTGGGAGATACCCACGATGCGTCTTTTAGGTTTTTCTAAGAGAAGCATTCCAAAGCCAGACCAACACAGAAAAGAAATATTATATAACAAGAGTCATTAGGCAGTGATATGTTTTAGGAACTGCAATTTTTTTTATTGAAAGGGGACATTATTCTCCCAACCAATAAACCTTGTGTTTTGTGTTTCGTGGGTTACCAGTGGGTAAATTGGTTTATCGAAAATGATCCATACATAGCAGGATTTCTGCAGTTTAGATGCTCTTGTCTGTCAGACATCCATCTATATCAAAGCATGTGTAGCTGATCTGATATTATGTTTTTATGTTGGCACTTTCCAAAGCATATGCCCTCCCCTCCAATAGACACCATCTGAGCTTTGATGATTTGTCTGGAGGTTAGGTGGGAAATTAATCAAAACTGTTCTGTGCTGTATTGTGTATGATGGTTATGCACAGTGAACAGTTCTTAAATGTGCGTGTTGGTTTAGGTTTTAGATTTGTTTTTGTGTATTTGCAGTTTTTTCCTGTGTCGCTTGCTATTGTTGTGTTGGGTTAGTTTCTACAATACCCAGCCAAGAGATCTACTGGGAAGAACGTCTCCAAAATGACCCATTCTGTATCGAGTGGGACATAAAACCTTAACTCAGTCATTCGACTTTTCAAAGCATAGTGATTAGTTGGTTTTATTTGCTGAGCATGTGCTTATTCTGATAATATGGGTACCTGCATTTGAAAGGAATTAACATAGCACATTTGATAGCATTTCTGCAATTTTGTGTCACATTTTCGCTTTATAATTACCCGCATCAGCTGTATAGCCACCGACGTAGGTAGGGCATTCAGTCGCGTCTGTCTGTCTGTTTGTCTGTGCTGTAAAAGGAAAACGGCTTGAGCTATCAACACCAAACTTTTTACACATATACTCTATAGTAGTAGCTCGGCATGCATTACCCCAGAGGTCAAAAGGTCACGGTCATATAGTTATGAAAACCATCACGGTAGCCCGGTTGCTAATGATGCTTGCTGTTACAGCCGTGTGCTGCTGCTGCCGGCGTGGGTCTGCATGTCAATACGACCGCCTATGTTTTCTAGTTTATGTGGCATTCATTTCCACCGGTTTAACCTAATTTTTTATAAATAAGTTCAAAAGTGGTTCAGCATGTGATGTTACGGTGTGTTTTGCATTTCCGTGGCATTGTAGTGAGGGGGAAACAGGTACGCCTACTGCAATACTGCTACTGAATATTGTATTTTCGACTGGTGAGATTACAACTAATTCATCCCTGTACTTCATTTCATGCTAGCTGTTTCTGGATTTGTTGAATCATATTCGGTTGTTTTGAGCTTTTTGTGTTTCATTTGTTGCAGTATTTGAGCAGTTGATCAGTTAAAAAAACAGTACCTCTTAATATCAGTAATAATAGTAATAGCACAAAGCCATCGTGAGAGTTGACCTGGTTCATTTAATGAATGCAGATTGAACACCAGACTGAAGTAAAATGTACAGCATTTTGTTGAATTCTGATTCCAAGCAGACTTGCTGAGTAGGGTAATTCATGTCGCATGCTGTAGTCGCAGTTCAGCTGACAACTTTGATCAACAAATGGGAGTAGATACTTAGAAAAGTCATTGGAAATAGGCAAGTACATTCACATACAAGCTGTGCCGTTGTGTTGATGATGTTCCAAATTTTTGATACCATGTGACACCTCACCACCTCTGTATTTGCAGACATGTTCCAAATGAACCTGGGTCATCTGCATCCGTATCCATCTTCTTCCTCCCGTTATTACGGAAGAGAATGTTCGTGCATAACTTGCGTAAGTATGACGGTGTTTTTATGGGTCGGACGACGTTCTGTCGCCCAGCCAGCAGGGTCAAAGAACTGTAGGTAACACACAACACTGACCTGAACCTTAATGTTGTTTTTCCATCCTTGTGTACTTGATGACAGGTAAATGTAAAGGCTTCCCATACTCGTTACCGAGCATTAGACCCGGAGCTGATCCCGGTGTACATGCAGTCAGCCCACAGGTGACTGACTATAAGTCATCCACCCGGTGGTAGGTGCCATTACTTGCCGCCAGGCCTACGGTTACCTTCCCAGCCGCAGAGCATCACCACCCCTTGGCCGGTTCCAGAGCCTTGTAAAATATGGTGTCGTTAACGCATGAAAGAAATGGACAACGGTTTCTGGATTGTGTGAAATAGAGCTAGAGTCATGTCAGTAGCTGAGACGGCTGGACTATCAGTCTGACTGGTGTCATAGCTGCGTCATTCATGGCCAGTTGCATGAAAACGTCTTGTTAATACAACCATTGTCAATGTCATGTACAGTTTGCACTGCCAAGTGGCTGCTTGTTTTGTTTCCGACTTATGTAAGTTGATTGCTGCTGACCCCCACCTTTTCATATCTCGGGACGTCTATAACAACGCGTTCGTTTTTCGCTTCCCAAATAACTGTGTTGCCCACATAACTGTTACGATTAATACTACAAAACAACCGCAATATTAACCTAAAATTAGTGACGTTTCGGCAACAACTGTCGCCTTGTTCGAACTGATAACTCTCCGCTATGAGTCGCTTCCTGTTCTCCCATGTCTACGACGACCTACTATCCTCTGTTACAACTGCAGGGTCTCCTAGCGGAGAGTTATTAGTTCGAAAAAGGCGACAGTTGTTGCCGAAACGTCACTAATTTTAGGTAAGTATTGCGGTAGTATGGTAGTATTAATCGTAACAGTTGTTACTTTTCAACCGATGAGTTTATTCAAGAATGTGTTGCCCACAGTTTACACGAGCATTAAACCCGTGTACATAGCACACCAGCCGACACGACGCAAAAAGTGGCTCTGTTGTCGTGATGAATTTCGGTCGGCCAACCCAATGCATTACTACCATGAGATCAGGCGCATGCATATCGTATTATTGTTGTCTTTTGTTAGCCGACGACAACTAGTGTAGTATTTAAACGTGATGAAGTAATATATTACATACCTGTATGTATGTACATATGTATATATGTGTGTATACACACACACGTATATATACACGTGTGCATATATGTATATTACCGCTGCTGTTATTTATTATTCCGTATATTGTCAATTTTATGAAATGGTCGCATGCTTTTCACGTGGTTTGTAGATGGCAGAATGATCTTGTTTTGTTTCACATTTGTGCAAAGAAAAAACGAAGGCACTTCTCGGCCAAAATTCTTGTTAAGTGTTCACTAGTTTGTGATGAATAATAGTCATTGCGTTTCCTCGACTTTGAATTTCTTCGTCACTGCCGACCGCAGTGGCTTTGTTGTTCTGTATTATTTTCTGGCGTGTGTGTATACGTCGTTGTACGAGTGTGACGTGCTGGTGCGTGCATAGCTGCAGGTATAGGACACTGTGGTACGTTTAGAGTTGTTTATGATCTGTCGGTAGAGTGAGTTATCTACAGCTCGTGACATTCTGTTCAATAGAACTGATGTACATACGAGGTTGTTTGCGATAAAGACTGATACTGCTAGTACTACTGATGGGTCATTGATCTGCTTACTAATTTCATTTTTGGCTTAACCGGCCGCCTGTAGATCTACCTGAATTACTCCCGAGTTGGGTGTGTTTGGTCAAGCAAAAGAGAATCATTGGGGACGATTAGACCAGAGGGGTGTTTTTCAAGGCCTACCAGAACCTAACAGTGCGTGGCTGTTATGTAACCGCAGTCTGACTCCGGTAGCTTCTGGTAGGCCGCTGGTATACCAGGTCACATAAATTATTCCATATAAGGAAAGTAGGGGTCGTGGCACGGTAGGTCTGGTAGGTCTTTGAAAACCACGCCTCAGGTT
>Ga0209780_1004081_pt1 | contig 11147 bp, 8 predicted proteins | sample WorMetexBAHAMAS2_FD_187384 | JGI IMG/M metagenome (GOLD analysis project Ga0209780, IMG submission 187384) | Marine gutless worms symbiont microbial communities from Max Planck institute for Marine Microbiology, Germany - Inanidrilus exumae... | ecosystem: Host-associated > Annelida > Digestive...
ATTCAAGGATTTGCGGTATGGTGCAGTGAATTGGTAACTTTGCAATACAATAACTAAAACCATTGAACATCGTGATTCGACCGCGATTTTTCTTTTTTTTCCAGAAATTCGCCATGATTTTGCCCATTTTACTGCAATTTTCTAACAGCCTATATAGACAAAATATTTTTTTCATTTTCAGTGTTTTCATTTCGGTGCAGAAAATATGTGCTGGTTGAAATAAGGAGATGCATCTTGTAATATAATATCTTGCAAATGTGCAAAAAATATGTTCGAGAGGAAATGCGTGCGGACACGGTGTAGAGTTTTAGCAAATCAAACATAACGTCAAATATGTGTCTTCTATTGTATCGTGTAGACAGATATACTGGTAATAAACCGGTATAGAATACTCATTGGTTATACCTGTATATTAAGTCGAAAAGTCACGTTTTTATACTGTTATCAAAATAAAACATGCCGTAGTTCGGCCACTACCTGCTTCGATCATCGACTTATTAATAGGCCTAGTATAATTTGTTTATACATGTAAATTTGAATTATTTCGCATTTTACTTTGCATCGCAGGTAGAATAAAGTACATAAACATATTGAACTATCGTCAGAGAAAAACAGAGACACGCACGTGCAGAAAATTTCGCGAAATTTTGACATGTGGTTTTTGAGATATGCGAGCGGACAGACACACAGACAGGCAAACAGACAGACATAAGGGCGCGCTGATCGCAATACTTAGCCCATCTACCGGAGGCAAAGTAACAATTAATTCAACGTCTCAGATTACTTGGCGACCAAATCAGACATGCTTTGCATAAGCCGAACAGCTGTGTACGATAACTTCTTTCATCGACGCATTGCAGGGCAATGCGCTGCGATTCTTACGCGAGAAAGTTGGTAACACACATCTCAACCGAATATTTTAATATTGTGAAAATGTGCTACGCAAATAAATGAGAAAATTATTCTTAACTAGAAGACGTCGGATTCTGGAATAACGCTCCTTATAGACCACCAACGCAACACCGTAATAATTATCAACGCCTTATAATATGTGCGCCGCCAGCGATGTCATCTATTCTGTGTAGTTTCCGGCCATTGTCCGCTTAGTCGGATGACATTAACATGCAGAAAAGGGTCGGTATGATTGATAATATAGGCCACCTTGCCACTGTCAGCCATTAGATTAGTAGCTGGGCCGCTTAACCAGGCGACGAGTGGTGAAACACAAATCCCTCCACAGAGGGCTGAAAGCTCGATTGGGCGTGACGTAAGGCGAACGGGATGCTCGGGTTGCTGCGTTCGTTGGAAGATTGATGGTAGCACGGAAGCCGGCTTTGTTCGCGCACCTGTCCGCGGCAGCAGCTGGCGCCGGACGTAACCTCATCAATCCATCGCCGTTCAGCCGCACGTCATCCTCTGCCGCGGCTACTGCGGCTGACGAGAATTGGTCGTGATTGGATGAATGCCGGCAACTGAGAACTGGCGCCTGCTCTTGATGCGTTTACCGGTACTGCCGTTGAGCATCGTTTACAGGTATTCAAGACTCATTACTGCATGCACCTTTATAGCGAGAAACATTGATTACATATTCACCTGTAATATTGGTATAATTCGATACATCACCGCAACAACGAGGTAATACCCAATACAGTTTGTCATAATAACGACAGTTATAGCCACAGCGTCATACAATTATATTTATTGCATGTTTTATTTTTTCATTTTTAATTTCTTTATGATTTTGGCGGTTTTTGATCCATGATTATGTATTAAACAGCAGTTTTATTTATTAACGTTAACGATGGATACTCTTTGACTCCTTATTGACCCTTGACCCTGCGGAACCCTTTGCATGTGCCCACTTCGCCTATTGGATAAGCGGCCCTGTGTATCGTTTTGTTATCGAGTCAACAATTCGACGAGCACTGACCGATGGCGAATGGCTGTGTCGTATAGTTATGTCGACGTCACGTGACCGCGAGGCGTCGCGCTGTTTCCGGTTCAACACGGCGGTCGTATGTCGTGTAGCGAGCTCGTTCGGCGACAAGTCGTCGTTCGAAGACAGCTCAACGTGCGACGTCGCCGACGCAGGGGCGAGACCGCACGTCGCCGAGTGTCGACAGGTACCATGTCAACGCGTCGACGATCATCGGCGTCTTTAGACTGCGTGACGCTACATAGCACTTTGCAATTTGCAGTCTTTGACGCTGCGGTTGACTTGTGTGGGGAATGGTAGCGTCACTAATACGTCTGTTGGTTTCGAGCTATAAGCAGATGTAAGTTGAATTATGGTTTAAATAAATCGATAAAAATGGATCAGTTCAATGACAGACGTAAAAGATACGAATTTAAGTGATACAATAGCGTAGAGAACAAAGTAATTTAAAAGTTATACTCGGCTTTCCAGGGGACTTGGACACAGCAGAACGACGGTCTCTCGGAATGAGCCAGAGGAAATAGCGTCGCGTCCCTCTCACTGATGTACGTATTATTACTACCCAGGATTCAATATAGGACCACGATATCCGTTTCTATGCCCCACCAAAGTTGGGGCATGAAACGAAGCTGCTGTCCGTCCGTCTGGCCGTTTGTCACTTGCTTTTTAGAGAGATGGTTGCTACAGCACACTCTGCACACTAATATAAACCCTCATGCCGTAAGTCGAACCCATCGATCAGCGTATAGCTCTTCGGCCACCAGACATGGCCAAAACGTCCTCGACGCCGAAAAATTACGACGTCGATATCTGGAAAACCAAGCAAGTTAGAGCCGCGGCTACTATTAAATGTGAATAGGAAGTCATAGGCTGTCTTATCATTTGCTGCGGTTAATCATCGAAAAGGACCGAAATGGCCATCGGCGGGGGAAATATCGTTTCGCCACCGTCCTGCCGTCACTGATTGTTTAACAGGTGATGCGAGGGGTGTGAAGTATAGCAGATGTCATGAACGCCAGCAGGTGCGACCGTACCACCTCACACCCCACACTCCACCCCTGTCAATAACATTGGGGACATTCCCTATAAGCTCCCCATAGAGTCAGAAGGAATCTGTTTATCAAACGCTTTTGATCCGCTATTATTGGCTTAAAACCGTCATTTCTGTGTATCTAAAACAAATAAAAGAGACCAAAGGTTTAAAATATTGTAAAGGGGATTTCCCTACAGGTATACTCCACATAATATATCGAGTAACGCGTTCCCTTATTCCCCCGAGTTGACGCACGTGGCATGCCTGTGGCGGAGATGTAAAATTCACGAAATCTTCTATGTGTGAAAATCCCAAGGGAAATTTCAATATTCGAGTAAAGTGACCTTGGTCATACGTGTTAATTTGACTCAAACTCTAGCAAACTGCTACAATTGGATACATTTAATATAATCACAACCGCCACTAGTCGTATACATTTCACACTTTAAAGAAAAGAAATGATAAACAACGTCCAACGACTCTGATTCACTTACACTTAAAGAACTACGGCGCCTTATAAATGTTTACTTACTTACTTACTTACTTACTTGCTTTATTCGATTTAGGTGATAAGTGCTTATTTCGATCTGTGAAATGCATGTAAGTGTAATATAATTTCAATATTCAAACGAAAAAGTAAAAAACGGCCTTTGATTTTTTTTAATTTCAGAAAGTTTATGAAAATTTAAAATCTTACGAAAACTTGACGTCTCACCGGTGTCGTCAACAGGAGCTGGAGCGTCTGGTGGAGGTGCTTCGAGGTGAGATGGGACTGGACGTGGTGGAACTGCCGAGCGACGAGCACCAGCCTGACGGCGTCTACGTCGGCGACGTCGCGGTCGTCATCGGGTCGGTGGCGCTCATCTGCAACCCGCCGCGCTTCAACAATCGACCGTCACGCCACGGCGAGGTCGGACCGATCAAATTTTAACCCGTTTTTGCCAAGAGTTTCAAAATGGAGACAATGTCTAAGAAATTTTACGCCAAGCTGGCTAACCCACCATTTTTAGTTTTCGACTTTCGGTGCCCCAAAGTCAAAAATTAGAAACTAAAAACGCAGCGATCCCACGATCCACCGCACCTCGGAGTTTGATGGCCAATATAGGCTTTAATTAACCATCTATGAGGATCACGTGACGCTTGCTTCCATGTCATTATCGGCACAATAGCGACTATTTGTTAAATTTACATTATGGACTAATACAGTAACACGAAGTCTGAACAGGGAAAGAAGGGGAGGGGGAAGAAAGCTATCAAAATCTCTAACTTGATCGTGCGCACATCAGTAAGCTGAAAAGTTATTGTATCAGGGTCCACATTCATTCATTCTGGCCATTCCATACAGTACGTTGTTACATACGAGTTACACCACGAACAGTGTTAACAGAAAAAGCCGCGACGGCAGAGTGTGCTTAGCCGATAGGACGGTACATGCCAGCCGAGGATGAAATATACCACTACCGCCTTGAAGCAGTGACAGTAAATGAACTCGGTCCGTTGCCAGACACCGAGGGACCTTACCATTCAGTCGTCGATCGGTAACCACGTTGTGCTCATGTAACTGGTGAGACGCTCAAGCCAACGTAGCAACGCTGACTGTCTGCATGCATGAGACGGAAGATTGTCCGAACTCAGAACGTCTGCTCTGTAAGCATTATTATGCCATTATGTACCACAAATTGCCGTGCCCAACGACCACGAGCAGTTCTTACAGGTAGCTGTTGATTTGGGGTTAGGTATGGCTTTTTGTCTATTTTCCTGTTTTAACTTGGGGCATTTAGGTTTAGTTTTTGCGCGTTTTGTTGTGAGTTTGGTTGCCATTATTGGTGCAGTCGATTGCCTGAAAAGACATGTCTGTGGTGCGTTGACTGAGACGCTGAGCTTTACTCACTAATTCACTCATTCACCTAGGTACAAACTGTGCGTAGGCTATTATTCTAATGTTTACCTGCACTTTCCATGCACCATGCATTCCGAGATGCGACTTCCCGGAGGGCGTTTTCGATGAGTCATAGGCACGTGACATCTATTTTTGTTTAGATACGCAGCAGCGGCAGCATGTAACCAATGACGTAGCTGTTTCACGCACTGTGGCATCGAGGCCAAGCTGAGCTGTCAGCTCTGACGTCACTTTGTTACGTATATAGACTGGCGATATGCATTACCGCACACCTGTCGGCGCTTCGTGGGCGGTCTCAAGACCCGGTTATACCATGCATCGGTCTTACTTGTCCTTGTTGATGATGGACAGCGTAGTCGATCAGTTGTAGACGTTCATATCTTTCCAGTGTCGATCGAGTCTATCCTTGAAGATGTTGACAGATGCCGCTTTAATGACCACTTGCGGCAGTTTGTTCCACTCGTTCACGAAGCTGAGGACATTTTGATCTTACTGTCGTACAACATCGGGGTTTAAACAGCTTCAGTGAATGTCCTGGTAAACCAGTGGTAACATCTGCCAGTCGGAAGAACGTACTGCGTGATCGACACGCAGTTTTCCAGCTAAAGTCTCGAATGTCTCAATCAGGTCTCCACGTAAGTAAGTAAGTAAGTAAGTAAGTAAGTAAGAATATTTATATAGCGCAGAAAATCATGCGTCACACTGCGCTGTGATTTCTCAAATCCAAAATAAATGATTTTTAAGATATCGCCTAAACTGTCCGAAGCTAGAGATCTGGCGCAGACTTATCGGCAAACTGTTCGACAAACGAGGCCCTGCAACAGCAAAGCTTCTATCATTAAATCTGTTGTGGGTTCGTGGAACTGTTAGTGTCCTATCAGTAGATGAGCGCAGAGGGCGACGACCATGCTTGGAGACGAGATGCATGTCAGTAGTCAGGTAGGTCGGTGCAAGTGAAGCTAGCGACTGGTGTACAAGACACGCAATCTTAAACTCCAGTCGTCTCTGAACTGGCAGCCAGTGTAACTGGCGCAACAGTGATGTGATGTGGTCACATCTGCGTGCGCTGGTGAGTAAACGAGCGGCAGCGTTCTGTACTGACTGCACCTTGCTCAGCAGGTCTCCGTCTTTCCAGTGAATACAAACTCAATCATGGATTCACCAGACATGAACATTAGGCGATTATCCTTGCTACTAGACAGCAACAGCGCTGCATCTATAGCCTACTCTTAATTTGCCGGACGCTGTAACACTGAACGGCGTCTCCCGAATAGGAGATTTGTTGCAGTGGGCGGTCAGCTTGTAGCAGCAGTAGCGGCGTAGGCTATTCGTGCTGGAGAGAGAGGTAGCAGCATAATGTGCCCAGTTAGCTGTATCGATCGCCGGTCCAGGGTAGGTGGCAGAAGAGAATAGAAGAGCGTGTTCGTGCGATATACTTTGCAGCGGGCGATCTATAACACTTGATCAACCGAACAAACTCACTACATAACAAAATGTGCCAACAGTGTGGACCACTGTAACGACGTTTACGCGCCATACTTAGTTTGTTGGAATTTTTCAGCAATAACTGTGAAAGTTGTCCCTGTAACACTTAATTTATGATCGTGCCTAAAGCTGTCAACTCGAACCCATAAGCCTGTGAACGTACGGGCATTGACGATGTAGGCCTATCTACCTGTCTGTTGAAACTGGGCTCCTCGGGTTATCATTGTTCGCCGCTGGACAAAGCTGTCTTCTCACGGCGTCATGCCAGCGGCAACCGGCATGCTATGTTTTGAACAACAGGTATGACTCGAGTTATGATTCCACCTGTGAGAGGATGTCAGACGGAACTTTGCAGCACCTACATGAATATTAACCCTTTCACTGCCAGAACCTCTCTCTGGCGGGACGGCTACTAGAATCGTTAAGAGCAGTGCGTATCGAAAGTTACTTAACGTCTGCTGTTGATCTAACTCCATGTCAGTCATGGCCGCTTTCATCACATTGCATTACATATTATTGTGGCCGCCGAAGGCAAGGCCATTATATTTTACTGCTGTAATTTTTTTATTTTTTTTTATTTCGTCTGCATAGACGAAAGACCAACCATGCGATCTTAACCAAACTTGGCCAGTAGGTCGGAAGTAATGTCGATTTACAAATGCTCCATAAAAATTTCGGGGCCCTCCCCACAAAATTTGAAGCGCAAAAATATCTCTTCGACCACTTTTCCGCGACTTTCGCACTCGACACCGGATATCTCCGGAAGGAAACGTCACATAGAAAAACAAACATGCTAGTGTCAATCCACAATGTGTCCCCTACAAGGGACCTAATTTCCGTGACCGTTGACCCAGAAACAACTGAGACACGTTCGCTTATTGTGACGCAACATTCGGCGACCATTACATTACAACCATCAAAGTTGCGACATCTTTGGTTATTGTGGTTTTTATACCCCAGGTAGTAAAGATCACCGGGATTAAAAACGAAAAGAACTAAATCCAAAAGCTGGGTGGCTATAGGTCCAGTGGGTCAGCAATCAAATTGTTATGCAAAAGCACCGAATTGAATTGGATGTCTCCTACCTCAGTTAGGGGGTGGCGCCATATCTGGTGAACGCTTACGAAGGAAATACGGGCATGTTGTATTTGCAGGTAAAACTGTGTGATCCATGCCTGAGCGCTTTGAGATATACATAGTATACAAATGGCTCTATATAAATACTCTCCCTTTCCTTTCTTTCCTTTACTACGTAGGTAGATGCCGCCTCTTGTGAACGGCCGAGTAGCGTGGTCTGTCAGTCTGTCTGTTGGTCTGTCACCTAGTGATCCCTACAGAAAATTCGGAAGCGATCGACATACCGTTTGCGTTCAGAACTCGGATGGGCCCAGAGAAACACCTGTTGCACGTAGCGGACCGATTTGAGGCGAATTCTGTATTGTGTTTATTCAACACAATACAGCCATCCAGTTGTTCCTGTATTGTGTGTTGAACCAATTGAATGGCGGCACTTTCTGTTTGTAGTCAAAAACAAAAACGCTGAGATCAAGACAGCAAGCGTCAGATGTGTTAATTACAGTGCTTACTGTAAATGAAAAATATGCATGCACATTTAGTCGGTACAAATACAAGTAATTGTCAGAAACCGCAGTTGAAAACGCAGAGCGAATCTTAGAAGGGCCTACTGTTACTGCGGCGAAACTGATTGGCTCAATAAACGCACTGCGCTGTTTTCATTCGGAAAAACACCAAACTTGGACCCATTTTTCGTCAAAAGACCGCCACTGATTGATTGATCTAGCATGATATCATTACGGTTTTAGAATCAATGGTTTTTGTCGCGTAAGTACAATAATTCACCGTTATCATTATCATTATTTTACATCATATACAGCTAAACAGCAAAGTCTAGATGAATCTAATATTAAATCAACAAATTTTTGTCCAAAGCGTGCAATTTGTGCTTTTTACTCTTCTAGCGTGCAAATTTAACTCTTAGTTCTCTTAACAAACTAATAATGAAACGGAAAATGGTAAATTAACAAAAGTTATTTAAGTTAATTGAAAGTTGTAATGAAATAAATGACGCTGGTCTGGTACAATTAGATCGCGGTAGTCCGTCAAGTACTTCGCAAAGAGCTTGGCCTGAAGATCGTCGAAGTTGGTTCCGACACCGCTGTCATCGAAGGAGGAGATGTACTCTGGACAGGTCCTATCTATTTTTGTTCTATAATATCTATATCTATTTTTGTTCGTGGTTCGTGAACTGTCGCAAATGCAAAAATTCGTACAATTAGTAGGACATGTGTATGGCACCACTGTACCATAAACAGCAACTCGTAGAATTGTAAGTGGAAACATCTACAGATGTTTTTTTTTCTCTGGTATTGTGACGCTCTTAATTTTAACTCAAAATTACTTCTCGTCAATGCTGTAAAGGCGCGATTGTGTTGAAAGCGCCGTTAAACCCTGATCAACCAACCTTCTCGTCAGTAATAATTATACCAATACTAGAAGAAGCCAACATTCATAAGAGCGTTATGACCCATGCCGGCAAGGTTTTTGTGCCTCGTGACCTTGACCTTTGACCTTTTGATTCCAAAATCTATGCGTGTTTACGACTGATGGTGGAATATTTCTGTGTCAAGTTTAGTTATCCTAGCTGCATCGGTTTTTTGAGATATCATGTAAAAAAAGGACAGACAGACAGACAGACAGACACGTAAACGGCGCTAAAAACCCGTCGGCGTGGGTAATGATAACAACAACAACAACAACAGTAATAAAGACATTTCTTACAATAACAGCTGTCAATCAATAAATATTCGTCTATTGAGGCATGGCAAAATGCAGGCCGACAACATGACGGACAGAGACAATAAACTAGAGCAGCCCTAGAAAGTGAGCCGATAAACTAGAGCTAATACGAGTTCTACATGCGTGTTAGAAACTTGGAGTCAGATAGCTACCCACACCCTGCAGCATAGCCGCCGGCGTGGGTAGGGCGTTCAGTCCAGTCTAAATTTTGTCTGTACTTTGTCCGCGCTAACAGGAAAACGGCTTGAGTTATCAACACCAAACTTGGTACAAACTTGGTACTCTATGGCAGTCGCTCGGCATGCACGGAGCCAGAGGTCAAAAGGTCAAAGGTCAAAGGTCAAGGTCACACTATACAAAAACCGTCACGGCGCACGGTTGCTAGTGATTATAGTGACTGTCCCGTAACCCTGTACGATCAAATACCTATGATGAAAATTTGGTGGATCCGGTTGATCCTGAGATAATTTGTCTGAAAGGTTTATTTTGAAAAAGGAAAGGACGGATTGTACATCATTCCCCTTCTTAAACTGCGAAGTTACTGGACCAAAGTTCACCATATTTTACACGATGTAGCCAGATCATCACAGATGAACTTTTTTTAAAAATCAGAATGGCGATATTGCAATTCGTTTCGGAATGTCATGGCTACGAATAAATGTGAATAGTCCGATTTTGCCAATTTTGACCCTAAAATTGGTGGTCATAGCAACGTTCCTTAAGCCACCAAAGGAGGGGGGGGGGTCAAATTGACAATCTACGATTAAATACCTACCATATGGTGAAAATCGGTCCAGTAGATTCTGAGATCGTTTTTGCTCAAAGGTTTATTTTTTTAAAGAAGAAATTAACGCAAGCAGAACATAGCCCGCGGGTCACGCATGCCGCGCGGGATAAATAATTTTAACGCTAAAATACTGAGTTGCTCACTGGACACAAATGTAAATAAACTCGGCTGAATACTTACATGAAATGAACATCAGCAGTTCTTAATTGTTTGAACTACCAGCACTTAATTATTTGACGAAATTACTGTCATTACGGTCAGGTAAATTCTATAAAAGTTCGTTCAGCTAGTTTATGTGATCTGTTTATTGTAGGACGAGAGATTTTTGTGGGAATTTCATCTCGTACGAATATGCTGGGGGCCCAAGCAGTGGCTCGGGCATTCCCAGAGTACAGCACGACCATCGTGAAGGTCTATCCGCCGGCGATTCATCTGAGGGACTACATCAACGTCGTTCAGCCAGAGGTCCTAGTCGTTAGCAAGTCGCCAGCAGCTCAGAAGACGTTTAAGGTCCGCTTTCGAAACTTTTCTATGATCAATGCTGCATGCATGTATTTAATTTATTTACTTACCATATTATCGTTTAATTTATATAAGTGATTTTGTTTTAATTTGCCATTATTATAATATTATTCCGGAGTTTCTATGCCACTTTACTTCATGGGACTAGCAACATTAACAACAGTACTATTGCCGGTACGCTATATTAATTTATCTCTTTGATATTGCTAAGACACTGCACATGGCGGCACGTTTTTTTCCGGACACGATGTATAATTTAATGTCGTCGAATATTATGTTGCAAATGGATAAATATTCTTCACTTTTGCGAAAAAAAAACAAGGTGTCGCCCTGACGAGACATAACACTACTGGCCCGCCGCGTGCTGCCGTTGGTGAGTTACGTTGCTCCGTGGAGTGTTAGGCCCCGTCCACACCAGTAACGATGTCGAAGCAACACGCAACATTGTCCAAGCAGCGTTCGACTTTGTCGAAGCAACATTCGACTTTGTTGCCACAAACGGCAACAATGTCGAACGATTCTATTGTAAAATTTCGTCCTTTCGACAACGTCGAATGTTGCTTCGACATTGTTGCCGTTTTTGGCAACAATGTCGCCGGTTTCGGCAACAATGTCGAACGAAATTTTGTCCTTTCGACAAAGTCGAAACAAATTGAACATGTTCAGT
>Ga0209780_1004082_pt1 | contig 11147 bp, 5 predicted proteins | sample WorMetexBAHAMAS2_FD_187384 | JGI IMG/M metagenome (GOLD analysis project Ga0209780, IMG submission 187384) | Marine gutless worms symbiont microbial communities from Max Planck institute for Marine Microbiology, Germany - Inanidrilus exumae... | ecosystem: Host-associated > Annelida > Digestive...
AGTATCGCCGATATTCGATATCGATGCCGGCTTTAAAAGTATCGTCGATACCGATATCGATACTTTGCCATAAAAGTATCGATATCGAGATCGATACTTCGATATCGATACTTTTATAGCGATCACACTAGCGACCAGTGTGGATGGGCGGGAGCCGCGGGTCTACTGATTACGAAAACACTGCAGAGTGGCGTCGAACGTGTAGATTAATAGGACAAAGTGGTAACTGTTTGAGACGGACAAATTACACAACTCGTTTCTACTGTGCAGTCATCAACTCATTATTAGTTAAGTATGGACTGCATAAGGAACGGTTCGTGCACCACTTTGAATGTGCCGTCCACGTACTTACATACGTAACATAATATATTTGTGCTCCGTCTGGCGTGGAGTTGGTCTAGAAATTGTTGCTAGGGGGAGATCACTGGTTGCCGATATGTCACATTAAATTTACTGAATTGTGACGGACAGACGGACGGACGGATTCGTGAGCATAGCCATATAACAGGATTAGGTCCACCATAACAATTGACAAGCTATATATTACCATTAACAAGTACATTTTGTTTTGAAATGTTAAGTAACATCAGTCAATAACTGACTTCCGCTGTATAACAAATATATGTTTATGTAAGGCCTATACGCGGTTTTGATGCCGTAACAGGAACTTACTATACATATGCCTATATAAGGCCCTACACGTCGCTACTGACTCGTCATATAGCGGTCCTAAGTGTGCGTAAAATGTTAATTTAAAGGCAAAATACACTAATAAAGTACTGAAGAACACTGTTTGATCAGTCTTTATTCCGTGACTCTTCATCGTGGTCTGGGTCTGCAGCCGCTAAATGTATATGCTATACGCCTATCGGTCTTCGAGCGAGTGCAACAGCAAAATTAATATATCTATAAGCTTCTCATAATATATATTTACGTATTTTGTCACTGTGACACTTTGAACAGTTACTGCATACAGATTTTCACCGGGCAGGATAGACGGAAAACATATATTTCCTTTATTGGCTGTGCCGTCTGTCCCGTCATGTTTTAGACTGACCGTTGCCTTTTGTCTTCAGACAGTTGGGCACCAGTCCGAAATGACCGTGAGACAGTTCGGCACCAACAAAAAATTGGTGCCGAAGTGTCCGGCACCAGTTGTTTGGTGCCGAAGTGTCTTGGTGCCGAACTGTCCTGGTGCCGAAGTGTCCTGACACCAGAACAGTATAGATGTCGTGCTTGATGATATAAAGTATGCAGTATGTGGGTAATTTCTTAACGGCGCATCAGCACATTATAAGTCACTCCAGAATCGTCACTCAATGCCACGAAAAGTTTTAGATAAAAATAAAATAGCTAATGATCAACAAATGGTATAAAGGAAACGCAAACCCAAGGCTACACAACAATACAGTGGGTCATACAAATGATTTCCTTGATAAAATCTATAACAGTATGATCGTTGATGCTTTCAAACAACTCTTTTAGAGAATGGGCCATGAAATATTTTTCATGGACATTTCGCAAGTTGGTACATTCCACTGGAATGTACCTCAGTTGTCAAGCTGCATACAAGTATGTCGATCCTCCTTAATGGTGAGCCGAAATGTACGCTGGCCGCGTCGCATGCTTCCCTAAGGTGAGTCACGGAGAGTATGCCGACCGGACAGACAGACAGACGCCATACCGTTACATTACGCTCTCTGTTACGGACGTGGCCAACTTAATAACCGGTTGTTGTGTAAATGGGGTATTACTGGAAGTGCGCAAGGCTCACACGCCGGTAGGTCGTCGCAAGACAATAAGTAGGAGTGTGCTAGGCAACAATAAGTACTGTTATCATGTACTGTATCGTGTCGAGGAAACATTTCTGCTGCGTGTAGGACTAGCACCAGCTGAGCTTCTTGTTCACAATGCGAAAGACGCATAAATGATAAATGACCAAGACGAAGAACACCGTTGAATACGCCGTGTGAATATGTGGCGCTACTGGCACCACACCACTGCCTTGACAATCGCCGGAGGCATTCGTGCAGCCAATTATAACCACGCAAATTAATGTTTTACAGCCGTCCGCCGTTCTGCGCGTACCGTACTTTGTTATCTAGCTTATGTTCTGCACTGTGACTGTCCACACCGTTTGAATCACAATACGTTCGTTATTGTTGTTCGACTCTCAGAGCATTCACCGTATATTTCATTCACAGTACAGATCAGTCCAACGATCGCTTCAACCCTGGATACAGAAATGCGCTACCACTACCAGGTATCAGTAAAGCCCCGTCCACACCATCAACAACGTCGAAGCAAAACTGTCGAATACTACAAGTCGAATGATTCTTTCGACAAAGTCGAAACAAACTGAACATGTTCTATTTGTTTCGACTTTGTCGAAATGACGATATTTTACGATAAACTCGTTCGACATTGCTCGACATTGCTGCCGTTTTTAGCAACAAAATCAATGTCAAACGCTGCTTCGACATACTTGCTGGTGTGGACGGGGCTTAACGGTATGAGGGCATGCCCGACTGAAGAGAAATCACACTCTGGCTACGCCCTGCTTGACAATATGCATGAAGGCTTGTTCACATCGCCGCGCGACATACAACTCAACTGAACTGACTATACGGTATAGTCCTGAACACGTCTCATTGCATACATATTACAAGGGCGATTAGAGATATGCCCAAGGGGTATTGGTGTCTGTGACTTACTGTAGTCCAGCGCGCCTGTGATACAACAAGCATGTGCACGTGTGCTTTACACCTCTACAATATAACACTGACACTGTCCACAACCATATAATATCACTCCCATCCTACGCTTCGAATCACTGAACGCATCGAATACAAGCTTCTTTCACTTACCTACAGAGTTCTCACAATTACCCAACCCCCGTACCTTCATAACCTCATCTCCATTCAACGTCCTCGCAGTACTCGCTCTTCATCCGTCGTTACTCTTGCTCGCCCACCTTCATCATCCTCTCTAAAAATAACTGATCGCTCCTTTCGTTATGCTTCACCTTGTCTCTGGAACCAACTCCCTTTATCTCTTTGTCAACCTCATTCTGGTACCAGTTCCTCTATTTCCTACTCACCTATTCCTTCATCCATCACTTCTTCCTCTTCTGATTCACCAATCTGCTCACTCGACCATAACTCCCTATCTCTTTCACTCGCGGCTTAAAACCCATCTGTAGTTTCACAAATCCTACCCCCAGTAGTTGCGCTTCTTCCTCCTGTACTGCCTTCAGGGACTATTGCCCAGTTGTCGAAACCGTTTCTTCTGAGCTACTCAGTTTTTGTTTTCAGTTTTTCCTTATTTTTTCGTTTCTGTGCCGTGCGCTAGGTTAGGATGGCCATCCCCTTAGTGTTTGAGCGCACGTAAATACACCGTATGGGCTTCACCGCGGAACAGAAACACCAAGTGCGGTAATCACGAATCAAAGGTGATGCGTCAACATTGCAGTGACCTAATTTAACGTAACCATCATGACATTCGGCCAACATCTTGCAACCGAGAGAAGGACAGATGGACATACGGCCAATGACAGCTTAATGACGGCTGGCATCATTATACCTCACCAATTAGGCCCACCCCACGCCGGACGCACGCATGCGCAGTCTGTCACCGCATATTATCCCTAATTAATTTACGCTAACGGGTGCCCGCTGCGCACTCGGCGACAACGACCGTATTATAACGTAATCCGTCATCATACTGAAAAAGCACTAAAAGGACATCTGGGAATCAAAACTGACAAACCAGCCGCCAACGTAGCCACTATTGGCAGGCGCAAGGCGCACGTTAGTGTTAACGGGACGCAAATAGACGGGTTGCTGTGTATCTGGGGACGCACTGCAAAACTGCAGCCTGCAATATAGGCTTGAAGAGAGCGTTTCCCACCAACGTACTCGACAGGTAACACAACTGTTTACTTATTTACTGACGCACATACTGTTTACTTCCTGCATTCGACGATACCTAGTGTCACGTTCACGCGACTGAGTGATGCCAGCGTTATCTGCCGTGTTACTTATTTTCAGTTTTCAATTTAGTCTGCTTTTCTTCCATGTTGCGAGCCAGGCAGCTGCAGCAGCATACGTGGTTTACCCAATATCGGACATCGTATGCTGCCAAAAATGTGGGAAGTACGTTCCTTGTACAGAGCGTACAGCCCAAGGGAAAGATTTAGATTCTAAAGTAAATGGACACTAGACATCCCATAGGGGGATCATTTGGTAGTAAATTTCCGACGATCTGTAATCACTGTGTAGTTACGGAGGCTTGAAGTCGCAAGACCTGAAATTTTATAAGCAATTTTTGAGATTTTTTCTTTAGAAAAACGACCCCTTATGGTAAAATTGTCAAAATTCTGTTCCAAAACTTTACATGGGCGACGCCGATTGACGTTGTTGTGTTGAAAATTTCGTGAAATTTATCTGACGGGAAATCCGCGAAATTGTGCGTTATTTAACTGACTAAAAACAAAATTTTGCCTGCCTCTCAAACTGTCTCTACTGTGCGGATCGCACCCAAAATCTGCCACGGCCATCCACCGACAATGTGCTCACAGTGCTCCAGATTTCACCCAAATAGACAACGTTGTTTGGTTGAGTTCGCCAACTGGCGGCACCGGAGGCGAAGTCTGCCGTCTCCAATTCCATCTTGTTAAGGAAGATGTGCACGGATATTTACGAAAACCTATGGGAACAACCAGTTTGATTTTGGAGGTAATTCCCATCCCAGTCCAGGAAAGCTCTCAGTATCAGTACACTCGCCAGGTGGCACCGTCACAGTTGGCTGAACTCTCTGGTTGCTTGCATACTTACCACGGGCCGACAGTTTCTTAGTGTTGATAATCTTGGCGGCAAATTCAAGACCTGACGACCTCTGTACACATCTCCGCACCACAGAGAATGCGCCCCTGCACCAGCACACACAAGTCATAAACAAAAACATAACACACACGCACAAACACACAAACTAAGGAAGTAGATGATAGCATGTAGCGACGTCAACAACGTTGACATCTTTGGTTGCAATAAACGACAAATTAAGTAAGCAAGTAAGTAGATTTACATAGTGGAATTATTGTCAAGAACCCCTAATGCGCCAGATGCACTAATATCGAGTAAATGCACATGTTTTTAATAAACGTCTGAAACAGTCTGCACTGATCGTTGGATCCAAATAATACCCAGGACAATAAAACACAGGACAGAGTTTCTATAAAACCCAGGAAAAAGTTCCAGACCATGGGGCTGGCGTCTGAAAAGCCCGATTGCCGTAAGTGTTGAGCCGGATACGCGGTACTGCAAGTGGGTAATGGTTATCAAAACGCATATGACGCCAGGTTAAGTTGTAAGCACATACACCATACTTTTGCTAAATTCTATTCTATTCTATTTATAGTTTCTATTTGACCTCTAAAACCTTACGTCGACATTCGTGGTGACCCAATATCACATTTCACAATTGGTTTCTAACTGAAACAGCGTCCAACAAACTGCTAAACTGGAATCACAGCTTTTGGCTAAAGCTGGCTATTTGGAATAAATGCTGACACATCTGTCACAGATTGGTTGAAGAGGGCAGAAATATTTCCTCAAAAAATTGTAAATTATTATCTGATTTCCTTGAAACTACACAGCAGATAATTACACTGATCTAGGTAAACATCTGGATTATGGGATTTAAATTTTAAAAATAATACACTTATACAGTGGCATAGAGTTCCACAAAATAATAAAATAAAATAGTAGTAATAATAAAATAATTCTGACGAATCATTCAAGCTATTTGCTTGCCGGTGACATTGTTTCACCTAAAAGTAAGTTAACACAGCAGAGCCACAAAAATCAAACCTTACAATGCTTAACAATTGATCAACAAGTATCCTATAAAGATTCAATTTGTCATGACATTTCCTTGGACAATATGATACTGATGTGCCGAATAAAGAGATAAATGAAAAGCTTTTAAGGAAAACGGAGTTCTGGCTCATGACGTACTACTGTATTCACTGACAACTGAGTTCACATAATTAGGCCCATTCTTTTGTTTGTATTAAGTATGTTGTTTGATGTGTTTTTATGTTTCATTGTATGCCTGCAGTTTCTTTTAATTCCTCATGCTTATACTGTGCTCAATGCTCATAAAAGGGTTTTTTTCTACAATACATAGTTCACATGTGTTTGATTAAAAATCAAAACAAATATATTCAAATATCCGGCCTTAATTGCAGAGGTTTGCACTGTCTAAGTACCCTCTTGCTGCGTTTGGTAGTAAGCAGCGCTCCAGCAATCAACAGCATCTAGGCAGACCAGAAATTAAATGCTCTAAGTCAGTAAAATGTTATTTGATTGTAATCGGAGATTACAGACAGGACAGCTGTGTCTGTAATTAGTACCAGCCACAACATGTACTTTGCTAGTGATACTCATCACCACAAAACATTATTTCAAAGGAACCGCATGCGACGTTAAACTTTATTAACAACTGATGTTAGATGATGCGGTAACATCACAGCCAAGATGCTACCAGCCATAGTATTAAGGCTGACGATTAGAGACGAATTTCGGTGATCCCTCGAGAAATCAGCAGAGTATAATTGAGCAAATACGACAGACTTTGACAAGTGACTACTCGCAAGAATCATGACTCACAAGCCTTCATAGTCGAAGACTAGGCCTACGCGCAATGTATGTGACACGTTAAATAGTGAACAGCCTCCTACAAAGACACCATCTATGTAGCTTATTGCCTAACGAGTAACCACAATTGCTTCAAAGATGGCAGCTTTACCACGTGACAACTCATGAGAATCGTGAGTCATTATTCTTTGAACAATAGGCTACGCTTGTTGTCTTGATCTGCATGTTTTGTGTTTTACAACGCACAGAAAGTGCCACAATTCTACTGGTTCAACACATACAATACAGGAACACTTAATTTTGCCTCAACAATAAACATTAAGCCTACATTATGACTATTGGCAAAACCTTTTAGCATTAAAGCAGTAAGGTGAATTTCAAGTGTATGCCCAATGTGCTTCAGTTGTCTACTCATCACCAGTGTGCTCTTATGTTATAGGTCGAATTCTGTATGGAAATGTCCCGAACCTAGCACCAAAGTCTCCAAGCCCTTGAGCTGAATTGTCCCAACCCATGGATCAAAATGTCTTGGTGCTGAAGTGTCTTCGGTCCAAAGTGTCAAGACATTTTTTGCACTGGCGTAAAAGTGTCTGACGGACACTTCGACACCAGTGCAGAACTGTGTTAGTGCCAAAGTGTCTTGGGTCTTAAGTGTCTGTCAGCCTTACCTTACGTGACCCATTAAAAAAAAAATTTTGACCCACAATCATCTTTGCAATCGATAACGCCAGGCATTTCAACTGTCATGTGCTGATTGATACAGAGGAGTAGTGGTGCATGCATGGCAGATTACCTCAAATGGAGGTGTTCGTGTGACCTCTTTAAAGTTTTGGAAAATAAGTCATAATATCTCGGAAATGGTGCAAAAGAGACACATAGTTGCAATAAGACTAACAGGAAATTGTATGTGGCCTACAGAATGGCACCATTACCAGTGACCTTTAGTGATCTTGAAGGTCACTTTTGCTGTTTGAAACCTTTCTATCTCACATATCTCAGAAAATAAAGCACGTATTATCTACAATATATTTACACGTAAATAGGAAAGCACATGTGGCTTGTAATTTCAACTATCCTTTCGAAAATGAAGGACATCTCAACGTCACCGCCAGTCACATACAATGTAAAATGTGGTAATATCTTGGAAATGGTGCCAGATAGCGTCATTGTTAATAGAGACCAGTAATAGGAAGTGATATATGGCCTATAAATTAGCCGCAATTCTGATGACCTTGAGTCACCTTCAAGGTCATTCCCTACTGCAAACCTATCATGTTATTTTTTTCTACAGCTGTGCAGCAGTTGACAAGATTTTATCAGTCATGCTAAAAGATGCTAGTAAAGCTAACAATGCAAAAAATGCTAACAACGGTTAAGTGTATCTCAAGTGTTTTTAGTGTATTTATTTATTTACTGGTTTTAGGTTGTCTGTGTGCGCGTTGGACTGATTGACGCCACAGAATATGGAAGAGGTGACTGACGAGTGTCGCTGACTGTGTAATGCATGCTAAAAGATGCTAACAGCAACTGCTGAGTGCAGTGTTAGCGTCTTGTAGCATGACCCAGATTTCAACTGACATAGCACGTCGTGCCAGGGCCGGATCACGGTCTCTCCGGGCCCTGAGGCTTGAAACCGACTGCAGGCCCCTCGTACATATATTTACATATAGCAGTCCATGGAGCCGCGTGGCAAGCCAAGGCCACCAGTAAAAAGCGGGGTGTGGGATGCGGGGAAATGCAAACGTGTAAAAAGTGGGAATAAATGCGGGTGGCATCCCACCTTTTATACACAGTAACACTCCGCGAACGTTCGCGGCTGAGGCAAGCACAAAGTCGGAAAGTGTATGAGTGTAACAGAGGCACACGCTAGAGTAATGCATATTATTGTTAATTGTAGTAATTTTGCTTCTGATTGAAGCTGTAAATTGCTATATAGGCCTCATCTGCATTGACTGCATTTTCATTTATTTTAATTAGGCCTAGGCCTACTTATTTGACTTGGCAACATAATTATTAACTTTTACACTCGGTTAAATAAATTATTAATAATTGAAATCAAAAGTCAAAAATCAGTCACACCATGCAACCCAATTTGCACCTATTCATTGTACAATCACTTCCATACATATTTTACTGTAACTCGGCGACACTATAGACATTACCATGCCATCCCCAGTTGCTGCCAGAGCATGTGAGCAGAGCATGAGCAAAGCGGAAAACGGAGCGGGTCAAAAATAGCTGGAGCGGGAACAGAGCGGTGAGCAGGCTTTTAAAAAGTCCCGGAGCGTGAGCGGAGCGTGAAGCGGCATAAATTACCCGCTCAAATTACGCTCCAACTACCTTAATTTTGGGCTTCACAAATTGCAGTGACTGGTGGTGATATAAAGTGCATCATGATCATAATCAGGTACGTGGGGCTATTCTGGATTCGTCATGGTTACCGCTAATGTAACAGATAACGGAGTAGTGTTATTGCTGTATGCTGTTTGCCGATTGGCGAATGCCGATAGCCCGATACCGATAAACGGTTACTAAAGAAAAATTTTGTAACCTCACGGAGTGGAGCGGCTAGGAAATTGGTTGGAGCGCAGCGGTGAGCGGCCTTTGAAACATGGCCGGAGCGTGAAGCGGAATACAACAGAAAGTGCTTGAGCGACGGAGCAGCAAATCGGCCCGCTCCGCTCACGTGCTCTGGTCACTGTGCCCGACTGAACAGCACTACGGGTACATAATTAATGACACACCCCGCACCCTGCAATTTCGACAACATCCTGCACGTATTCCCCGCGACGAACTCCCCCGCGTTTTAGTCTACACTACTTCCCTGCACTCCGCACCCCGCATTTTACATTTTGCCACTTGCGTGTGTGATTATATGCTCAATGGACAGTTCAGATCTCATTTAGAATAAGCTAATTAAACAGCGCATGGTACCCCTATGGAATAACAGACATTGATAAACTAGAACGGGTACAAAAAAGGGCTACAAAATTAATTGTAATAGCAGCAGCCTCATGGATGATCCGGCCCTGCGCCGCGCGGTCTCTCTGCGGTAGCGGAGCTTCTTGTTCCTGAACAAGGGTGGCGCCGCCATTCTAAAAGTGAGGGGGACAAAACATGATTTGCGAGCAAGGCGAGCAAAAAAAATTTTTTGTACCCCCCACTTTTCCAAATGTGGGGGGTACAAGCAAGCAAATGTTAGTTTTGAATACACTAAAATTTGCTGTCTGGTTGTCGTATTACAGTGGCGGATCCGGGCATCTGCGGACCAGACGGCCGCCTCCCCCATTATCAGTTTTTAAGACGACTGCAGTACGTAAGTAAGTTAGAAAGCTACTGTATGTCTTCCTTGTTACGAAAGAAAAGTAGAGAGAAAGGGGCAATTTACCGCCTTCAATGGGTGTTCTAAACGTAAGATGCTTTCAGCTTCAGGGGGGCTTTGCCCCCCTGAACCCCAGACCAGGGGCTCTGCCCCTGGACCCCGCTGGGGGCTCTGCCCCCAGACCCCCGTTATAAGCTCGCGCTATATACCGCGCTCGCCATGTGCCCCCACCAAACTGAAATCCTGGATCCGCCTCCCCCATTGCAAATTCCTGGATCCGCCGCTGTCGCATTAATAAACATATCATAGACCTATACCAGTGTCAAGCCATCATGTTACAGTCACAACCTCTGGCTAGCTATGTGCACTGTATTGCACATTGCAGCAATCTCATAGCCAGTGCAGTCTGTTTATCATCTCAGGTCGTTTACAACTCCATACAACTTGTCAATGAATTTGGGGTACTGTGTAATGCATCTGAAAAGTTCAAGTCAATCTTCGTGCACATTGCGTCTGACAGTGATCATCGGGACCTGTTGGCTTGTTCGTCTGTCATCACTTCAGTCGGCGATATGACAGTATAAAACTATACTTCAGTCACTCGCAGAAACTTCAGGGTGCAGTAATAAAGTAAGAATGCATGCGGCTGGTTTAAGTAACAAATTTCAGGACAGAAACACATTAATGTGCCTTGTCATGGCTACTAAAGTCATAGAACCACTGGAGTGTCTGAACAGAGCACTACAGACAAAATCGGCAACAATTTCCAGCATGCTTAAAGCAGCAAATCATGTCAAAGACCAGTTATTGAATCTGCGTATCGAAGATGAATTTATGAAGATTATCAATGAAGTTGAAGACAAAATTAAATATCTCGAACTAAGCTGCCTTAAAAGTCCAAGAAGAAAGACAACACCAAAGTGACTCACTGGACCAGCAGATGCCTACAATCCACCTACTGTAGCACAGTACTTCAGGATAGAATTCTTCAAGATCCTTGATGTCGGCATTGGGCAATCGCCTTCTCGAATCTAGTGGAATTCAGCGTTATAAGGAATTGGAGGCGGTTCTGATAACAGCAAAAGTGTTGGATGTCGTGTCCGAATATCCAGAGTTACGTTGTAAGTCGTCACTTGAAGCAGAACTAAAGATGTTCAGTCTTCTAC
>Ga0209780_1004083_pt1 | contig 11146 bp, 8 predicted proteins | sample WorMetexBAHAMAS2_FD_187384 | JGI IMG/M metagenome (GOLD analysis project Ga0209780, IMG submission 187384) | Marine gutless worms symbiont microbial communities from Max Planck institute for Marine Microbiology, Germany - Inanidrilus exumae... | ecosystem: Host-associated > Annelida > Digestive...
TTTTTATACAATACCGGCGTGTGACGGACTGACAGACGGTCACATGCACGACGGCGCTAGCATAGAGTCGCGCAGTAAAATAAACGGTCCCATTCTTTTTCGTGCGTTCATTTTTTACCGGCGCGACGCTATGCTAGCGCGGTGTTTGCCGTCATCGAGTGCCTGTCCGTCCGTCACAAGTCGGAGTTCTACAAAAATGGCTAAACGTAGGATCACGCAAACAACGCCGCACGATAGTCCAGGACTTTTATGACGCAAAAGACCTCTAGATCTCTAATAAATTCCCAAGAGGGGGAGGGCAAATGCTGGTGGGGTAGGTAAAATTGCGTTTTTCGATCGGTCGAAGTCTCCAGCTCAGACGCCTTACCGCCGAAAATTTGTATCCATCCGCCACGGTCGTCCGAGTCCACGCTGGAGCACTGGCGGGGGAATACGCGGTGTCATCAACAACTTTGGTGGTAGTCGAAATCTGATGATCATACTTACGGTCCAATTGCCATCAACAAGTCTGTTGATGACACCCACGGCATCGCATGCTCGCTGTGCGATAGTTGAACGATGCGTACACAAAACTATGCAGGTAGCGGAATAAAACGCGGCATTGCTGAAACAGCTCATCGGGCTAACACGCGGTCTGTTTGCGTTATTCGTACCACAGTAGAACATTTCGATTGATATAGAGCGTGGCGCGGGTCTCTCGGCGATATCTGAGCTTCTTGTCCGTTGTATTGGGCGGTCGATTACGATCGGTCGATTATCATCGCGTGCTGTGCTGAGACAGGCGGCGAGTAGTGTGAGGCGCTATGATGTGCACTGTCTCGTGCAGAAGAGCGCACGAGTGTCAGCGGACAACGTCACAAACGGTCGACGATGACGCCGACTTGCGGCAGCAGCAGCAGCAGCAGCAGCAGCTCAACAAAGTCAACACGTGACTGTCAACGCCGCAGTCACACAGACCATGTCTTGTTAACATCAGTGTTGTTTGGCGTAAAAGAACAACGAAGGAAAACATCGCATGGACGTTCGTCGAAAATAACATCGATGTTTGCTAGCAAACGTCAAATATTGCATTAACGACTGTCCACGAAATGCGACGTTATACCACGGCACAAGACTCGAACCTGGTCTTATTTCTTAGTTTTTGTTCGGTAAATTAAGATTACTACCCGTTAGCTTTTAGCTAATATCAATTTCGTATCGTATTCCGGCATGCTCGACATAAAATTACGAAAAAGAAGAGAAAATAAACATGAAATCAGGTTTGAAGACAATGCAGAGGGAAATAATTACACCAAATCTAGCCAAGCAGTTTATTTTTTTTATTCATATAAGCAAACCAACAGCACAGCATGCGTGCTATTACTAGCCCCGTTTGCCGCAAAAGTGACCTTCAAGGTCATTTGCAATGGTGCCATTCGATGGGCCACATACGATTTCCTATTAGTGTTCCATTGCCACTATGTCTCTATCTTGCACCGTTAACAATATATTATCACTTATTTCCCAAAATTTAAAGAGGTCACATGACACATCACACACCGCTTTCGAAGGTAATATATCACCGTTGCACTCCTCACTCCTGTGTAACAATCAGCACACGAAATTTGAAGTGCCTTGCTTTAACAATTACAAAGATGATTGGGGCAAAATTTAAAAAGGGTCACGTGACCCTGACCACCCCCCCCCCTTTGGGGTGGTTTGTCATTCTTAAGCTATGATATCATATAGTCTACCTGTGTACAAAATTTGATCACTCTAGCTTCAGTCGTTCTCGGGATATGGTTGGTGCCCACCAAAATTTAAATGCTTCGCGTGACCTGACCACGCCGCTTTCAGGTATGATTCGTCATTTGAGCTAGGACTTTTTTATACTACTATCAACCTGCCTGCCAAATTTGAACTCTCTCACGCCGTCCATTAGGAAGATATGAAAATGGATTCAAAATGTGGAAAATGGGGTGGTTTGGGGAAGTTGGGAGTCATTCAAGGTAACTCAAAATAGCGCTATTCGATAGAGCGCATACGAGTTCCTACTAGCCTACATTGTAACTATGTTCCTATCTCGAACAGTTACTGAGATATTGCGAGATAATGGTCGACAATCGCTGATTTTAATCTACCCACCATATTTGGCGCCCCCGTTGGGGGTGACCCCGTTGGAATTTTGCCAAGATCTTTGGCAACAGCAAACTAGTCCCAGGGCTATCGTATGGCGTTGCTTGCATGATCACAGGTTTAGCCATTTTGGTAGAACACCAACTTGTGACGGACCGACGGACCACGATGACAGCATATACCGTGCTAGCGTAGCGTTGCTCGGTAAAAATGAGTCGATTATTGGCTGATCGTTTTATATGCTGGTCAGTGTATGTAGTCAACGGACATCAGTCGAACTTTTGCTATGTGTATGCAAGCAGACTCCGTTGGTAGTTCTGCCATTTTGACAGATACTGCTTTATTGACATTCACAGTTGCTGACATGACATTAGAAGCATGAAAGCTAAGAATGTTTCAGACGGTAGTAGCAAACTTAACCCGAATCAGCGTCACTGGAAAATCAGCACTGTACAGACCACCGGCAGATTTGTCAAACGATACAGGAACCTACTGAAGTATACTAAAAATTAAAATTATGTAACATTAAGTATATGTTAGTGTCCCACAAAGTCAAAGATGAAACTGTACATCATCATGCAACTACAGCGTATGAGGTGAGCAGAATGACTACCTTCACACAAAATTTTGTTCACCTTTATTTCTGGCACAGTATGGTAAAATGTTAGCTAATTACGATATATGATACCGTAGATTAACGTGCGCTCAAAAGCTGACGAGCTAGCGCACGGCACAGAAACGAAAATATAAGGAAAAAATGAAAACAAAAACCCGAGTAGCTCAGAAGAAACAGTCCATAGGGCCGTACCACTTGTTAATGCACTCTCCTCCAATTCTTCCTCCCCTTCACTGAACTGCTGTGGATCAGAATCTGCAAGTCCGTACACTGCTAAGTCTGTCGTTGAAAAATTTTTGGAAATAATGGTCAGTATTTGGCAAAGTTAGAGGCAAAAATAGTGGCGACTTTTTTCCAGACAGTGTACATATAAAACTGAATGTTCCTTTGTTCCTTATGCATGGCCATAGACGTGAGAGGATCTGGACCAAATTTGGCATGTGACACCCTTATACGCCATGCAAATGGGCTGCGAGTAGTAGTAGTAGTAGAACGTACTGATTAACGTGGCATAAGCTAAGTAGCTTCTAGGACACGGTACAAAAATGAGAAAGCAATTTAAAGTGATGGGCAAGATTTGGTAAATAAAAATGTTTTAAGTTGTCTCTCGAAAGACGGTAGAGAAGTTGATGCAGTGACGTTGGTAGGAAGACTGTTCCATGCTTGTGCGACAGTCACACGAAATGATCGATCGCCAATGGTGCTGTGCCGAGTTCGAGGACCGATCAGGCGCAAGCTCCGTCGCGGAATTTGGAACTAGTGGGTGGCAAGCGCAATGGACCAAGTGCCACATGCGCTAGGAGTAACCGAGCGCCGTAGACGAGAGGGTGCACCGCTAGTTCATTATAGAGGTGTTAAATGTTATATTCACCGTCTATAATTCTGTTTATACAGGCTGAAATACATTGCATCTTCAATGCACCTGCCCTTCGACGGACAACATCTGAGCACTGAACGATGACTGTCTGGAGGATAAGAGGCAAGATTATCGTCAGTGTTCTGTGCTGTACTGTATACCACAACTGTGCACAATGATATGCACCCACATTAGTCTAGGTTTAGGTTGTTAAGACTTTGTACTTTTTAAACCAAGGTCAGCGCCTCTGAAGTTACGACCATATGGCGCTATACAAATGTGTATATTATTATTATTATTATTAGCTTTATGCTAGGGTTGTCTGGCCTCGTCTAGTGAAAAGCATAATGTAACTATTTGGCGTCTGCCTCTTCGGCATACTCACCGTGACTCGCCAGGGAGCAGAATGCAACATGGCCAGCGTACATTTTGGCCCGACAATATACTTGTTAGATTTTGTATTTTTGTGTTGTTGTTAGTAACCATTGCAAATGACTGCCTGCAAAGATGTATGTCACGTGTTGAGTACTGCACCTCAGTCTCTGTAACAATGACGACTGTGAGCTTTAGCTGAAAAGCTTCATGCCAGACTGGTTTTTAGCAGTCTGCTTGACAGGTAAATTTGAGTTAATTTGTTGACAACAGGCACGTCAATTTAGTGCTTCTGAGACAAAGTGTCACACCAGGTGCACTGAAACACTTCTTACACGATCACTTTTCCCAACAAGCAAACCACTTAGAATTTAAAACACATTAAGCAGACATCTGTGTGCCGAGTGCATAAACTGACATTCAACAGTTCCCAACGAAACAGATGCTGTAAAACATGCCGAGTAAGACAGAGTTTCTATTTACACAACAGAATTAAATTTCCACCCAACACACATAGACAGTGATCAGTTTGAGACCGGTCCAATTCACATAAAGATGGGAGGTGCCAACAGTAAGTGAAGAGATGTGTTAGCTTCATTCAGTCGCCAGCCACAATAAACTTCATGCACTGGCGAGCATCACAACTTATCATATAGAAAATCATTCAGTTTAGCACTAGTGTCAACACGTCAAGAATGACGGCTCTTCTTGTGTTTATGGCGGCCTGGTGATCGCGATCTTGATCTCCGTGACTTGCGTGGACTTCGCGACCTCGACCTTCAAACGACAGCACATCAATACAGGCTGGTTCAGTAACAAAGCATAAATAACGCACTTAAATTGCTTCAGCTAGGACCACCAAACGACACAAAAATGTTCCACAGTGAATCCTGGAAACCCATATTTTTGGGGTCAAAAGTCAAGATCAAGGGGAACCAAAAAGTGGCGGTGTGGGTTCTTGCACTCTTGTGAGCGCTGGCTTCTTCCAGAGATGCCAACATGTGACAATCAGAAAGAGGGCTCTAATGACTAGACCCCATCAGAATGCAGGGGCAGCACTCCGGTGGGGGTCAAGGTAGCATGCTATTAGATACCTGGCAAGTGGGCAGCCAAAAGCATTCATTGAATACGCCAACAGACAAGTATACCCAATGTTATGGACATTAAAGGAGTCAGACAAATGACCCACAAATGTTCTAAAAGTAGAATTTCGTCAATTCCACGCAGGATGGTTGGAAAGTCTGAAAAGCTGAATAATTCCACCAAAAGCAGGAATGTTGGCATCTCTGCTCTTCTAGTATTTATTAAATTTTACTTCGGCTCGCAGTTACATACACTATTACTCACCACCATGACTGCAAACAATTCTCTAAAACACTGACCTAGTCAGAGGTAAGCTGTCTAAAGACTCGGAACAATCTCAACAATACATACGATTTCTTCGGCGACTGTCGTGACTTGCGGCGCCGACTGTCTGTTGACGACTCTTGGTATGATGTCGGCGGCGACGATGGATAACTCACCAGCGAACCACCAACCTACACATCATATAACATCCACGCTTGTCATACGGTCAACACTACAATAAGAAACTCTCAGCCAATAAATAGTCTCTACATGGAAAATATAATCATGGCAACTTTTTTCCCAGACTCGATGTGGATTGGCTATACAGTAATATGTGGTTGAACCAATATATCACTCATGCGGGATTTGCTTAGTAAGCTTGAACCAAAACATTGGTCTTATGGATTGAAAAAGACAAGATGCTACAGTTCCAGAGAAATAACACAACATCATGCCAATAACAGTCAAGATGACCACAGAAGTGAATGAAAAACAGGCATCATTAGCACTATCACAGTCACACACACACAGACAGACAGATAATACAGACAAAGTGGAAAGCTTACTGCACGCATCGAAGATTCATCGTCACTGTGACTGTCGTCTGATGGCGGCGAGTTATCTCTGCTCAGACTGTGATGACTCCGACCATCGCCGTGATGACGGCTCCGATCATCGTCTCGTCTTGACCGGTCACTGCCCGATTCACCGCGGTCACTCCGTGTTCGTCGGTCAGAATCCCGGCTTCGCTCACTCTCAATGTCGCGGAGTCTGCTGTCGGAATCAATGCTCGATCGTTCGTCATGTGTCCGTGTGTCTGACCGCCATGCTTCGCGTACGTCGACTTCTTTACTTCTTGTGGCTGTGGTACGGTTGCGTTCGCGGTCACGATCTCTTGCTTTCTCCCACTCTTTCACTCTCTCACGTTCCTCCTCTCGACACTTCTCTTTTTCTCGCTCGCGCTCCTTCTCATCCTCCTGACACACCATTAATAGTAATGATAATAAATTAGCCCCGTAAGGGACTGATGGTGGACTCTTCACAACGGACGTTTCTGCCAGTGTCTGACAGTACAAGCTCTGCTACTGCAGAGGGACTGCGCGATGCACTATGTTAGTAAATTCATGCTATGTTTCCCAAGGTATGCGAGTTAGGTTTCAAACAGCAATAGTGCCTTCAAAGTCATTCAAGGGCATTGGCAATGGTGCCGTTCGGTGGGCCACATACGATTTCCTATTAGTGCTCCACTGCAACTGTGTCTCTAGCTTGTCACGTGACACAAAAACTAGGACAGATATAAAAAATCCGTCCGGAACAACTTTAGATATTGTGCCGTAGTTTAAGAATCAGTGGCCAGTTGCCAGCTCCCCTTGTAAATAACCGAGGAGATAGCTTTTGAAAATAGGATTTGCAACTGTCAAGGACTCGTGACAGTGACCTTGGATCGGATCATACTGCATACCGCCGTGCATCATTCATCGACCTCTACATACGTTCCAAATTTCATTGAAATTGAAGAAACTTTTTGTGAACGGATTGACGTAAGGATATTTGAGACCCACGTTATTAGGTTGACTCAGAAGAGTCGACCTAATAATGCTTAAGCATCAGTCCACGTAGCAAGCTTAACTGCAGCAACAGATACACGTTTCGAGCTTTGGTCATTCATCATTTGTGAAACACTGTAAACGGACTAAAACAAGGACAGTTTTGAATACATTCACACTCACCTTAATCTCAAGATTTCACAGACATTTTACACGACTTTCACGTGGCCAACATTCCCAGGTTTTCCAGATAAAGTATTAAATAGTTACCATATTTGTGAGATAAGCTGGGTGACCTGAAGCCAACATTAAAATTTTGTGGCAGTTCAAAACAGTCAGTGATCATGCAGTCTTTAATCTACTGGCAGCCTCAAACTGATATTTAGTATTACAAGGCTGTTTGTTTAACATTCACTTAATCATGTTTTTTGATAGTACAATGAACCTCTGAAACGTCTATCCATGGCAAGCTGACTGTGAATAACAGAGATAATGTTGGCTGCTACATTACTGCAAATGAAATTAATTAAAGATGTGATCACATGTATTGACAACCTTCCGTAGCAGCTTGTGGCGATAGTGCTCCACCTGCTCGGCTATAGAGAACTCAGACTTGCGAGATCGACGACCTGCTTCCAACTCATCTTGATACTTCATCACTTTCACCTGAAACACACAATAGGTTGTTGACTGGTTGGGAGATTAATGTCCTCTTTCAGCACAAAAATAGGCTACATCAGGGACAAGGTCTTGGGTGGGGATTTAGCTCCACTGGGTTAACCTCCCGACCTCGTTGTCTTTTTGTTCAGTGATGACCCGAAATCGGAAAGGATGGGGTGCTAATTTTAGTTATTATGCTTGCACCTACAACATGGTGAAAACTAACCAACCACCAAAAGACATATTTATCAGTTCAATGTGATATCTTGTGTAATTGGTGTTTTTCAGTTCCTATAACATATCAGCACCTAATGACTCATTGTTGTATAATATCTTTTATGTGTTGGTCTGACCTTGGAAGGCTTCTCTTAGGTAAAACCCAAAAGAAGCATCCACCTCCCACCCACCTGCCCCTCCACCCCCAATGAAACACAATAAACTTGCAACGTAATATTTATCACACATCTACTGGCACTAGAAAGCTAATAGTAAAAGAAGGTATAATTTCTCTGGCACTACGCCAGGTAGTGTAGGAACATAACTAGAGAGAGGTGGGAAACTATGGACCACAGGCATCAGAACACTGCATGTAGATCTGACACAAAGGCTTATAACTGCAAAGTAATAAATAGTGCAAAGTGAGCTATTGTTGAAATACAGTGTAATACTATTTACGTCAGTCCTCCTTATTGTCGGGCCGAACTGTATGCTGGCCAAGTCACGGTGTGTATGCCAATGGGACGAGCCAGACCGTTATATTACGCTTTCCGCTAGACGAGGTCAGTGTAATAATCTGTAAGTTTCTTGATACTATCACTACAGGGATACGAGTGAGGGTAATGCTCTCAGTACATTGACACTGATAGCTGATGACACTCCACGAATCACCAATTTCTCTTTACAGAGACCTGACCAACGCAATGTACTTCCAGCTGGTTAAACATAATCAAAAAGCAGTAGTACAAGTAACAGGCAACGGTAACAGAGCATTGTTACCTCAATCTCTCGCAGTTTGGCACGCTTAGCCTCGTTCACTTCCTGCCGGTACTGCTGTCTGCTCTCATCTTCCAGTCTTTCCGTCATGTCATCCTCAACACTCTGACTGGCACTGTCTTGACTCGCCGGCCAATCAGAGCCGTCCTTGCTCCGCCGAGACCCCTCTGATTCGCTGTCGTCATTGTCTAGCGGCCTGTCAGTTACACACCACTTGTCACCATTAAGCCTATTCCATGCCGAATGTGGTCAACATGCTGCAGGTCTACAGCTCGTGTGATTGACATGGCTTGACAGAGATGTTGGCAAACACGTTGCAAATGTGTCCAGTTACAAGAATAATTAATGACCATCCACCATTTTGTTACGTTACAATGCAGTCACAGGATTCATGCTGCAGTGTCATTCTTCTTCACTCTATTGCTGCTGCCACCTAGTGAATGAATGGTAATCATCAATACTGCTACTTACAATGATTAACCAGTACATTTCTGTGCTTCCAACTGTATCACAACAAACAAACATAAGAGAACATTGAACTCGCCACGAAACATACAAGACCAGAACTGTACCTGTCATGCCCAGTATTCACAATGGCATCATATTCTCACTTCCATTCCCAACATGCATCAGTATTTGGACACTGGCTACAGCCGGGTACTGGCACCATACAGCCATGTCACCACACGTTGGAGGGTTATTGACAATTGCCATCAGGAGTGTCACGTGCTGTGACATTGTTGGTTCAAAGGGTATCTGGACTGTCGAAAAACCTGCTAATAGTTCAGCCCAAAGGTGCTCTCCGTGGACAAACTAGCCAGCAGAAATTCCAGAAACTAAATATGAATGTATGAGTGGTTGGAGGATTGACACATGATCTGTCCACAGACGACAGAACAAGTAATACCTTGACGGCATATCAGCTCATCAGATTGCATTCAATGCCGGCAGGGATATGAGAACAGCAGCTCACCTGCCATCAATGTCATCATAACTGCTCTGCTTTGTGGCTGCTTCTTCCTCTGCCTTTCTCTTCTGTTCCAGCAGGTCCCACTTGGACAGAGTGATTGCTGCTCAGCACAGACAAACACCAACTCACTGCAGCGGTATGCCTAGATCAGACCTCGGTTACTTTAGATAGATAGATATTTATTAGAAATGCAACCACAATGTTTGAAGTGACACAATAATGACTAGACCTACAAAAAACAATATATAACTAGATGGAAAGTACTCTGAGAGAGTACAACTCCCCACGAAAGCGAAATTTGGAGGTTTTTGTCACCAACACTTGGCAACACTTGCCACACCTACTATTAGTTATTCTTTAGAAGTATAAAATGTAAACAATCATTGGTTTATGGAGTGTTTTGACTGTTACTTCCACATCCCTCTACCGATCGTAACGAAACACAAACTTGGTCTTCCCTTTCCCCCTAGGAACCATCGCATAAAATTTGGTACAAATCCGTCCACAATCTTTTTAGTTATCATGGTCACAGACAGACACACACAGATACACAAACCAACGCCGGTAAAAACATACTCCCTCGCTTTCGCGGGGAGAATAACTACACAAAACTACACAGTCCATTACAACAACAAGTATCAATGTCCAAATTTAACACAAAAACAAATGTACAAGAACTATAAGAACATTAATATCACTCTCACATGGTTTTTCATCTGCCAACACTTTGATCCTGGAGTCTATAGAGCCACTGCAATATTTTGCACTAGTAAGCCTGTTATGTTGACCTATGATCTTTCGTGTACAAAAACAACAGGCAGCAAAGTGCTGTCAAGGACTGTTGCTGTAGTGCACCAGCCAATAGCACTGAGGTGCTGCTGAAGTCAATGTGATCAGAGGACTGTGTTGAATCATGCTAGCAGACAGATACCAGTGATCCCGTGGACATTATTGTACACCTGCTGATATCAATTACCACCTGCCGACATCACTGTACACCCGCCGACACTTTGTGACCAGCACCAGTAACAAATAAAATAAGCAAAGAGCTCAGTCACCTTGAGCCTCCAGTTCTGACTCATCCACTGTTTCCCACTTTGACGGAGCAAAGTTTAGCATTGGCGCCTTGGCTTTGTCTGCTTCGTTCTCTGTCTCCACTACAATGAACCCGCAGTGTCACACAGCATCAGGCAATAACAACATTATCAGTGATGCTGACACTGCATTTGAGTTGTCTAACATTGTTGTTTGTGCATCAACAATGACATCCAGTATGGAAAACACTGCAAAAGTAACCCTGGCAATTTCCCATGGCAGAACTTTCAAGGACCCAAGGAAATAAACGTGGGAAAACTGGACGATTAATCAAAATATTCTAGCAGTGATAACGGCAATGATAACAACAACAATATTATGTTTGGTTTTCCACATCTACTCCACACGAGACAGACTGTATCTGATGTCTGTGTACAGGAGGTTTGCATATGCTGGACATTCTTCTAGTCACCAGACAACAGCTTGATGCTGCTGAGGATTAACAACAACAGCTGCACAAAAAATCAGAGTAATTGTAATTATAGAATTACAGACTTTACAGTACAACAGAAACATTGGAAAATGTAGATAAAATGGGACTGTTTCTATTCTTACTGCTACACCCAATCTCATAT
>Ga0209780_1004084_pt1 | contig 11145 bp, 8 predicted proteins | sample WorMetexBAHAMAS2_FD_187384 | JGI IMG/M metagenome (GOLD analysis project Ga0209780, IMG submission 187384) | Marine gutless worms symbiont microbial communities from Max Planck institute for Marine Microbiology, Germany - Inanidrilus exumae... | ecosystem: Host-associated > Annelida > Digestive...
AGGTATACCTTGGTGCGAGCCTATAGTTGACGGCTGTCAGCAGGCGACAGCAGTTACCGGTACTCATGAAAGTCATTGCACTCATTGGCTGCGACACACTACTGCAGTACTGCTGATTGAGCACACTCACCATTGTGCCATTTGATGGGCAGCGTGTTCGCTACACCGGTGACATCAGTTTGTAGGAGATCGGAGTTAATGAGCGCGCGCACCTTCGGGCCAGACGAGATCAAAGAAAAGCGACGGACGATGATGAATAAACATTATCCAGGGCTGTGCAAGCCGCTATGGACACTCGTTTTGCATGGACACGTTGACTTCCACTAAATGTAGAATGAATATTTTTCAGTAACGGCTTCAAATAACTAAGTTTTGCATGGCAGTTTGTTCCACTCATCTCTGCAGCATGGCAATTTTTGAGCACAAACATTTCGCAAGGTATGGTAGTGATGCTTTGAGCGTGTGGTGGGATGTTTAATTACAGCTTTGCCAGAAATTCACTGCTAAGTCTATGGTGAAAGAATTATTAAAATTTCAGCATTCGGCAAAGTTAGCAGCAAAAATATAGTGGCACTTTTTTTCCAGACACGGTGTTTATGTTCTTGTTGTTGTTTGTGTGTGTTCAGGAACCAGGTGATGTAGGATACCGTGACAGGGATGATGGCAGTAATGTGGACAAGAGGTGACTATGTTGTCAACTAACATTCATCTTGTTTTCTTACAACTTCCTGTTGAGTCCAGAATCGATACTGAAAATCAACTTTCATTAAGCACGCGCAGTCGCTCACTACGTGCAGTTCACAATCTCAGTAGGATGCATCCATGTCCAATCATCCACATCTGCTATACGCCCACTATATGTAACGTTGCTTCCGTGTCTGTCCGCAGACTTGCGAAAAACTTGCAGACACATCCGCACATTTGATCATTCATCGCCCCTACGCCTGTATCACAACACAATGAAAATGTGCATTAAAACAGCGATTAATATGTGATTAGTGCACAATGATATTTTTCGTTTTACTACAAATCACAGACCAACACAGAAAAGATATTATACAACAAGAGTCAGTATGCACTGATATGTTATAGGAACTGAAGAACAGCCATTATGCAAGATATCACATTGATCTCATAAATAGGTCTTGTGGTGGTTGGTTATTTTCCACACGGTTGTAAGTGCTAGTGTAGTAAATGAGCCTCCCGTTCCCGTATCCTTTCCCATTTTGGGTCGTGGCTGATGAAAAAGGCAACGAGGTCAGGAGGTTACTGAATCATTGGCCATCCTTAACCTGGCGGAACTAGATCTCTACCCGAGACCTTGTCCTCGATATAGCCTATTTTTGTTATGGTATGTCAGTCTCCCAGCCAACCAACCTGCTTACATTTACTTATTGTTTATTAGTTGTTGTTAATTTATTTAGTTTTTAAAGGGTCCTGGGATATGTACAAATATTTTTTGGTGCTCTCAGCCCTGTTGCTCATACACGTCCGTCTCTACCCGTATCACTGAAACTTAACCTAATGGATATGACTGACAGGACATGGGGCTGATCTGATGCAGTATGTGAACAGACTGATTTTTGACTAGAGTACATGCCATTTTGTCACACTTGAAAAAGCTGTAGTGGCCTTGCTTTGTGGTAATTGTCTTATTTATTTACCCACGCCGGCTGTATAGCTGCCGGCGTGGGTATAGCTTTCAGCCGTGTCTGTCTGTCGGTCTGTCTGTTTGTCCACGCTCTAAAAGGAAAACGGCTTGAGCTATCGACAACAAAGTTTGTACATTGTATACTCTATAGCAGTCACTCGGCGTGCATTGACCCAGAGGTCAAAAGGTCAAGGACACACAGTTACGAAAATTGTAACAGTCGCACGGTTGCTAGTACATGTGTGCTGCTGCTGCCGGCATGAGTCTGCATGTCGATACGACTGCCTGTGTTCTCTAGTTTAAAGTCTGTGTTAATGTATCTTGGCATTTCAGTGAATTTGTTTGCAAATGTTTGCATAAATACACTGTCTTGAAAAAAACAGTACAATGGACTATTGATCATAACTTCAGCAAATGTAGACCGATTTTCAAAATTCTTTCACTGACAGATTCCCAAGGAAGCTCTCTGTAACAGTTATAGGGTCTTCCACCCATTGATGGGCAGCTAACTGAATGACTTGGTTAAATTAAAACTAAATTTTAACTAAAAATTGGTTGAACTTTCAGTTGCGAACTACTTTTTTAAAAACAGTTAACTGAACTAAAAATATTTAGTTAAACTTTTATCCAACTAATTCCAACTTTTTTGTTTATGACTCAGACTGTGACTATAAATGTACAATATAAATCTGATCCAAAAACGAGATATTATTAGATCAAAATCTCTGGCAACAGTATTGCACTCTCCAAAAGTCACAGGAACAGTCATACCAAGCAGTCTGTAATAATCCAAGCACCCCCAAAACAACCCTTTAAATCTGTGAAGTCATTTTCAGATTTAAACAATGATCTAAGGAACATAGTTTGCCAATCGTCTCATATGGCATCTGCGTGCTGGGAGCACTGGTGGAGCTGCACTAAACAGATTGATGATGGAATAAATGGCTGACTGCATCTTTATATGTGAGGCAGACTTCTATACCAAACATGAATTGCTGGTGACTGGATGCATTTCCATTTCATAATGAATGGTACAATGTATTGATGTCAGGTCCCTTAACTCACTAAAATGAGTATGCAGCCACCTTTTTATTGGGGTGCTTTAATGGCAATCTCAGCTGTATTTATTGTTTACACATGACGTCACAGTGACGTCATCGTTGTGAAATTCTCAGGAAGTATTCCCAGTTAAACCCCTACAAAATGTACATTTTCAGATTTTCATATTGTACATATGATGACATGATATTGTTTAGTAACTTATTTATGAATGACTCATATATTGTCATTTGTTTACATTTATTTTACCAGTTGCTGTATTTACTGCATCTTTTGTGTATAGTAGAACTGCAAACCAAAATGTCCTGTGTATTCTTTTTTACCTAGGGTACTTTTAATATTTTTGGTTTGATATTGTGAAAAATAGGCTGTAATGTTGCTTTTATGCCATGTGTGTAAATGCAGAAGAATCAGAGAAAAATTTCACTTTTTGAATCAGTGATTAAAGCAAGATACGGTCGACTATTGATAAAATGAAAAATGCAGTGGGGGTGTGGTTACTGATAAATGCAGAAGGGGTGAGCTAGGCGGGATTCTAGTCTGACACTACTATAAATGTGCTCTTGTCTGTAAATTGGCAGACTGCTAGTGAGATTCTGGGATCGCTAACATTGAACTGACAAGTTCGCCAAGGTATGTTATGCAGCGACGCGCGTCTCGACAGCCCCAAACAACATGAAGTGTAATAGCTTGCGTGCCAGTGACAACCACTTCATTATTGTGCAGTACATGTTAATGAACACATGTACAGACACACTTAGTTCTACGAGTTGGTGCATGTGCTAAAATGTGCTCTAGATAGATAGGCATACTATTCCTAGTCTTTGTGGGGTTGGCATACTATTTACACCATCTGATCATATCATGCTGTTTTAAAGAATTCTGTCATTAAGTGTTCTGTTTTGTGAATTTCTTAATGTGCATGTCTTTATTACAGATAATTGTTATGGTCACATTATTACTTAAATGCCATTTGTATGATGGCCACAAGCATCGTTTAGTGACGCCTTCCTTGTTTTTTGCATTGTAGGAAACAGAGTTATGAGAGGGAGCACAAGAGGTAATTTGTGGAGACTTGTATATTTTTTGTCACTAACTCATTGTTAAATGTGTCATGTATGCATGTGTACACAGTGCAGTTTTCAGTGAATGTTTCATATGACCTTAAAAACCGCCATAATCCTGTTGTTATAAAGCTAGATGCTATACAGCCTCAGCTATCTGTGGTTAGTTGTGGCTTTGTAGGGGTAATTAATTATCTTAATTGGCAGTTGTAGTTTGATTTAATGAAAATGTCCAATGTCTATTCCAGACAGTATGAAGTTCTCGTGAGTATAAAGTTCTTCCCAAATGACAACAAACAGTTGTGCACGGCATAACGTTTTAACAGAAAGCATAGCTGAAGTAATTGACCACACAAGTCAAGCAGCTTGACGTTAATATCTGCATTGAATCACAATTGATCTGTTCACTTGTATGCACAGTAGTTAGCTGTAGTTTTCAGCAAATGCAGACAGACAGACCTAGAACACGGACTTTGCCGCGGATGTCTTTGCTGTGGCCTGGTGTGACCTTGATCTTTGATCTCCAGAATCTAATCAGGTTGGTAGTAGGGGCTAATTAATATTCGTGTAAGTTTCAAAAGATTGCTCGAGCCTTTCATGAGATACCAGGATGAATGGATGAACACGGTGGATGGGTAGCCTTCGCCAATGCTGTCGATAAAAACTTGTACAAAAACCGCATGCAATGTAACTGTTTCAGATGACACTTGACACAGGAATTGTTCAAACTTCGAAGGCAATCAGTAGTTTGGGGCAAACATTCAGACCTCCACATGAAAAACAGCATAGACGTCTCTAAACTTATCTTCTCTGAGTATCCAAATTTAGGGTGTTCCAGACACCCAGTAGGGTGTTATATTACATGACGATAACCTTTGTATATTAAAAAACTCGTCGCATATAACTCAAGACTTGTGAGAGACACAGACAGAGGTCCGTACGATATACCATGCTGGCATAGCATTACGTGGTACAAATTACTGGTCTCTCGATGTTAGGCATGTAGTTGTCATTACTTTGCCGTTGAGGGACATTAAGTTGTTAACTGGTGAAGTAAGTAAGGATCTGTTATGTCTGTTGTAGAAGTCGAAGCAGAGACCGTGATCGTCGCGGTGACAACAGGGATCGTAAAGGCGATCGCAATCGAGGCAGAGACGATCGCCGAGAACGCTCGACTCGGGATGATAAGCCGAGGTACCGCAGCCGATCCAAGTCACCACAGTCAAAAGACGAAAGAAGGCTTGGACGACGTGCAAGCTCACCAGTTGCACGCAAACGGTGAATTGTTCTCATTCGTTCGTACATTTGTACATGCTTTGATTTCATTTGTCTCAGTTGGATACAGACTCGCAGTTCCGTTCTTTGTTGCATGCTATAAAAACTACGCATTTGGAGATGGCAGACTTTGGTTTAGCCCTTACCTGTTATGGCCCCCCCCCCTGCACCACTCAATTAAATCGTTTGCTGCCAGCTGTGAGTGCTCAGTTCACTGCCCCTGAGTTACTGTATATGCACCATTATGTGAAAACATGACGTCACTGATAAAACTGAAAGTACATAACGTGTAGCATTTTCGTCAGAGGAGGACCGAGCCATGGCCACGGGTAACATGTATAGAAATTTTAACAAAATATGGATATGTGGTTTTTGAGACATGTGAGTATACAGACAAACAAACAGACATACACACACACATACTGGGGCAAAGTAATTACTAATTAGGTGTTTATTTGTTCTATGATTTATTGTGCAGTTTGAATAATTTTGGTGTGAATTGAATATACGTTGTTGATTCTGAAGTATAATGCAGTTAAGAGTCATTTGCTCTCTGTTGAAGGTCACTTTTAAAATGTCATTATGTTGTAATTTAAAAATTTTGTAATGCACTGAAACTGTTGCAGAAGTACAAAATAGGACTTGTATTTCTGGAATCAGTGTAGGCCTATATAATTCTTGTGATAAAATAGTCTGTGATGATGTTACATATCTGCTTGATCATGTGGGTGGTGTGTATGGTAGACTGTTATAGGTGTTGACTAGCCTGTGCATTTTGTATATTAGGATGCATATTGTATAATATACAGGATTCCCACAGTTACTTGAACATCTTTTGACAGTTATTACTGCACGGCGCTATGCATTGCACAGTATGTACCACAGCAGTTCTGTGTGTTCAACTTCATCAACCTTGTGGATTTTTGTCATTTGCAAAACAGTCTAGGACTTATAACAAATTGCATATTCACCTGATTTTAGCCCCACTTTTCTTTTGTCTGTGTACATAAATTTCACGTAAATTTCATTTTGGTGATTAGTTATAAACGAGTAGGAATTTGTGCATTTGCACACACGGTGTTTTTTGATGGGACCTATGTAACTCTTTAAGGTTGCAGAAATTTATGTATTCATTTTGATCAACATGGGGTGTATGTTTATTCCCTTTGTATGGTAAACAGATACAACTTGGGTAAGATTATCAAAGTATCGCTGTGTTTATGCAACAGCTACAATGCTGCCCTTTTTGTTAGATACTGAAGGTATTGAAGTATTGCATTGCAAAGTCATTGAGTAAGTCTCAGAAGTTCTTGAAAGCAATTATTCTGCCTGCACTTTGCAGCTATTGGTTTGTAAAATATACTAAATCGTAAATTAAATAGCAGTGGACAAGGATAATTTTTCTGTGTGAGATGATTGTATATATGGATTTGGCAGTCAGTTGATACTGGGTACGGGCACTGTAGCCAGTGTAATGAGTCCTGTAGCTCAAGAGTCGGTTGTTGGATGGAGAACAGATGAGTTTCCAGTGTGCCATTTTCCCTGTGGGCATCAGTTATTTCAATTCACTTCAGTGCCTTGACATTGGGAATGTGAAGAGCATCCGGCCTACAAAAGCCTGCTCCAGTTATTGCAGAGGCTGACCAGCCTGGAGTTAATGCGGAAAAGAAACTCGGTCAAACAAAAACTGGAAGTAGAACGCTTTAACAGTTGCCACTCAAGCTTAGCACATTCCACATTTCATGGTAAAGTCAGTTCAGAGTTAATAATATATCATCTGAAGTCAAAAACTTGACATATGTACATCTGTGTACATTGAATTATGTAATCAGTATGCTGATGTGTATTTCCAGAACACCTTCACCAGAACTCAATCCAGAAGAGCGAGATGCTCGTACAGTTTTCTGCATGCAGTTGGCAGCTCGCATTCGACCTCGTGACCTTGAAGAGTTTTTTTCTGCAGCGGGAAAGGTACACTGTCACCAGTTATGATGTATGTTTTCATGTGGCTGACTCAGTATTGAGGATGGATGCATAGTTACACATTTTGTCATTTTAAACGTAGGCTTTTGTCTTTTATAGTCTTACTGTTTATGCTCAGAATAAGGCAAGTGGGGATAACACTTCGCCAGTGGTTAGGGGCTGTCACGCCACACCCCTACCACTGAGGAATCCATCTGTTACATTACATGCCAGCCGTTCACATGCCATATGGCACATTATGTGAAAACAGGATGTCGTCCTCAAAACTTTAAGTTCATAACATATTGCATTATGAGAGGACGATCGAGCCATGACCTCAGTTAACATGTGCAGGACATTTTGTGAGGTTAGGTTGTGTGGTTTTTGAGATATGCAAGCAGACAGACTAATCGGATTGCACCCTATACTGGAGGTAAGGTAATAATTACAGCTACCATGTATGTCATGTACATTGTACACAACACCCTAACTTTCATTGGATCAACTCTAGTGCCAATATAGTGGTGGTGCTGGATTTATTATGCTGACTTTTCTATTTTAGCGTTTAAAGAACATTGCAGTTCTTCGTTTGAACACTGTTGACAATGCATACTGTAAAACTTCTATTAGCAGCCCGCGGCTTCTATTAGAACAACTGACCTAGACCCTGGCCTGTATTCGAGACCCGGCTTCTGTTAGAACATTGCTGAATTGTCATAACAGAGTTGTTGTTGTGTACTGGTATTTACGGTGTAGTTCATTATTTTTACCGACATAGTTCATGTAGGCCTACCGATGACTGTGATAGCTAAGTCCACTGCCAGGTATTACATACCATAACTGTTAAGATGGTTTTATGTGCATATCCGGCTAGTATTACTGACCCGGCTTATATTTGAGACCCGACTATTAGAAGTTTTACGGTAGTTCCAGCACATGTACATGGACATTACATTGATCATGTTGTACAATGCAATGGTTTGTAGGTTCACGACGTTCGGCTTATTCTGGACAACAAATCCCACAGGTCGAAAGGCATCGCATACGTGGAGTTTGAGGATGTTGATACGGTGCCTCTGGCGATGGGACTCAGTGGGCAGAGGTTGCTCGGAGTTCCGATCATTGTCCAGCCGTCTCATGCCGAACGTAACCGTATTGCAAGTGCTGCAGCAGCGGCAATGAAGGCATCAACTGACACTGGACCAATGAGACTGTATGTTGGATCATTGCATTACAACATCAACGAGGAGATGCTGCGTGGTATCTTTGAGCCGTTTGGAAAGGCAAGTTTTCAATTTCATCAGCACGCATTTTATTTCTCTGAAACGTTGTCATTGATTTTTCAATACTGAACAGTGTTTCTGTAAAATGTTGAATTGAATATATTTACATCGAATTGTCTGTGAATTTTGCTAATATTTATAGGTTACTTGTCATAAACGTAACAGTTTTGAGGTGAGATTATGTCGTTTGTTGGTTATAGATTGATGACTTCAAGTTAATGAAGGATCATCAGACGGGACGTTCTGCAGGCTATGGATTCATTACTGTAAGTTGTTGACACACAGTTTATATTATGTTCTTCAACATTCATTCTCCAATTGAGGAATTTGCAGTTTGATTTAAGCTAACATGAAAGAACACACGAAGGACAAAACCTAAATTAATACACAAAAAGAAATCTAAACCTAACTAACATGCCAACAATATAAGAACTGCTCACACGTGTGTGCGTATCATTGTGCACAACTGTCATACACAGCACAGAACAGAGCAGTTCTGATTATCTTCCCTCTTATCCTCCAGACAAGCACCAAAACTCATATGCTGTTTATTGGTGGGAGGGGGATTACAAATAGCTGGAACATTTACTACTTACTTACTTGTCTGTAACTATAGAGTATAGACTGCTAGCACTCCACCCTCGAGTCTATGGCGCTCAAACACCCTCCGCCTATGGCACTTGATCCATTGCACTTGCAGCCCACTAGTTCCAAATTTCGCAGCACATTTACTTTCGTGCCCTGCTAGACAGATGTTTATGACCACGTTTATTCGCACAAGAATCGCAGAGTAATACAAAAGATAAAAAAGACAGGCGACAGACAGACTAAAATACAATCAGTATACGAGACATCAAACATAAAAACACTAGTGACACAACCTAATTGAACCTATTCTAACCAAGTAACTGAGCATAAATGATGAAAAAGCAAGGCTGGTTACATCAGTTCAACAAAGACACCTTCATCCGACTGCACAACTGTCCGCATCTGTGTAACTTCCCAGAGCTGTCAGCAAAAACACATCCTTACTGTCCATCACATCTACCCAGAACAGGTTTAGCATCAGACTGTTTTGACTCGAACGTATTCTACACACCCATCGACATTTCTTCAGCATGATGTGCATGATCAGCAGCACTTTTCAGTGGCGTACAGACAGCGTGCTGAGCATGAGCCCGCGGGATCATGCGACCCTCGAAACACCCCTCCCCATGACCATATAAGGATGCCACATGCCAAATTTTGTGCAGATCCACTCAGATATCTGGCCATGCATAAGGAACAGACACACATACGCATTCAGTTTTATACATATATGGTGATTTCTATTACTTTGTTGTATTACAGTAGTTTAAGCTGGTACTGCATTGGGTGCTGTTGTCAGACAGCCAGTATGTATCGTACCTTGGTCAAAATTTCCTGGGTGTAGATTAAAATTGGAGGTCATCGACTCATCGGGTGATCTGCCCTGTTTGTTGTCAGTATTTTGAGTTCCTGTAGTACTATGAAATACTGTTGGTTGTGTTACAGGAAGGGCATATAGCCACCCAGCCTATCCTGATGTAGCCGTGAAAAAGAAGGCTGATTAAGCAAACAAAGTAGTAGTAGTGATGGTGGTTGTATTAGTAACATGTCGTCACAGAAATTAATGAAAGGCTGCATCGCAGGGGCAGATTTTTTACGGTGAACAATGTAATTTGTCACCGACAAGTCGTGGCCATTGCAGTTGGCTGCAGCAGTCATACTGTCATGCCTTTTAAATGATCCATTTTGCTATATACACTGCAGCAGAAACTCCCATTGTTTTTTAATGGGCCAGACAACCTCCTAGATTGTCCCATACCACTGGGATCATTGCCCCCATCTGATACACAGTTACGTTAGCCCATGCAAGTCAGCCCCTTACAGCATCTCAGTTCAGTTGTTCTTGTGACTGACACACAGACAGACCATGCTGCGTGTGACATCTGTAGCATTTCTGTACTGTGTGCATGTGATGCAGCCTCATGGTAGTAGGTTTATAGTGCAGGAACAATGTGCGATGTATAATATTGCATGTACTGCAGACAATAACTGTAAAGCAGTTGACAGTATATCATAGTTTTATGTTACACAAATGCTTGTATGCATCACAGGAGTAGACAGCAGTTATAAACATCAAACGTCATAACATTAATTTTTGTCCGTTACATTAATTTTTGTCCGTTTCTTCTTGAATGTTGCTGTAAAAGTAACATCAGTGGGTTGTGTTAATTTGTTACTTGCTGAACTGATGCAGTTATAGCTTTAGCTACTGTATGTGTGTGCATTGTACAATTTGTGCATAGTACCACAATGCTGATGATGCAAAGAAAGCCATGGATCAGCTGAATGGCTTTGAGTTGGCGGGACGACCTATGAAGGTCGGAAATGTTACGGAGCATAATCCAGAAAGTTCGGGTGGCAGCTATTATGACGTTGATGACATGGATCGTGCTGGATTTGGTCTTGGTGCCACTGGACGTATTCAGCTTATGGCTAAGCTTGCAGAAGGTAGAACGTTCAATATACTTAGCACCTGTATGCTGATGTTACCTGTTAAGTTATCTGTAATCTGACTGCAGCATTACTTCAGTGCCAGTTGCTGAGCCTGATAATAGTCGTGCGCCCTGATATGTGCATACTAGTGATTTGTTTCGTTACACGCGTTAATTGGTTTTAATCTATTAATGAAAGATTCTAAAATTTGTAATTTTCACCACCATTCTTTTGGGAAATGCACCATTATATTATGGACAGTTAATGTGAGGTGGGCCATATTACATGTGATGTCGAAATAGCATATAATGGTTGACAGTATATATATATA